>Ga0182024_10005051_pt1 | contig 29854 bp, 29 predicted proteins | sample P32metaG_FD_120480 | JGI IMG/M metagenome (GOLD analysis project Ga0182024, IMG submission 120480) | Permafrost microbial communities from Stordalen Mire, Sweden - P3-2 metaG (Illumina Assembly) | ecosystem: Environmental > Terrestrial > Soil > Wetlands > Permafrost | place: Sweden: Stordalen...
CACGCAAACGAAAGCAGGCTATGGAAAAGTAGGAAAGCAAAGAACGCTTTCCAACTTTCCCACAGCCTCGACGACTACGAACTATAAATACTTATGGGATACGGGTTCTGAGGGCAAGGTCAGAGGGCTATCGGATGCAAGACAAAGAAGATGCTGAAGAAAAGTCTCGTGGACCTCTTTGGGATGAGTTGCGGCAAAAATCCAAAGACGATCCAGAACTTGCCAGAAAGCTCGAAGTGATGAAGCGAGTGATGAAAGAAAACGAAGAAGTGTTGAGGCGCTTAGCGCAATCCTAGTCAAAGACCTGTAAGGCCTGCATCAAGGTAGTCTTCCTGCGGCTGTCCATTCATTAAATATTCATAAATTCCACCATCCCGAATTCACACTCTGGCAATGATTGCCCTGATAGGTTCAGGGGGTTGTGTATCCAGGGGGATGGAAGAATGGGAACGATAGCAACTCCAGTTGCAGGTAAGTCGCTGCTCGATCAAAAAATGAAAAAGGGTCCGGGGCTGATTGGCGTTCTGATCTTTGTGGCCGTGATCCTGGGCGGCCTGGCCTACTGCGGATTCAACATCGTCAACGATATGGGCCACGTGACAATGGTCAGTGTCTGGCCCTATGTTCTGCTGACGGTGGCGTTGCTGATCGCGCTGGGCTTTGAATTCGTCAACGGCTTCCACGACACTGCCAACGCAGTCGCCACCGTCATCTACACGCACTCGCTTGAGCCGCACGTGGCCGTCGTCTGGTCAGGTTTGTGGAACCTCATCGGCGTGCTCACCTCCAGCGGTGCCGTGGCCTTCTCGGTAATCACCCTGTTGCCTGTCGAACTGATCCTGCAGGTAAGTTCAGGCGCGGGATTCGCCATGGTCTTCGCGCTCCTGATCGCCGCCATTCTATGGAACCTCGCAACATGGGGACTGGGTCTGCCTGCCTCAAGCTCACACACCATGGTCGGTTCCATCATCGGCGTCGGCGTTGCCAATCAGCTGATGAGCAACCACAGTGGAACGGCCGGCGTGGACTGGGAGCAGGTCACCAAAGTTTTCAAGGTTCTCCTGATTTCGCCAGTGGTAGGTTTTGGAGCCGCACTGCTGCTGATGCTGCTGACCAAGGCGCTGCTTAAGACCAAGTATCCGCCGCTCTTCACTGCGCCCAAGGGCGACGAGCCGCCACCGTTCGTGATCCGAGCGCTGCTGGTGCTTACCTGCACCGGCGTCAGCTTCGGCCACGGCTCCAACGATGGACAGAAGGGCATGGGCCTGATCATGCTCATCCTCATCGGAACCGTGCCGACAGCCTATGCGTTGAACCACGCCGTCGGCCCCCAGGAGGTCGTCGACTTTGCCGCCGTCTCTGACCAGGTTGCCGGAGTGCTCAACAACCACGTCGACAAGAATGCCATCATGGGCGACCCGCGGGCTGACGTGACGGAATTCCTCAAATCCAAGCAGTTCATGCCGACCACCATGGTTGCGCTTCGTGAACTGGTTCAGGACACGAGCCACGAAGTAAGCCTCTACAGAGAGTTGAGAGCCGTTCCACCGCAAGACCAGCAGAACGTCCGCAACGATATGTACGTCACCAGCGCGGCTTTGAACATCATGCGCAAGAGCGGCAATCCAAACTTCACCGCTCCGGAACAGGAGATTCTGAACAACTATCAGAAGCGGCTGGACAAGGCGACCAAGTTCATTCCTCTCTGGGTCAAGATCGCCGTGGCTCTGGCCCTTGGCATGGGCACCATGGTCGGCTGGAAGCGCATCGTAGTCACAGTCGGCGAGAAGATCGGCAAGGAGCACCTGACCTATGCGCAGGGTGCTGCGGCCGAGTTGGTGGCCATGGGTACGATCATTGCCGCGGACAACTTCGGCCTGCCGGTGAGTACGACTCATGTGCTGAGTTCAGGTATCGCCGGAACGATGGTGGCAAACGGCAGCGGCCTGCAATGGTCGACCCTCCGCTCGATCGCCATGGCCTGGGTCTGCACCCTGCCGGCAGCAGCGCTGCTCTCCGCAGGCCTGTTCTGGGTCTTCCGGCAGTTCGGCTCCTAATTCAGAAGAGACAATCGAAACCACAACGGGCGTCCGGTCTTCCGGACGCCCGTTGTGCATTCTCAGGACTTCTTCCGGCGCAAATTCCGTCTACGCGGTATCCTCTCTTGGAGACTCAATGGTCGCGTATTGGGTGAGGATTTCTTCGCATGAAGACGATGCTGCGAGCATGCGGATGTCTCCTGGTTGCTGTGCCGTTGATTGCTTTATCTCAGCAGGAGACCAAGCCATCGCCCGACCCCAAACCGCAGTTGCGAGATCCAGTGCTGGTCAAGCGCCCTCCCGCCGGTTATGAGGCCATCGAGGCTAAGGAAGGCCGCATACATCTGGACGTCATAGTGACCGATGCTGCAGGGAAATTGGTCTCCGGCTTGACCGCCAAAGACTTCACACTGTTGGACGACAACCGCGCACAGCAGATTGTTTCCTTTCGTTCTTTTGACGGCAGGAATGAGCCGCCCGTCGACTCAAACGGACAGGCTCACAACGTCGACGCCAGCGCAGAGCCTCCAACCGAGATCATCCTGGTAATCGATACTCTCAATGCCGGGTTCGCCGAAGTTTCGTTTACTCGCGACAAGGTCGAAAAATTTCTGGAGAAGAGCGGTCATCTCACCCAGCCCATTTCCATCCTCCTGCTCGCCGACAACGGGTTTGTGGCAAGAGCCGGCCCTTCCGCCGACGGAAAGGCCCTCGCAAAAGCCGTGCATTCCATGCAGACAGGAATGCACACAATCAATGCCGCACAGGGCGCAAGCGGCGCGTTGGAGCAGTTGCAAAGATCCGTTCGCAGCGTAGCCCTGATCGCCAACAATGCAGTGAAACGACCGGGCAGAAAGCTCCTGATCTGGACCGGCCCAGGCTGGCCTACCCTGCGCGGAGAGAGCGACATCTACTCAGCCCGAGGTCATCAGCTCAATTTCGAAACGATCATCTCTCTCTCCACCAGCCTCCGCGAGGCGCAAATGGAAATCTGCAGCGCAGGAGGTGGCTCAGAGTTTTACGTGCGGGACTACATGAAAGGGATCCGAACAGCCAAACAGGCGAATTCAGGCAATCTTGCGCTGCCGATTCTGGCCGTGCAGAGCGGAGGGATGAGCCTCAATGGCGGCAACCACGGGCATCCCGAGGATCAGATAAAGACCTGCCTTGCCGATGCCGACGCGTATTACCGGATCTCCTTTGACCCGCCTAAGTCGACCGAGTCAGATGAGTATCACGACCTGAAGGTGCGCGTCGCCAAGCCGGGCCTAACCGCGCGAACGAATACAGGCTACTACGATCAGCCGTAGTACTTATCCTGCGCCGCTTTCTCCGGAAGAAAAGTGCCCCGAGGCCCCGGCCCTTTCGCAGGGTTTCTCCGCTTCCGGTACGATACCTAAGGTGCGTATTTAAAAGAATGAGTCTGAAAGCCAAGCTGGAAGCCGTGATTTATGCTGCCGAGGAGCCCGTAACGCTCGCGCAGTTCGCCTCGTTGTTTGCTGAAGAAGCCCTCGCCTGGAAGGCCGACCGTGAGGCGCAGAGCCGGGAGTCTGCTGCCGAGTCGTCAGAGACGGTTGAGCCTTCCGATTCTTCGCGCGAGCTCGCCGATCTGCTCGTTGTAGTGGGAGATACCTCCGAAGAGATCCTGCGTGGAGATGCGATCGCGGCAGAGCCTGCCTCGGCACCTGAGGCCCCGGGCGTTGAATCTGCAGCAGATACCGCCGCTGAAGCCTCCGCCCAGCCCTCAGACTCCGCCGTGAGAGAGCCGGAAATCTCCTCGGCAAGCCCAGTTGAAACGCCGTCGGGTGAGGAAGCCCTCGTAGAACAGGCTGCAACTCCAGCCCCTGATCCAGAGGCGGAAGCAAAGCGCGCACAGCGCCTGCGTGAGCGCGAGGTTCGCGAGATTCTGCGCGGTATTTTGGACGAGCTGATTGCCGAGTACGCGGCGGACAGCCGTGGGATCGAGATTCGCGAGATTGCCGGCGGCTTCCGCATGGGAACCAAGCCGGAGATTCACGACGCTGTGCGGGCCTTTGTGAAGAGCCTCAAGCCGCCGATGAAGCTTTCTCTACCGGCCTTGGAAACCCTGGCCGTGATCGCTTACAAGCAGCCGGTGACGGCTCCTGAAGTCGGCGAGATTCGCGGCGTGGATTCGGCAGGTGTGCTTGGTTCGCTGATGAGCCGCAAGCTCATCGCGACCGCAGGACGCAAGCAGGTGATCGGGCGTCCGATGCTCTACAAGACGACCAAGGAGTTTTTGCTGCGGTTTGGATTGAAAGATTTGAGCGAACTCCCGTCGATGGAAGAGTTCGAAAAGATGGCGGCGATGGAGTTGAGCGAAAGCGACGAGCCAGAACCGGACAATCTGAGCGGCGATCTCTTTGCTCAGCCGGAAGCGCATTCCTCAACCCAGATGGAAGAAGCCGGGCAGGAAGAAGTCGGGTCGGGCAAGACCGGCTTGGACGAAGCAGGACTGGAAGAAAATGGGCCGGAATTACCGGTCGCGGAAGTACCAGAGGCATCCACACCCGCCGCAGAGGCCTCCGAGGAGGCAGCGGCAGCAGAGGCGCCCGTCGAGAGACTGGACGCGGAAGAGATTGAGGCAAGTAGATGAAGAAGCAAGTAAAAGAGAACGCGGAACAGGGAGTTGCGTCCGCCGGTGTAGAAGCGGGCACCACTGCTGAGACAGCAGCAGCCTCTGAGGTAAAGCCGAAGGCCAGAGCCCGAACAAAGAAAGTTGCCGGGAAAGTCGCTGAGCCGGCTGAGAGCGTTGCGCCGGATGTTGTCGCAACCGCTGAAGCCAGCACCAAAGCGCCAGAGGTTGAGTCCGCCGCGCCTGCCCAAAAAGCAGCCAAGAAAGCTGCCAAAAAGGCGAAGGCCACCGAAGCCGAGATTATTGCCGCGCCTGCCGCTGAGGCTCCAAAAGCGAAGAAGGCCGCCAAAACGAAGAAGGACAAAGGCCGCGACCTCGTAGTCGACGAGCCGGGCGCCGCAGAGGTCGCAGCTGTTCTCGGGGAGCATCATGCCGAGTCAAAGAGCGACGAAGACGGTGACAAGGCTGAGGAGGCGGAGAACGAAGCACCCGTTATCAAAGGACCTGAGCCAAAGCTGGAGCGGTTGCAGAAGATTCTCGCCAAGGCTGGAATCTCATCGCGGCGCAAGGCCGAGGAGCTGATTCTTGGCGGTCTCGTCCAGATCAACGGCAAAGTTGTGATGGAACTAGGCACGAAGGCCGATCCTGCGCGGGATCATATTCGCGTAGACGGCAAGCTGCTGCAGGGGCCAGAGCGGATTCGCTATTTTGTGCTCAACAAGCCAAAGGGTTATGTCACCACGGTGAGCGACCCTGAGGGCCGGCCCACCGTAATGCAGTTCTTCGCGAACGAAAGGGAGCGGCTGTACCCCGTGGGGCGGCTCGACTACCTGAGCGAAGGCTTGCTGCTCGTTACCAATGACGGCGAGTTGGCCAACAAGCTGACCAAGGCCGCTTCGGGCGTCGAGAAGACCTACCTGGTCAAGGTAGCCGGGCAGCCGACCGAAGACATGCTTGACGCGCTGCGCGAGGGCGTGGTCATCGAAAAAGGCCGCCCGGGCACTTTCTCCGGACGTGTTCGTACCGCTCCGGCGAAGATCCGGCAGGTTCGTCAAGGCGACAATCCCTGGTATGAAGTGATCATCATCGAGGGCCGTAACCGCGAGCTGCGCAAGATGTTCGAGGAGATTGGTCATCACGTCGAAAAGATCCGTCGCGTGGGCTATGGTCCACTGGTTCTGGACCTGGAACCGGGCAAGTTGAGAGAGCTGGAGCCGGAAGAGGTGCATTCGTTGCGGCTGGCCTCAGAGGGCAAGCTGAAGACACGACGGCGTCGCGGACCCGCTCCGGCGCAGTTGCCGACGGTGGCAGGCAAAACAGTGCGTTACAAGAAGGCGGACGGCAAGCCAGGCTTCGAGCCCCGCACGCGACCTCAGCCGAGGCCGGAATTCCAGACGGAATCGAAGGCCGAGTTCAGGCCAGACTTCAAAAAGCCGATTAAGGCAGGTTTTAAACGAGAATTGAAGCCAGAATTCAAGTCCGAGTACAAGCCCAGATTCGAAGCAGGCAGCAAGCCCCGATTCAGGCCTGCCGGAGAAACAGGCGGAAAGCCGGAATTCAGGGCAGGAAGCAGGGCAGGAGCCCCAGCAGGTTCGGGCGGCAGGCCAGTTTCAGGTCCCCGGCGCGATTTCGCCGCGAAGCCGCGCCGAGTCGAGCCGCCCGTGACCGAGTACGTGCTGCCACCGCGCAAGCCCGAGCCGCCAGAGCCGGAATTCGATGCAAACGCTCCGCGGCCAAAAGGCGAGTTCAATCCCGACTACAAGCCCGGATTCCGCGCGGGTGGCAAGCCGGCCTTCCGTAAGGATGGGCCGGCGAAGCGGTTTGGCGACAAGCCGTTCAAGTCCGCCGGGCCGGGCGCACGCCCCGGCAGAGACTTCGCAGCGCCAGCGGACGATGACGATTTCGTGCCGCGCAGCAAGACACCGGGCTTCAAGATCGAACCCGTGGAAGACAAGCCGCGTGGAGGTCGTCCCGATCGTCCAGCCCCGGGGGGAAGGTCGTTTGCCCCGCGAACAGATCGTCCAGGCAGCGATGGCCCGCGGCGTCAAAGCGGTACATTTAGCGGTTCTACCGGCGGGGCGAGGCCGTTCCGTCCCTCAGGCGCGCGGTCCGCACCAGGCGGGCGTCCCACAGGAGGCGATCGGCCATTTAGACCTCGCACCGATGGTCCACCACAGGGCGGGAAACCCTTCCGTCCTCGGCCAGAAGGCTCTTCTGAACGCCCGTCTTTCGGCAGTAGGCCATCGCGGCCAGCTTCCGGCGGAATCGAAAGAGCCCGCGGTGAGTTCAGGCCAAGGCCATCAGGCTCCGCGCCGCCCCGGTCAGGTGCGCCGCGATCTGGCCCGGCAAGAACGGGAGACTTTGCTCCTCGCCGCGACTTTCGGCCAACTGGAGAGCGTCCCGCCGGACGTCCAAAGCCCTTCGAAGGCGGTGCCGATACCCGGCGGGATTCCCGCCCCGGAAGGCCAGCAAGTTTCAGCGGACCGAAGAAGTTTGGCAGCGCCAAGCCCTTTGGAGCGACGAAATTCGACGCGCCGAAACCTGCACCGGGCGGCAGGAACAGCGTTCCATCCGGCAAGCTGGGCCCAGACGGGCAGCCACGCGTGAAGGTGAGGGCGCGCGATTCCTTCACCGGCAAAAACAAAGGCCGGCCCAAGCCCAGTTCGAAGAAGGACGAGTAGCCGCCGAGCGCCCTTGAAACTAAAAGTGCAACAAACCATCTGATGCAGGAGAGGTTTTGTTATGGAAAAAGCAACATTTGGAGCTGGATGTTTCTGGGGTGTTGAAGTGGCGTTCGCCAACATCCCGGGAGTAACCGCGACAGCCGTGGGCTACGAGGGCGGCAAGACAAACGCGCCGACCTACAAGGACGTCTGCACTGACTCAACAGGGCACGCCGAAGTGGTGGACCTGGATTTCGACCCTGCACAGGTCACCTACGGGCAGTTGTTGGACGCGTTCTTCTCACTGCACGACCCCACGCAGATGAACCGGCAGGGTCCGGACTGGGGCACGCAGTATCGTTCAGCGGTCTTTTATCACTCCGAGCAGCAGAAGACAGAGGCGGAGGCGAAGATTGCCGAGCTCGACGCCTCCGGCAAGTTCGCGCCCAAGAAAATTGTGACTCAGGTGACGCCCGCGCAGACTTTCTGGAGAGCCGAGGACTACCACCAGCGCTATCTGGAGAAGCGCGGCTTGGCCAGTTGCCACATTTAACAGACTAAGCCGCATGCCCCTAAAGCTTTCGAAAACAGCGATGCCTCAGCCCTCATGGAGAGCTGAGGCATCGCTGTTTTCAGCGCGTCGATCTCCTGTATAGAGTTGGGTTTGGCGTCAGTTGTCGATGGCTGCGCCGAGCAGCAGTTTCAGCGCACGGACGTAATCGGTCAGCGCCTTGCGGCCGGATTCGGTCATGCGGTAGAGAGTCTGCGGTTTGCGCAGGACGAATTTCTTCTCGATCTCAACGTAGCCGGCCTCCTCGAGCTTGAGCAGTTGCGCCCCCAGGTTGCCGTCGGTGGAGCTGGTCTTCGCGCGCAGCCAGGTAAACTCGGCCTCCTCGACGGTAGAAAGCAGGGACAGCAAAGCGAGCCGCAGCTTGCCGTGAATGATAGGGTTGAGCTCCGGCAAGTCCGTCACGGGTTCGGAAACCGGCTCAGGCATGGTTTGCCCCCTCGTCTTCTCCAGTCCCAATGATTGCGGGCCTGCTTCGTCCTGGTTTTTGTCCACGTGACTCGGAGATCATCATGTACGAGCCGAAGACGATCTGGCAGAGGAAGATGGCCCCGAGAAAGATCAACATCGTCTGCGGCAAGCTGGTAAAGCAGACTGCCGCCGAGGCTATCCACCAGACGCAAGCGCATTGAAATTGAGTGCGCCACTTGAGAATCAGGCTCGACGCGCCGTTAGCGAAGCCAAGCATGGCGCAGACGATGGCCACGAAGCTCTGCTGATCCATGCGGCCGCCAAAGCCGGCAGCGGTCAACAGTGTCACCATCGAAATGCCCATCGTGATCCAAAGAGAAGCGATCGCGCGGCCCATCGTGGTCTCCGGTACTTTCTCTTCCTTGCGCGACATGCGGCTGATCACGATCCACATCACCACGCCAGCGCCGCACATCGAGAGTGGCCATGCGATCGTGCGATGTCCCCAGGTTGTCCACGCTGCGAGAGGAGCTCCAAGGTTTGAGAGCACGATCGCGACCGAGTAGGCCAGACCCCAGAGGACGAAGGTCCATCCCCAGCTCTCTGTGGTCTGCCGGCCCTCGGCAATCATGCTCTCGATCATGCTGAGCCGGTCCTGCAAATCTTGTTTGTCCAGTTGGTTTTCCGTCATGGAAGTTCTCCTTCAGAGGAGCTCCGCAATCACCAGAGTTTTCCTCGATGAAGAGAACTCTATAATGTAGAGTACTCTTAGTCAAGAAAAATGTTGAACTTCTAGAAGAATTTTTAAGCGACCTCTAGTCGCGGAACTCCGGGTCGCCTTCCTGATCGCCTTCCGCCTCGACGTTAGTTGGAACGCCTGGTTCATTGCGCCACAGGCAGACGATCCACCAGATGAGCACCAGTAGCCAGAGTGTGAGCACGACGTTGCCCAGATGTGTCAGCAGCTTGACGGTATGGTCGTATTCCTGCTGAGTGACGTGGTGCCCAGCAGTCCGCATTGTCGCCTTGAAGGTTTCGATGATCAGGTTCTGGATGCGGTCGACTACCAGGTAGCCGATCGAGTAAGTCGAAAGCCCCAAAGCGATCTGGCGTGCATGGCTTCTCCAGCCGGAGCCAAAACGCTTGCCGAAGATGGTGAGCAGCAGCGTCACTTCCACAGTGAGCAGGCTGGTGAAGATCACGCTTCGCGTCCCGGCCAGCCCCAGCAGGGTTAACCGCAAGCCTGCTGGTTGAGACTCAAGCTCCTGCCAGGCCGGCCACGGACTCCAAAGCCATGTGACGACGCCGGCAACGGCGACCGTGACAAAGGCCCAACCCACCCAGCCATTCACTTTGAGGATCCGGCCCGCCCTGCTGCTGGAAAAGACCCGGCGGGCGAGCTCGACAATCACAAACAGGGTGAGGATCGCGCCAAGCAACAGTGTTGCGTAGCTTTGCCAGTAGAAGGCGATCCCGGTCAGCTTGCCGTTGAGCAGGTGATCGGCGATCAGCCGAACCGTCGAGAGGATGACCGAGGCAGTGAACCACGGAAACTGCTTGATTCGGTCGCGGCCCATCAGCACGATCAGCAATACAAGGTGCGAGGCCAGAACGAAGGCCCAGAGAATCTGTTCGATATTCCAGTGCATAGGTGTCCTTGAGGGGTGGCCGGGCGCCAGGCCATAGCTACGTCCGGCTTGCCATTCCAGTGTAGCGGCTTGAATGCGGTAGCCAATCCGACTTTGCAGAGCAGCGGCGGATTACTTCGCGGAGCTTGGCGTCGGCTATGGCGCCGGCAGCGTTGCCGTCGCGATCACTGTAACTCTTTTGCGCGGCCCATAGGCCTTTGGTATAAAGGGGACGGCAAAACAGACCAGATTCATTTGCAGCGCAGGCTCTCGATTGCCGCTCTCGAGCGTGATGAGCAGCAATCTTGAAGCGGAGGGAAACCTATGACCATGCATCGCGCTCGGCAACGATACACAGTAATAGTTCGTGATTTGTTGGCAGCTTCGACGCTCACCCTGGGGCTGGGTACATGCGTGCTGCCACTGCATGCGCAGGAGCTGGGCAAAAAACACTCCCCGGTCGCTTTGGATATGAAGGTGACCAAGCCTGAAATCGTGGGCTTCTCCACCGAGCGGCTGGAACGCCTCCACACGCTGATGCAGAACGCGGTCGACAAGAAGCAGATTGCAGGGATCGTGACCATTCTCGCGCGGCATGGCGAGATCGTGGATTACCGCACCTACGGACAGCGCGATATGGCTTCCAATTCGCTCATGACCAAAGATGTCATCTTCCGCGACTTCTCCATGACCAAGCCGGTGACTGGCGTGGCGATGATGATTCTCTACGAGCAGGGCAGGTGGCTGCCGTCGGACCCGATCGCCAAATACATTCCTGAGTTCGCACATCTCAAGGTCTTCAAAGGCATGGATGCGGACGGCAAGATGATCCTCGTCGATCCTGAACATGCGCCGACGATGCGGGAGTTGATGACCCATACGGCAGGTTTTACTTATGGGTACTTTGGCAATACTCCAGTGGATGCGATGTATCGCGATTCCCAGCCTCTCCAGTCGAAGACCCTGCAGGAGATGATCGATAAGCTGGCCACGCTGCCACTGCTCTATCAACCGGGCAAGGGCTGGACGTACAGCGTTTCGATGGATATCGAGGGCTACATCATCGAAAAGTTGTCCGGGATGTCGCTGCCCGATTTCTTCCAGAAGAATATCTTCACGCCGCTGGGCATGAAAGACGCTGGATTCTTTGTTCCCGAAGGGAAGCGCCAGCGTTTTGCAGCGCTTTATACGAATGCTCCGAACGGCGGGCTCGCCGAGATACCAGTTGGAGGCAGGGTCCGTCCCTATGACGCGCAACCTCCCATGCCTTCCGGAGGAGGCGGCATGGTTTCAACCGCAGAAGACTACTATCGTTTTGCGGAGATGCTGGCCAGCCAGGGCGAACTGAATGGCGTCCGCATCCTGTCGCCCGCCTCGGTGAAACTGATGAGCACCAACCATGTGCCACAGAGCCTCCTGACGGGCGAGTTCGGGATCGGCTCCCAGATCATGCGCCCCGGTTTTGGCTACGGCTACAACTGTGCGGTGGTTTATGACCCGGGGGAAGCGAATCTTCCGGAAGGCAAGGGAACCTTCTTCTGGGACGGTGCCGCGGGAACATGGTTCTGGATCGACCCAACCAATGACGTGGTCTTCATCGGGATGATCCAGCACATGGGCCCCGACAAGCCGAACCTGCAGTATCTAAGCCGGGCAGCGGTCTACGGAGCACTGGTGTACTCGACGGAGTAACAGGATTGTATTGGTGAGGTAGGAAGGGGATGGTGCGCCCGAGAAGATTCGAACTTCTGGCCTAACGCTTCGGAGGCGTTCGCTCTATCCAGCTGAGCTACGGGCGCGCACGATTAAGAATACCCCATTTCACCCGAAAATTCTTCCGCAATCCCTCCGATCGCCCTGCATGTTGGGCTTCGTTGCCGATACCGGTATACTGAGCAGGAACTGACCCTGTTCGCTCACCACCCCCGTGAGGTAACCTCAGCTTGACCTTAGTTCGACCGACGATCAGTGTTATCGTGCCCTGCTTCAACGAAGAGGAGGGCATTGAGGCTTGTCATGCTCGACTTTCGATGGTGTTGCAAGAGCTGAACGAGCCCTACGAAATCGTCTATATCGACGATGGTTCTAAAGACGGCACAGCGAAACTGCTGCAAGGCTTCCATGCCGCGGATCCGCGGGTCGTGGTGCTGCGGCTCTCACGCAATTTTGGGCACCAGCCGGCGGTTTCCGCGGGGCTGGACCTGGTCCGAGGCGAAGCGGTGGTCATCATTGACGCCGACCTGCAGGACCCTCCCGAGCTGATTCCCGAGATGCTCCGGTTGTGGCGTGCTGGCTACCAGGTGGTCTACGGCATTCGTCAGTCGCGAGAGGGCGAGAGCGGCTTCAAGCTGCGGACGGCGAAGAGCTTCTATCGCTTCTTCAATGCGCTTTCCGAGGTCGAGATTCCGCTCGATACCGGGGATTTTCGGCTCCTTGACCAGGCCGTCGTTGAGGCTTTCCGCCGCATGCCGGAGCGGCACCGGCTGCTGCGCGGCATGTCGACCTGGATTGGATTCAGCCAGATCGGGCTACCCTACCACCGCGCGGGCAGAGTCGCCGGCTATACCAAGTACCCGCTGCGGAAGATGATCGGGCTGGCGCTGGATGGGATCGTGTCGTTTTCCACGGTGCCGCTCCGTCTGGTGACCATCATGGGCTTCGTGGCGGCTGGAGTGGCCCTTCTGGGCATTGTCTATTCGCTCGTGGTGCGGTTGTTCACGCACACCTGGGTGCAGGGCTGGGCGATTTCGTTCATCGGCATGCTGTTCATGTCAGGCGCACAGATGCTGTGCATCGGCATTCTGGGCGAGTACATCGGCAGAATCTATACGGAATCCAAGCAGCGGCCGCTCTATCTGCTGCGCGAAGTGCTGCGCGTGGAAGGCCAGCCGGATCAGAGTTTGTCCGTCTATCGCCCTGACTTGCCGTAGACACATCCATTCGAGAGCGTGTTGGACGTCTGCAGAATGTGCCGTTCGCTCAGCACAGGGAGAATGTGCGGATCGCAGGAAACCACCCAGGTTTCCGCGGGAATCGTGTCGACGGTGTGCTGCACAGTGACGGGCAAGCCGTGCCGTGTCGCGTCCTTGGCATAGAAATCGGCGATAGGGTCGTACTGGTGAAAATCGGCGTTCGTGTCAAACCCCTCATCGAGCAGGAGGACCGGGCCGCTGACCCCTTTCTGCTGGATCTCCTTCAGCGTGGCGCCGTACTCTGCCTGCTCGCCGCCACTGACAGCGCGGCCATCGCGCAGCCCGAACATCGTGGTGACACAAAGTCCCAGTATCAGGAACGCGGCTGCGTAGGTCTGCAACCTGGCCAGTCCCATTTTTGAACCAGCCGAGCGGGCAGAGAAGCGGCCAAGGAGGTCAGTAAGACCGATGGCTCCGCAAATGCTCATCAGCGGCAGAGCCGGACCAGCGTAGTAAGAGATCTTGGTCGCCGATTTGGTCAACACCAGCAAGAGCGTGATGGAGACAATGATGCCAAAGATCACCGCAGCCCGCGAGCGCTCCTGATTGGTTGTTGAGTCTTGCGGCTTGCGCAGCGAGAAGAACCCAGCCACAAAGAGGAAGATGCCCGGAACAAAGTGATGTACCAGGTAGTTCGCGTAATACAGGGTGCGGGCGTGGTGGCCTTCGTTGGGCTTCATAAAACGGCCGCCCAGCTCATTTTCCCATACTGCATGTATATAGCCGGGATCAACCAGTTCGCGGCCTTTGTAGTAGAGGACAGTGACGGCGCAGACGCCCAGGAGCGCGAACCAGAAGCGGCGGTCGCGGAGCACAGCCAGCAGCCGGCCGCGGATCAGAATGTAGAGAAAGAGGCCGGGCAGCAGCAGAACTCCGGCGATGCCCTTGGTCAGAATCGCCAGGGAGAGAGCGATGCCGGCGACAAGAATGCCTCTGGACGCCAGCCTGTCGCCGCGATCAGCCGGTTCGACGAAGCAGAAAAATCCCAGGCAGTAGAGGGTGGTGAAGAGACAGAGTAGAGCGTCGTAGTCCCCGGTCATGGCCATGTGCAGACCGAAGAAAAGCGTGGAGCTCATCAGGATCAGTGCCGCCACAACGGCGACGTAAGGCCGGCGCAGCACATTGCGGCAAAAAAGATAGACTACGGCGACCACGCCCAGCGCGGAGAGCGACGAGGGCAAACGCATGGCAGCGATGGCAGGTACGCCGGTTCGTTCGAGAGCGGCGACGATCCAGAGGTAGAGCGGCGGCTTGGTGTTCCAGTGATCGGAAACCCAGCTATAGGTAGGCGTGAGCCAATGACCGCGCATGGCCATCTCTATCGCGTTGTTGGCATTGCGGCTTTCATCCCACAGCTCAATGGTGTGCTGCAGCGGGACAACAATCATGAGAACACTGAAGAGGCCAAAGATAAGGAAGAATATGGATTTGAGAAAGGCTGGGGAAGTTTCGGCGGGTTGAGGGGGCTCGGGAGTTCGTATCAAGAACAAGGTCTCCTCTCGACCTGCATCTTTGTATCCATCGGCATCTGTCTCCAGTTTAACTGCCGACAATGGACAGGTCGAGAACCAACTGCATTGCCGCGATGTCGCATGCTCAAACTGGGCTCGCGGGAAATTCATCGTCAGCCCGGCGGCTTTGCTACACTCGGGCGTGAGAGGTGGACACCATGCTTCAACGTTTGTTTGCAATAGCACTTTGTACTCTGGCTCTCGGAGCCGTATCTTCCAGTAATGCCCGCGCTCAAGCCGCCACGCCCGCTCCGCAGGGTGCTCCCGCTCCAAAGTTTGTGAGTCTACCGGCCAAGGCGGATGTGATTCTGTCGGATGCCACCATCACCATCGATTACTGCGCCCCATCGATGCATGGCCGCACCATCTTTGGCGGAGTGGTGCCTTACGGCGAGGTCTGGCGAACCGGCGCCAACGCAGCCACCACGCTCAAAACGAGCAGCAACCTTCAGATTGGTTCGCTGACGGTTCCGGCCGGTACCTATACGCTCTACACGCTACCTACCGCGGACGGCTGGACGCTGATCGTGAACAAGCAGACCGGCCAGTGGGGCACCGTTTACGACAAAGCGCAGGATCTGGGCCGCGTGCCCATGTCGACGGGAAGCAATTCAGTATCGGTGGAAACCTTTGTCATCGATTTTGAGAAGACGATGGGGTCGGCAACTGAACTGCATTTGAAGTGGGCCGGCGTGGATGCTTCGGTGCAGGTGAATGCGGTGAAATAGGCTATTTCGTCGAGGCCGGCGCTGTGGGGGTGCTGCTCTCACGGCGGGCCTCTTCGAGCTTGGCCATGACGGACTGGATCAGCTCCTTCGCCCCGTTGATGCCGGCAAGCACGGCCTGCAGATCCAGACGCGGCTGCGAAGGGTTGCGGTTGGAGACGCAGTAAACGCCATGCTGGCCCGCAAGGATAAGCGAGTCGGTAAGCAGGTCGAGTGCCACGGCGAGACGGCCGCGCTCCGTGCCCATCATGAATTCGTACTTCTCCAGGTCGGCACGGTATTCATCAAATACGGTCATAAAATTCCCCTGTTCTTACCTTATCTTCGCAGGCTGACCCGCCCCACCAATCCGTTCGGCGTAGAACAATCGCCGGTCAGCAGGCTGAATCTCCATTCGCTGTAACAAGGCACAACTGCACCTAAAAATTCGCAACCGGAACCCACAGAAAACAAGCCACTTCCAACAAACCCAAAACAGGCCGTACCCATTCGCTGATCGGTGCTCTACGTAGAACAATTTGTTCCACACTTAGGCCGCTATTCCCGGGCACATTTTCGCTATCCTGAAAGCGCGAGGGCCGCATGCAGCGCTATCGGAATTGGAGTGGAACGTCGGGCGTGCGGGCCTTTGAAATCGGGCCGGATTTCATCGTTCTGAAGTGGGCTGGCCCTGATTTATATACATACAGCTACAAGACGGTAGGCGAGCAGAACGTCGAAGAGATGAAGCGGCTGGCGCTGAGGGGCAGTCACCTGAACAAGTTCATCAATGAGCACCCGGAAATTCGACGCGGGTTTGTGAAGGCAAAGCCGCCGGCAAGTGACACCAATGACGAAGAGGTGGATTCTCAGAATCCACCTCTTCGCTTTGGCAGTTAGTGCAGGCTACTTTTCGGTGGGCTTCCAGCGGAGGACAGGTTTTCTGGCGGCTGTGACTTCGTCGAGGCGGGAGACTCGGGTGGAGTGCGGGGCGTTCTTGACCAGCTCGGGGGAGTCTTCGACTTCCTGGGCGATAGAGCGCATGGCGGCGATGAAGAGGTCCAGCTCTTCGCGGGACTCGCTCTCTGTCGGCTCGATCATCAGCGCGCCGGAGACGATCATCGGGAAGCTCACCGTGTAGGGGTGGAATCCGTAATCGATCAGCCGCTTGGCGATGTCGCCTGTGCGGATCCCCTTGGCAGCCTGGCGCTTGTCCGAGAAGACGACCTCGTGCATCGAGGCGGTCTTATAGGGTAGCTCGTACAGGTCTTCGAGGCCCTTGCGGATGTAGTTGGCGTTGAGCACGGCGTCTTCTGTCGTCTGGCGCAGGCCGTCGGGGCCGTTGGCCATGATGTAGGCGAGCGCGCGGATGAACATGCCGTAGTTGCCGTAGCTGGCGCGGACGCGGCCTACGGACTGGGGCCGGTCGAAACCCCAGCCCAGCTTTTCATCCTTGCGGACAAGAATGGGCGTGGGCAGGAACGGCTCGAGGAGCACTTTGCAGGCTACCGGGCCGGAGCCGGGGCCACCGCCTCCGTGGGGCGTGGAGAAGGTCTTGTGCAGGTTGAGGTGCATCACGTCCACGCCGAAGTCGCCGGGGCGGGCCTTGCCGACCAAGGCGTTCATGTTGGCGCCATCCATGTAGAGCAGGGCGCCTTTGGCGTGGAGGATGTCGGCGATCTTGTGGATCTCGCTTTCGAAGACGCCGATGGTCGACGGATTGGTCAGCATGAGCGCGGCGGTGTCTTCGTCGACGGCTTTTTCGAGCTCTTCGAGGTCGACCATGCCTAGTGCGTTGGACTTGAGGTTCTGGACTTCGTATCCGCAGAGGGCGGCGGTGGCCGGGTTGGTGCCGTGCGCGGAGTCGGGGACGAGCACCTTGCGGCGTGCGTTGCCTTTGGATTCGTGGTATGCGCGGACCAGCAGGATACCGGTGAATTCGCCGTGGGCGCCAGCCGCAGGCTGCAGGGTGATGGCGTCCATGCCGGTGATGTCGAGGAGGCACTTCTGCAGCAACTCGACGATTTCGAGCGAGCCCTGCGAGAGGGATTCGGGCTGCGAGGGGTGCGCTTCGGCTAGCCCCTCGATGCGGGCGACCAGTTCGTTGACGCGCGGGTTGTACTTCATGGTGCAGGAGCCGAGTGGGTACATGCCGAGGTCGATGGCGTAGTTCCACGTGGAGAGGCGCGTGAAGTGGCGGATGATTTCAATTTCGCTCAGCTCGGGGAGATTGCCGGTCGACTCGCGGTGCAGGTCGCCTAGCAGGGCTGCTGGGTCCACTTCAGGGACGTCGAGCGGTGGCAGCTTGTAGGCGCGCTTGCCGGGTGAGGATTTGTCGAAGATCAGGCCTTCGTTTTGAGTCTGGTGAGCGCGGACTTTGCCGGTGGTGATGCGGGGGGTGGGGCCGGTGGGCTTCGGGATTTCGAGTGTCGTTGCCATCTTGTTTATTGCCTCGCTGCAGGGACACCTGCCTTAGAATTCGGTTCAAACGATGTTTCGGGGATTTGTCCCGGCTGATTGAGAGCCGACGGTGTGGCCGGCTTTTCTCTAAACGCTTGGATAGTCCGGAAGAGGTAAAGGACAGAAAAGCCTCCCGCGCTAATTAACATCAAAGGGTGTCCGGGCTGCGTCGTCGCTTCAACGAGAAACAGATCCCCAACTATGGCGGCAACAACCGCGAATCCGGTCCCCTTCCGAAATTTCTGTGTCTTCTTCAAATCCAAATAGCCGAACGCAAGGAACGCCGCTACTTCGGTGACAATAACGGTAGCGACAATCCACTCAGAACGGCGGAACAAAAGTATTGCGACAGCCGACAATGCAGCTGTAGTCGCGAGTGAGATCGCCAACCGGTCGAGTTTCATGCGTCCTCCTTTCTCAATGTTTCCCAGGGGCTAAAGCCCCACATCATTTTCTTATCTTGTGGCACGACTGAAGTCGTGCCCTTTTACAAAGCATTCAGATTGACTTGTTGCGCGATTGAAGTGTGCCCTTCTTACAAAGCATTCGGACTGAACAAGGTACTCAGATTGAAAGAAGCATTCAGGTGCCCTTGCGCTGCTGGTATTGCATTGACTCTCAAGAAGCTGTGGGTGATGTTGCCATGTAACAGGGCACGACTTCAGTCGTGCCGTCCGTGTCCAAAAGATCGGGGGGCTTTAGCCCCTGCCTGATGGCTGGACTTCTGCTTCGTCAAAAACTCAAAGCAGTACGGGTAATGATCCGGTGAATCGGCGAGCCCAGCTTTGACAGGATTCATCGCAATGTACGTCCGATGTTGGAGAAAGCTTTCCCGGTTCAGTACTTGCATTTCCGTGAATCCGCGCTGCCATACTTCGCCCAAATAGCCAAATTCTTGGGTCAGGCGACGGGAGAATCTGCCCTTGATCAATTGCATGGCCTTTTCAATGGTCATGCCGTCTTCCACGGTCAGCAGCACATGAAGGTGGTCGGGCATCACGACAAAATCGTGCAATTTGAACTTGTGCTCCGCAACCAGGGAGCGCATGACGTCGATGAGCAGCCCCGCATTGCGTTCCGATTGCAGCAGACGACGCCCCATGCTGGTCTTTGTGGTGGCAAAGAAGACACGAGCCGGGGAGAGGATCGCATTCGGACTGGCATTGCGGTCAGGTTTGGCCATGGCAGGGGCTAAAGCCCTCTCCTCTCGTGGTTGCGGCCTTTTGGCACGGCTGAAGTCGTGCCCTTTTACAAAACATTGAATTGACTTGCGGTGTGACTTCAGTCTTTCCCTTTTACAAAGTTTTGAAGTTGAATTGACGGTTATGCGTTCGAAGTTGCCTCAATCGCCGAGCCAGCCAATGCTTCGGCGGCGGCTTCGATCTGGGTGCGGGTGTTGAGTTCGGTGGCGCACCAGAGGGTGGCGTTGCCTAGTTCGGGGTACCACTTGCTTAGGTCGAGGCCGCCTATGATTTTCTTTTCCAGCAGACGCGAGCTTAGGTCGGTCGGTGCTTCGGTGGTCTGGAGGACGAATTCGTGAAAGCGTGGACTGTTTGCGAAAAGCTGTTTGACGCCCGGCTGGCTGCCTAATGTTTTGCTGGCGAAGTCGGCTTTGGCGAGGTTGTGAATGGCCAGATCGCGCACGCCTTCCTTGCCGTAGACGGTGAGGAAGATGGTGGCCATGAGGGCTACGAGGGCCTGATTGGTGCAGATGTTGGAGGTGGCCTTTTCGCGGCGGATGTGCTGTTCGCGGGTGGAGAGCGTTAGCACGTAGCCCACGTTGCCGTCGGCGTCTTTGGTCTGTCCGGCCAGGCGGCCTGGCATCTGGCGGAGGTACTTTTCTTTGGTGGCGATGACGCCGCAGAAGGGGCCGCCGTAGCTGATGGCGACGCCGAAGGACTGGGCTTCCATGGAGACGATGTCGGCCTCGACGGGTGGCTTGACGATACCGAGTGAAACTGCTTCGGCGATGGAGACGATGAGCAGCGCGCCCTTGGCGTGGGCGAGGTCGGCGATGGCCGGAATGTCTTCGATGACTCCGAAGAAGTTAGGAGACTGGACGAGGACACAGGCTGTTTCTTCAGTGATCGCGCGGGCGAGGGCGGTCATGTCGATACGGCCCGTCTCGGCATCGTAGCCGACCACTTCTGTGGGCAGGCCCTGATGCTGTGCGTAGGTGGCCATGACTTCGCGGTACTCGGGATGAACGGTGGCCGCGACTACGGACTTATGGCGGCCGGTAATGCGGGTGGCCATCATTACGGCTTCGGCTGCGCCGGTAGAGCCGTCGTACATGCTGGCATTGGCGACGTCCATGCCGGTGAGTTCGCAGATCATGGTCTGGAATTCAAAAATAGCCTGCAGGGTGCCTTGTGTGATCTCGGCCTGATAGGGCGTGTAGCTGGTGAGGAATTCGCCGCGCTGGACGAGCGAGTCGATGATGACGGGCCGGTAGTGGCGGTAGCAGCCGGCTCCGAGGAAGCTGGCGTATCCGACGGCGTTTTTTGCGCCTGCGGCCTTGAAATAGTCGATGATCTCGCTTTCGGCCATCTGGCGCGGCACGTCGAGGTCGCGCGAGAGGCGGTACTCGGCGGGGATAACGGAGAAGAGATCGTCGATGGAGCCGGCGCCGATCTCGCCAGCAATTTGATCCAGCATTTCGACGCGTTCGGCGGGAGATTTAGGGAGATAACGCATGTTCGGTTCTAGCCTCTGGCCTGACAGGTCTTAGATTCGCTCGGACTCGTCAGGGTTCATTCGGTCGGGCATCGCTGAGAAGCAGATCCTTCGCTACGCTCAGGATGACAATCATTTGAAAAAGATATCTCTAGTGGCCGGTTTCCTCGGCGATGAAGGCTTCGTAGGCGGCGGCATCGAGGAGTTTTTCCACCTGCGAGGGGTCGGAGAGCTCCACCTTGATCATCCAGGCTTTGTGGGCATCTTCGTTGACTTTGTCGGGTGAGGTGGCGAGTTCTTCGTTGATGGCTGTGACGGTGCCGCTGACGGGGGAGTAGAGGTCGCTGACTGCTTTTACACTCTCGACGGAGCCGAAGGTTGAGCCGCCGGTGACTTTGTCGCCCACTTTGGGCAGTTCGACGAAAACGATGTCGCCGAGGGTGCTCTGGGCGTAGTCGGTGATGCCGATGGTGCCGGTGGTGCCGCTGACGGCATCACCTGCTAGATGCAGCCATTCATGCTCTTTGGTGTATTTGTAGGTGGCCGGGTAGGGCATGGCGGGGTCCTTTCGGGTTCAATCGGGATAGGGCTCGTCTGGCGTGGAAAATCCTGGGTTGACTATCCAGTGTAAGACCTTCGGGGCATATCTCAAAAATGCCGTTGATGCTGTTGAAATGCAATGGCTGCGATCCCCGGGGACCGGGGCAGCACGCGTCAGGGAACGGGGCAGAAGCCGGGGTAGGGTTCGAGGGGGAGGAGGGCTACGATTTCGAGCAGTCCGGCCTGAAAGATGGGCAGGCTGTTGATGGCCGCTTCGACGTCGGCTTTCGAGGTTGCCTCCCAGAGGATGCTGGTGCCGGGAATGTCACCGCGCTTCCAGATATGGCGGAGCGTGCCGGCGGCGTAGAGTTCGCGGACGCGGGCGGTTTCCTGGGCCATCAGATCGGGCGTGAAGGCTTCGGGCTTGTCTAAGATTCGGCGGCTGATGGAGAGAAATTGCATGAGGGTATTGTATCGACCGCCGGGACGAAGCGGTTTACGGCTGAGCTAAGTACGTCACGAAATAATTGTCACCACAGAAGCTCTGGCAGGCTAATATGGGGGCCTTCGTGAAAACAGGACGTTGAAACGCGGAGAAGTTTTATGCGGAGATAAATGCGATGAAGTTTCTTTCAACCTGGAGTATCCGTCCCGGATGCATGCCGGAGGCGGTGGCGAGATTTTTGGATGGGAAAGCTCAACCCACGGCTGGCATAACCTTGCTGGGGCGCTGGCACAAAGCGGATGGCAGCGGGGGATTTAGCCTGTCGGAGTCGGATGATCCGGCAGCCCTCTTTGCGTTTTCAGCTGCCTGGGCGGACGTGCTGGAGGTGCATTCCTCGCTGGTGATCGAGGACGCTGAAGCCGGCCCGGTCCTGGCCAAAACCTTCAAGAAATAACCTCAACCACCTCCCCTGGCCTTTACTCGTTCTTGTCACCCCAATCGCCGTTCAGCGATGATGTCCTCCGCCTCCGTGACCGTGAGAATGACCGCCTCCGTCGGAGTGGTGGCCGCCGGATCCCTTGCCGCCGCCAAATCCTTTCGGTGCGTGCTCATGGCCGCCGCCAAATAGATGGAAGCCCCCCGACTTCGGCTGCTTGCCCGAATAGCCGGCGAATCCACGATCCTCACGGAATCCTGAAGAGCGATTCTGGAAGCCGTCGCGCAGATCGCTGCGCGGATAGGCGGTTGCTGGCGCTCGGTAGGGTTGCATCGGGCTTGCGTAGGCCATTCCTGGCCGAGGATCGTAGCGTCCGTCTGTTCGCCTGTTGTTGAGGCTGGACCCATATCCGGGAGCCGGGCGGCCGTAGGTTGGCGGTGCGTTGAAGGTGTTCCTGGGCGGCTGGATGCGGTTGTAGGTTTCCGGCTGCGGACGGCCGTAGGAGGTTCTGGGATCAGGATAGTTGCGCAGGCCTTCCTGTGCTCGCCGGTTTTCGGCGAATCGCTGCGGTTCCTGACGGTATTCGGAGGTGCGGGGGCGGTTGTAGCTGTCGTATTCTCCGCCCGGTCGAGCGTAGCGATCCTGACTAAAAGACGAGTTTCGTTCGTAGGGCTGGTTTGGCCGGTAAGAGTTGGCGGCGTCCCGGGCGTTCAAGGGTTCGCGTTGGAAGCCGGATTGGAAACGGGCGCGTGGACCTCCGTGCGGAAAGCCCCGATCGGCGACGGTGGTGCTGTGGGAGTAGTAATTCGAGTTTTGAAAAAGCAGAGAATGGCTGAGCCAATCCAAGCCCCAGCCGAGCCATCCCCAGGGAGTGCGGCTGAAGGCCGACATGGCGATTCCCAAGCCATACTGCACAGCGCCCGAGCTGGACAGGGAGCCAAAGATCGATCCGAGCGCACCGGTGAGGGAGAAGCCACGATAAGGCTCGATGGGCTGGCCGTAGGAATTCCACGGGTTGTATGCCGGCAGATACACGACTTGCGGGTTGCCGGGAGCAAGCTGGATGTATCCCTGGTCGTAGCTCACCGATTCCTGGGGAGTGCTCTGGAGATTTCCGGCTGCTTGCGCACGCTGCCGCATGACCTGGATCACGTCCAGAACGTCCTGGGGCTGGTTGTAGTAGGCGTTACCCAAGGCGATGGTCCAGCGCAGATTCTGGTCCATCTCGGCCAGCACCTGAGGAAAGGCGGTCAGCGCCTTCAGGCTGGGGTCCCAATCCTGAGCATTGGCTCCGGCTACGATATCGTCCTGCGGTGCGTTTCCCTGCGCCTGCCGCCAATGGTCGGCGTCCACGACCTGGGCGGGGTAGGTAGCCGCGGCCAGCGTTTGCGCTACCAGGGTGTCGGGATACAGCGCGATGGGCGCGACGAGTTGTTCCAACTGCTCGGTGTTGAGTGGCCGGGCAGCGGGTTGTTGAGGCTCGGATGGTGCGTAGTCCCGCTGTGGGTACTGCTGGGCTGAGTCGGGGTAGGGCTGCTGCGGGTAGTTGTAAGACGGCGCGTTTCCAGGCGGCTGTCCGTATGGCTGTGGTGGTGGATATTGCTGGTCGTACCGGCCACCGTATGGCGCGTTGTAGGCATTGCTCTGTGGCCAGCCTGGCTGCGCTTGCAGCCCGCTTTGGCCCAAAGCCAGCAGAATAAGCGGCATTGCCTGCGGGGCCATGCACTTGAGGAACTTGCTCAAGCGATTTGGGAAGTTGTGATGGAGATTCAGTGGTAAGCAGGCAGAGAGAGCGGAGTACGCTTCACGCGGGCAGGGGTTCATCTTACCTCACTATGGCGTAACCCAAGCCACTCCCTCGGGTTGCAACGCCAGCTCAATTCGAGCGACATGCGGGAGCGTCTGAGAACGCTAAGCCGGGCTTCGATTCGTGAGCTACCAGAGCAAGGGCCGTTCGCGAACGAAGCGAGTTGAGTCTGTTAAACCCGGAACCGCTGCGCTAGTTCCGGTCTCGGCGCAATATTTTCGATATTTCTGGATTTCGGAATTTCGCGTGCGCCGATCATCTTTGCATTCCGGGCCGGGACCGGTATCGAACGCGTCCAAGATGCCCTGTACGCGTCTAACATTCAGGGTCGCTGGGGAAGGTCCGGCGCAGCGCTGGGCTTCTACGGCTCGCGGAGAAGGAAGGGACGATTCACATGAAAAAGCCAGGATTGGCAGTTGGTGCTGTCTTTGGGGCGCTGTTTTTTGCCGCTCCGTTGGGGTTTGCTCAGGGTGAGTATCAAGGACAGGGTCAGGTGATTGTGACTGTATTGCCGAAGCATGAGGGCGATGCGGTGGGGGATGTTTCGGCGCAAGGCGCGAAGCTCAAGGTGAATGGGAAAGAGTCCAGCGTGACGAAGCTCGTCTCGCTCAAGAGCGAGCGAGACAGCCTGGAGCTGGTGGTGCTGATCGATGGCGCTTCGCGGACGAGCCTGGGACAGCAGATGAACGATATCGCGCGCTTCATCAAGAGCCTGCCGCCGAATACGCGGGCGACGATTGGGTATATGCAGAATGGGCATGCTGCGCTGGCGGGTCCGCTGAGTGCCGATCATGCCGAGGTGTTGAAGGGATTGCACATTCCGGCTGGGTCGGCGGGATCGAATGGGAGTCCGTATTTCTGCTTGTCTGATCTTGCGAAGCGCTGGCCATCGGAAGATGCAAATGCGCGTCGCGAGGTATTGATGGTGACTGACGGTGTGGATGAGTACAATCTGCGGTTCGACCCGAGCGATCAGTATGTGCAGGCGGCGATCGCCGACTCGGTGCGGGCGCGGCTGGTGGTGTATTCGATCTACTGGCGCGGTCAGGGCCGCATAGACAACACACGGTACGAGAACAATGCGGGCCAGAGTCTGCTGCTTACGGTCACGGATGCGACGGGTGGCAAGAGCTTCTGGGAAGGAACGGGGAATCCCGTTTCCTTTGAGCCGTATCTGGATGAGCTGACACGCCGGTTGCGGAACCAGTATGAGCTGAGCTTTGTCTCGCCGCTGAAGGGCAAGTCGGAGGTTGAGACGATGAAGCTGAAGTTCAGCGTGCCGGGCAGCGAGGTGAATGCTCCGCAGCAGGTGTTTGTGGGGCGGGCTGCGGCGGTGCAAGAATAGGGAACAGGGAACAGGGAATAGGAAAAGCGTTATCCCCGCTCTGACACGAACGATTGTGGCTGGGCGGGGATTTTTCGTTCATTGCGAACAGCTTGTGTGGTTAGTCGATGAAGGGCAGGACGGCGGCCATGAATTCTTTTGGCTTTTCGATGGAGGGGCCGTGGCCGCACTCGGGGATGATGGCTAGTTTGGAGCCGGGGATTCCGGCGGCGTAGGCTTTGCCTGCTTCGAGCGGGATGAGTTCGTCGTTGCCGCCCCAGACTACCAGTGTGGGAATTGTGATCTTCGCGAGGCGGTCTTTGACGACTTCGGTGGCGAGCTTTGGGTTGCCCCAGATGGAGCGCTCGGTGAAGCCGTCGTTGGCTGCAAGCTTCATGGCGAAGTTTTCGCGGACGAACTCTTCGGTGATCAGCGACTTGTTGTGGAAGACGATGGCTACTCCGTGGGCGTCGGCGAGGGTGCCGGTTACGGGGTAGCTGGTGCCGGTGGAGGGGAGTGCGGCCATGCCTGCGGCGTCCTCGAGGATGAGGCGTTTGGGTGCTGCGATGGCGTAGGGGCCGGTGTTTTTGGGGTCGAGGGACTCGATGGTGTAGAGCGCGGAGATCCAGCCGCCGAGGGATTCGCCGGCGAGGGTGAAGTCCTTGATGTTCTGAACGCGCAGGAACTCGCCGAGGAAGTCGACGTAGGTCTGGATGGAGTAGTCGATGAGGGGCTTGGCTGAGGCTCCGAAGCCGATCTGATCGAGGGCGAGGACGTGGTGATGTTCGGCGAGCGGAAGGATGACGTTGCCCCAGTCGAAGCGGGCCTGGCTGGCGAAGCCGTGGACGAGGACGATGGCAGGGCCTGTGCCTGCTTCGTAGTAGGCGATCTTCTGGCCGAAGACTAACGCGGTTTTCTGCGGCGGGAGACTTGATTCAGGCATGAGCAGTGACGCTGGCGCCTGTGCCACTGCTCCGTGGAAGGCTATTGCCAAGAGGCAAAGGAAAAGGGCTGTGCGGATGAGCTGCATGGGCGTAGTCTCCCGGGGGGCTTCGATGTCGCATCGTAGCATGGGCTGCTGACGTGGCTGAGCCACGCAATAGCTTTCAGGAGGAAGTGTGCGGAATATATCGAATAGAATCGCGCAAAATTATTTTGGGATTGGCTGGGGAAGCATGACACAATACGTGCCGGGTTTCTCGACTGACTTATCCTGTTGCGAAGTAATTGACGCTTTCTTAAGTACGTTTGGGCGCGGAATTTTGAGACTAGAGCGAGGTTCGACATGCCTACCCTTCCGTTTGTCTGCAGCGCCACACCTTTGAGTGCTTCTGACTTCAACTCTGTTTTATCGTCGCTGAATGTGGACGCGGCCACGGTGTGGTCGCTGCTTTCGGTCGAATCCGGCAAGGCCGGATATCTGCCGGACAGGCGTCCGCCGATTCTTTTCGAGCGTGCTGTCTTCCGGACGCGTACGGGGGGGCAGTACGACCAGACGCATCCGGGAATCAGTGCGCCGACGTGGGGTGGCTACTCGGGTGGAGCTGCGGAATATGTGCGTCTGGCGTAGGCCTACGCGCTCAATCCGGATGCGGCTTTACAGAGCGCCTCGTGGGGCATTTCGCAGATCATGGGGTTCAATTTTTCGGCTGCCGGGTATTCGACGGTGAGCAGCTTTGTTTCCGATTGCTGCGCTTCGGAGGCCGCGCAACTGCAAGCCTTCGATAGCTTTCTTCAGCACACGGGCATTGCCGCGGCCATGCAGGCACATGACTGGACTTCGGCGGCGCTCAAGTACAACGGGCCGGGCCAGGTCGCAGTTTACGCGGATCGGCTTCAGACGAATTTCAATAACCTTCAGAACCCTTCGCAACTGCCGGATATTTCGGTGCGAGCGGCACAGTTGTATCTCAGCTTCCTGTCGAGCAGCGGGTCGAATTCCAGTTATGATCCAGGCGGGATCGATGGGCAACTCGGCACTCCGGGGCGTAGCAAGACATTGCAGGCGTTGAATGCGTTCCAGACGGACCAGGGGCTGGCTACGACCAATACAGTCGATGATGAAGTGCTCATGAGTCTGGCTGCGGCGTTGCCTGCGCCTGGAAATCTTCTTCTGGGTTAGAGAAGGTACATCAACGAATGGTTCAATGGTTCGCTGGAACGGCTTGGAGAAGGCCAGCGCGAAGATTGCACGCGGAAGGCTATATGCTGCATGGTTGGCTATCCGGTGGAGGTTTGCGATATCGCATCGTAACGCGGGAGCGTTTTTCCAATTCCAGTTCAGTGCTCAATCAGGCAGTTGGGCGAAGAGATACAAAGCTTACCGGGGGGGGGTATTAGTTTTTCTGGGTTAAGCTGCTGATAAATTTAATGTTAGGGCTAAGTCTGGGGCGCGTTTGACGCTGTTTTGCGCGCGTTTTGGCGCGTATTTTGTGCTGAATCTTGTTCGGCGGAATGGGATTTTTGCTCCATGTCACTGCCGGGTATTTCTCTTCTTTGGTAAGTATGCGCTCTTGCTGGAAAATTGCACGCAGGTGGCTTAGGCTGGGTGGTGCGAAATCCATGTCTCGATTCTGATGGTTCAGACTGAGGCTACCGGGCAGAGAATGTGGCGCTGCGAAAGCCCACATCTCAAAATCGAGATGTGGGGCACCCTCAGTTATGGAAGTATCAGGCTGCGTCACCCGCCGCTCAGGATAGGAGCCCACACCGTGATTCAGCCAGCGAAACAAAGCATCGCTCAACCAACACTCAGTTCGATTGCCGCACAGTTGTTCGTGCAAGATATCAAGACCTCTTGCGACTTCTTCCATAGCAAGCTTGGCTTTACTGTGGATTTTGTCTATGGCGATCCGCCGTTCTTTGCACAAGTCAGCCGAGACAACGCTCGGCTTGCCTTGCGCCATGTAGATGAGCCTGTCTTTGCTGGAGACATCAGGGAACGCGAGGATTTACTCTCGGCCTCGATTACGGTAGAGAGCGCGGAAGAGATCGAGCAGCTCTTCCTCATGTATGAGGCTGTGGGAGTGCCTTTCCATCAGGCGCTGAAGAAGGAGCCGTGGGGAGCCGAAACGTTTATCGTAAGAGACCCGGACGGTAATCTCATTCTTTTCGCTGGGCCCGCGAGCTAAGAAAGCAAAATATATAAGAGCCCGATGATGCGAAAGCCCACATCTCTACCACCTCAACGACGTGGACCTGTCGTTGTGACCCCGGGCATCGAGATGTGGGGCACCAGCAGACGTTTTTTGGGCCTCGCAATCTACCTCGCGAGCGATACAACCTCAGTGATTTTGGTTTAAAAAGGGGAAGCATTTACAGTAACAAAACAAGGGCCGCCATGAAGATAATCCGTATAGCCGCTGTCGCAATACTTGCTTCTATTTCCGTTTCATCAGTACTGGCTGCAGACGACATGCAGGCTGCTCGCGCTAAGTATACAGAGCTTGCCGCGAAGGTCCGCGCCGGCGATTTAGGCATTGACTGGAAGGCTTTGCGCGTCGCCGCGGCGATCGGCGAAGTCGGGAGTGGATATGAAGATTTTCAGAATATAAAGAATGGCTATTCTGCGCTTGGTCAGGGCAAATTTGAAGACTCACTCAAAATTGGCCGCGAAGTCGAAGACCATAACATTGCGGACGCAGATGCTCATTATCTGGCGTGGCGTTCGCTGGCCGAGCTTGGCCGCCACGACGAAGCCGAAAAGGAACGCAACTTACTTGCGGCTTTGTTTGATTCCATTATGCAGTCTGGCGATGGAAAGAGCGCGAAGACCGCCTGGTTCGCGGCAACCATTCGCGAGGAGTATCTGATCATGGCGTCTGTTCTAAACGTGGAGTTTGAGTCTCAACATACGTCAATGCAGGATGGCCACTACTATGATGTCGTGGCTGTGAAGGATAAAGACGGGAAACAGATGATCCTATGGTTCAACGGTGATACTGAAATGCACAGGCAGATGGCTACGGGAGAACGCGTGACTCATAAGTAAGAAACGAAACATAGGCTTAGTGGCAGGCCATTGGTCGACTCGGGCACTACATAAACTGAGCACTCGCTGGAATATTCGTCAAGGTTCTCATCAGAGCTCGCGGTAGCGGTGTAGGGATAGGCAGAAAGTTATCACCCGCTTCGAGCCTCAATCGATGATTGTGGCGCTGCTGAAACCCACATCTCAAGAGCGAGATATGGGGCACCCTCGATTGTTATTTATTCAGATCTGGGCCATCCGCCTAAACTCGACTCACTCTAAAGTAGAGAGTATCGATTCAGCTTCATTTTCTTGCGTCGGATTACCATTGTAAATGAATGAGTATGGTACCCTCGCCGCCTCACATAAGAGTTGGCTGTAAAGCTTCACCCCGGAAATCACCGATCCCTCCCTAGTACAATACAGCTTGAATGGCTTCGGATATAGCGTAATGGTTGATAGCGTTGTCCCCGCGCTGAGGCTACGGTTCCTGATGGCAACAATAGCTTGTGTGCTTTTCAATTCTTCCTCATCTGAATCGCGCATTTCTCCTGGAATTGCTGGGCTTACAACTATTTGTGACGCGAGAAAAGTGTTAGAATGGCCAGCCCGTTCCAGCAAAGATGTGTCATAGGCGTCAGCGTCTTCCTTCCACCAAAGGGTTGGAAGCTTCACTCTGTGTCCACCAATCGTCGCAAAATCTCCATGCGCGCGATGCCAGATAACAGCGTAGGCATAAAGGCGAAATTCAGCGCACAAAAGACCGCCTGCCACCGCCACTGCGATCAAGCTTGCGAAGAACAGTGGCCGTCTCTTGGTGAAACTTACTAATTTGTTTGACACTCACTTCCTCCTAGAATGTGTTGATGGGAGCTCATCGCGGAGTCGCCGAAAGAGAACTTACATAACTAGACCATGTGGGGCACACGCATTCTTCACAAGCCAGATTTGCACCTCCCGCCGTCAAAAGAAAGACAAGGTCAGAAGCAGGGTGGATTCAAGCTCCAAGTGCAACAACGCATGTTCAAGAAGCGCAACGAGATGATCGAAAGGCAGCCATGGAAAAGATGGAAAACAAAGGATGTTTCCCACTTTCCCACGACACGG
>Ga0182024_10005052_pt1 | contig 29847 bp, 29 predicted proteins | sample P32metaG_FD_120480 | JGI IMG/M metagenome (GOLD analysis project Ga0182024, IMG submission 120480) | Permafrost microbial communities from Stordalen Mire, Sweden - P3-2 metaG (Illumina Assembly) | ecosystem: Environmental > Terrestrial > Soil > Wetlands > Permafrost | place: Sweden: Stordalen...
ATGCCGCCCGCGATTCTCGCCGTCGTCGACGGCTTCACGCGTCTCGGCGGCTCGCAGTATATGAACTCGATTCACAACGGCGATTACGCTACCTACGTCGTGCGCGACGTCATCGGCCACCTCGACCGCGCGTATCGGACGAATCCGAGCGAAGGTGCGCGTGGAGTCCTCGGCAAGTCCTCGGGCGGCTTCGGCTCGCTGCATCTCACGATGACGCAGCCGGGAATCTTCGGAGCGATGGCCTCGCACAGCGGCGACACGTATTACCGCGCCTCAATGGTGCAGTCGTTCCCGCTCGCGCAACGCGAGCTCGAGAAACACGGCGGCGAGATCGAAGCCTTCGTCACCGCGTTCGAGGGAAAGTTCAAACGAAAACCGGCCGAATACTCGACGCTCGAGATGATCGGTTACGCCTCGTGCTATTCGCCGCGGAGCGCCGAGCGGTTCGCGATCGATCTGCCGTGGGACCAGGCGACGGGCGAGATCCGGGACGACGTCTTCGCGCGGTGGCTGCACTGGGATCCCGTCGAGATGTGCCTTCAGAAGAAGGCCGAACTAGCGCGCTTGCGGCTGCGCTACGTCGACTGCGGACGGCGCGACGAATACGCCCTCGACATCGGAGCGCGAATCCTGGTGCAGCGGATGCGCTCGCTAGGGCTGGAGGTCCGGCACGAGGAGTTCGACGACGACCACCGCAACGTCGGCTACCGATACGCGGTCTCGTTGCCCGCGCTGGCGGAGGTACTGGAAACGAAATGATGCTGGGAAGAGCTGCGCTGCTCACGCTGTTCGGCGTCGCGCTACTGTCGGCCGGCATCGCGCGAGCCGACACGGATCCTCTCTCGTACGACGATCCGGGGATGCACTTTCGCCCTCCCGACGGGTGGGAGCGTATTCAATTCTCCGGAGGCGACGCCGACCCGCACGGCCCGCATCCGGTAGCGGCTTACATTCTTACAGGCAAGAAAATGGATCCGCGTCAGATACTCATCACGGTGGAGCCGTTTGACGGGCCGCTCGGCAATTTCGAAAGCTCCCATGAAAGCGATCTGCGCAATCAGGGTCAGGAGTCGAGCACGTTCGTCGACAAGAAGGAGTTGACGACGCTTGCGAACGGGATGCCGGCGTACTTTCTGCGCGTCAATCAGGGAAATGCCGCCGGCCAGTTCATGCGAAGCTATCAATACATCGTCATCGATAAGCAGCGAGGTATCGTGGCTTCATATCAAGGTCGCGCCGGTCAATTCGACGACAAGGATGCGAAAGCGGCCCTCTCTTCGCTGTACGTGGTCGTCTACCCCAAACATCTCTAGCCGCGCAAAAGACGGCTAGAACGCTTGGCGCAGGTCCTCGATCAAGTCCTCCACGTCCTCGATGCCGACGGAGAGGCGCAGCAAACCGTCGGTCACGCCGCGGCGTTCCCGTTCTTCCTTGGGGATCGAACCGTGCGTCATGCGCGCGGGATGGCACAGAAGCGATTCAACGCCTCCCAGGCTCTCGGCGAGGCTGAAGAGTTTGGTGCGCTTGGCGAACTCGAAGGCGCGCAGCTCCGCACCCCGTAGAGTAAACGAAACGATCCCGCCGAAGCCCCGCATCTGGCGCTTCGCCAGCTCGTGTTGGGGGTGCGACGGCAGCCCGGGATAGTGAACGGACGCGACGTCATCGCGTGCGACGAGAAACTCGGCGACGGTTTGGGCGTTTGACGCATGCCGCTGCATTCGGAGCGCGAGCGTCTTCACGCCGCGCATGACGAGCCAAGCATCCATCGGCCCCGGGACGCCGCCGACCGCGTTCTGATGGAACTTGATCGTCTCGGCGACTGCCGGATCGTCGCTCACCACGGCGCCCCCAATGACGTCGCTATGGCCGCCGAGATACTTCGTCGTCGAGTAGACCGACAGGTCGGCGCCGAGCGCGAGCGGCGTCTGGAAGTACGGCGTCGCGAACGTGTTGTCGACCGCGAGGAGTTGCCCGCTGCGTTTGAGCGCTGCGACCGCGGCGATGTCCGTCAGCTTGAGGAGCGGATTCGACGGGGTTTCGATCCAGAAGAGTTTGGTCTCGGGCCGGATCGCGGCGCGAACCGCATCAAGATCGGTCGCATCGACGTAGCTGAACGTGACGCCGTAGCGCTCGAGCACCTTTGAGAAGAGCCGGTACGTCCCGCCGTAGAGGTCGTCGCCGACGACGACGTGGTCGCCGGCCGAAACGAGGTTGAGAACGGCCGACGTCGCCGCCATGCCGCTCGCAAACGCGCTGCAGAAGCGGACGTTTTCAAGTGCGGCGAGCTGCCGTTCCAGCGCGAGGCGCGTCGGGTTGACGGTCCGGCTGTAATCGAAGCCCTTGTGCTCGCCGATCGCCGTTTGCGTGTAGGTCGAGGTCTGGTAGATCGGGACGATCGTCGCCCCCGTCGTCGGGTCGGCTTCCTGACCCGCATGAATCGCGCGCGTCGAAAACTTCAAATCGGAACTTCGGGGGGAGCAGACGAGAGGAAGGAGATGATATCCTGACGCGTGACGACGCCGACGGGTTGGTCGCTTTGGGTCACGACGATCGCGGCATTTGCCAGCGTGAGAAGTTTGTAGGCGCTGTTCATGTCGGCGGATGATTCGAGCGACGGAAACGGCCGCCCCATGACCTCGCGTACCGGCTGGTGGAGAAGGTCCGCTCGATCGAAGACGGCGGTCATGATCGCGACGTCGTTCACGCTGCCGACGATCTGACCGTCGCGCGTCACCGGCAGTTGCGAGATCTCGTATTTTCGCAGGAGGTCGAGCGCGCTCTTGACGACCTCGTCGTCGCGCACGGAGAGCATCGGCGGCAAGGGACGTTTGCTCCGCAAGACGTCGCCGACCGACGCCATGCGCTTTCCCTCGGCGATGAAGCCGTTCGCGATCATCCAATCGTCGTTGAAGATCTTCGACATGTAGCCGCGTCCCGAGTCGGGGAAGATGACGACCATGACCGCGTCGGCCGGCAAGGTCTGGGCGAGTTTGACCGCGGCGACGGCTGCGGTCCCCGACGATCCGCCGACGAGCAGACCTTCTTCACGCGCGATACGTCGTGCCATCACGAACGACTCGCGGTCCGAGACGCGGACCATCTCGTCGATCACCTTCATGTCGACCGTCTCGGGGAGATATGACATCCCGATACCTTCGACGGCGTACGACTTCGGCGTGTCGCCCGAATAGATCGAACCCTCCGGATCGGCGCCGACGACGTGAATCTTCGGATTGCGCTCTTTGAGATAGCGCGCCGTTCCGGAGATCGTGCCGCCGGTTCCGACGCCCGAGACGAAATGCGTGATCGCTCCGTTCGTCGCTTCCCAAATCTCGGGACCGGTCGTCGCGTAGTGAGCGTCGGGGTTCGCATGGTTGTGCCATTGGTTGGGCATGAAGGCGCCCGAGATCTCGGCGACGAGGCGCGAGGCGACGCCGTAATATGACTCGGGCGAATCAGGCGCGACGTTGGTCGGCGTCACGACGACCTCGGCGCCGTACGCGCGCAGCAGGTCGATCTTTTCCTTCGACATCTTGTCGGGCATGACCAAGATGCAACGGTATCCGCGGATCGCCGCGGCCATCGCGAGGCCGACGCCGGTGTTGCCGCTGGTCGCCTCGACGATCGTCGCGCCCGGTTTGAGCAGCCCGCGCTGCTCCGCGTCGAGGAGCATCCGCACGGCTGGGCGGTCTTTGACGCTTCCGCCGGGATTGAACGATTCGACCTTGGCCAAGACGATGCACGGCGCGCCGTCGGTGACTCGGCGTAGGCGGACGAGCGGCGTGCGCCCGACCGCTTCGAGCGCACTCTCGAAGTACGCCATCGGTTGCGGCTGCTTGGCATGCATCTCGTCGCGGGCTTCGCGCCGGCCGCCTGAATCTCATCGCCGCTTCGGCGGGTCAATGCTTGCGGAGGACCGAGAAGAACGATGGCAACCGATTTTCGAGACGGGAAGACGTTTCCGCGGCCGGGGCGCGATGCGCTCGGTGGATTCCTGTGGCTGCGCCGCGTTTTCGACAAGGCACGGGCCGCCGCGAACGGGACGATCCACGACTACATCTATCCCTGTGGGATGGACAAGGGCATCTTCGAGCGCTGGGGGATCACCTCGGACGACTTCGATCGCGCGCTGGTAGCGCATCAAACCGATGACGCGATTTTATCGTGGCTGAAGAAGCGCGTCGACGACGCACGGCGCGAGGCCGCCAATCGCTGGGTCAGTGTCGAGAAGGTAAGCAATCTCGACAAACAGGATGCCGAAGAGGGCGTCGTCGCAGCCTGACTGAAGTCGCCGCGAGGATGCAACTCGCGCGTTTTGCCCTGGCGCTCACGTTCGGCCTCTTCGTGCTTGCCGGCTGCGGTCCGCAAGTGCCGCCGATGGGGACCTACTCGACCCTCTTTGGGCAGGTGACCGACGCCGCGACCAACGCGCCGATCGCCGGAGCGATGGTGACGATCAACGGGACGTTGAACGCGACGACCGATAAGAACGGCAACTATCGCGCGTATCCTGTTCCGAGCGGCCCTTTTGAGTATTTTGCGAGCGCGGCCGACTATCAAACGACGCCGACCAATACGAGCGCGCCGCCGCTGACACCCGGCGAGCAACGTAATCTTTCGATCCAGCTGACGCACAGCTAGCGCATCCATGCGCGTCGTCGTCGCGCCGGATAAGTTCAAGGGAAGTCTTACCGCGCAAGAAGCTGCCGCCGCGATCGAGCGAGGCCTGCGCTCGTCGGGGCTCGCTTTCGAGGGGATCGTCGCGATTCCGATGGCCGACGGCGGAGAGGGAACGGTCGAAGCGTTTCTTGCCGGCGGCGCGCGCCGGATGGCGAAAATGGTGCGCGGCCCTCTCGGTCAACCAGTCGCCGCGAGCTTCGCGATCGACGATACGGCGGCGATCGTCGAGATGTCGTCGGCGTCGGGCTTGTTGCTGGTTGCGAACGAGCGCCGCGACCCGCTGCGCGCGACGACGTTTGGGACCGGAGAATTGATTCGCGCCGCATTGGATGCGGGTGCGCAGCGGATTCTCATCGGGATCGGCGGCAGCGCGACGAACGACGCCGGCGCGGGGATGCTCCAAGCGCTCGGCGCTCGTCTGCTGAACGCAGCCGGAGAAGATATAGATCCGGGTGGAGCGCATCTTGGAGAACTGGCGACGATCGATCTCGCCGGGCTCGACGCTCGCCTGAAAACGGTCGCGATCGATGTCGCCGCCGACGTCGACAACCCGCTCTGCGGGCCGGACGGAGCGAGCGCGGTCTTCGGGCCGCAAAAGGGCGCAACGCCGGGTGATGTGCGCAACCTCGACGACGCGCTCGCGCACTTCGCCGACGTCGCGGCGGTAGCCCTCGGCGTCGATCATCGCAACGAGTCCGGCGCTGGTGCGGCGGGCGGACTCGGCTTTGCGCTGCGCGCATTCCTTCACGCGCGCCTGCGACCCGGCGTCGAGATCGTCGCGGAGCTGCGCGGTCTCTCCGATGCCCTCGTGGGCGCGACCGCGGCCTGTACCGGTGAAGGGAGCATCGACCGGCAAACCCTCGCGGGAAAGACCGTTGCGGGCGTCGCGCGTCTCGCGCATGCTGCGGGCGTAACGACGATCGTCGCCTTCGGCGGGCGCGTCGACGACGCCGCGGCCGCGGCGTTGCGCGACCGGTACGGCGTCACGACGATCGCGCTCGCGGAAGAGGGTTATACGCTCGAACGCGCGATGAGCGAAGCGGCGCGGCTGCTCGAACGCGCCGCTCGTGACGCGGCGCTGCGCCTCATGCGCATGAACGGCAGCTCGAGGTAACGCCGCGAGAGCGCGGCGATCGCGAACGTTGCGGCGAGCGCGCACGCGGCGATCGACAGCGTGTCGAGCACCGGCGACGGCGTTTTCACGATGCCGGCGCGGCCGACGGCGATGAGCAGCGGCACGTGAATGAGATACGCACAGTAGCTCGTATCGGCGAAGAACTGTAGCGGTCGCGAGCGGAGCCACGTGGTCCACTGCGATCCTTGCAAGCCGTATGCCGCCAGGATGCCGCCGAAGAACAACAGATCGGCTTGCGTGATCCTGGCCGCGTAAGAAAACGCCGCCGAGTGGAGGCCCAGGTCGAGGAGGATCAACACGAGTCCGGCGGCGACCGCCGTCGCCGCCAAACGCATCGCGCGCCGCCCTGTAAAGATCGCGCTGCGCACGGCGAGCGCCGCAAGCGCCCCGAAGGCGAGGCCGTCGCAGCGCATCGGAGTGACGGAGAGAAGCGGTTCGTGCGACGAGAAGAAGCGCAAGACCGCGGCCAGAACGATCAAGAACGCCGCGATCGCAACGAGCCTGGGGCGCGAGAAGAAGCGAACGATCGTCGGCCAGACGAGGTAGAATTGTTCTTCGACCGCGAGCGACCAGATTGGGCCGACGCCGACGGCGGTCGCGATTCCGAGCGGCGACGCCAGATTCGCGCCGAACAGCAGCGCGAGCCCAAAATATGGGAGCGGACCGCGATCGATCGCCAGCATGACGGCGAGCAAGAGCAAGAAGACCGGCAAGATGCGCAATGCGCGCCGGCGATAAAACTCTCGATAGTAATCGGAACTCTCTCGCGTATCGAGCAGGATGCCCGTGATCAGAAAGCCCGAGAGGACGAAGAAGAGATCGACGCCGAGCCAGCCGTGAGCGATCGCTTGCCACAGCGCCAACTCGGCACCGTGAGCGCGGGCGGTCTCCGTCGGCGTCGAAGACGCCAAACCGTGGTGGATCAGAACGGCCCAGATGGCGATGGCGCGAATGCCGTCAAGTTCGGGCACGCGTGCTTGGGGTTCGGGCCTCCTTGCCGGCATAGCCTTACCTTACGGCCTCTCAGGCTCCATCTGTAGGTCCGTTGGTCCCATCTAGGGGCTGACGGGCGCCGCAGGCGTGAGCCGCACGAACGACGAGCGCTCGGCGACGCCGTCGTCGATCAGCTTGAGCACGACCTCGGCGAGTTTTTGCGGGTCGTGCCGGACGGTCATCGTTTCGCTGATGACGCCCGCGCCGACGACGCGAACGCCGAGTTCTTCGACGGCCTCGCGGTCGGGCTCGACCGGCATCTGACCACCCTCAGCGTAGGTCTCCAAGAGGCGCTTTGGCGGTTCGAGGTTGACGATGACGGAGTCACATATCCGGGCGCCGGCATGCGCCTGCAGCACGCTGACGTGTTTCGAGGCGCTGAAGTCGTCGGTTTCTCCCGGTTGCGTCATCACGTTGCAGATGTAGATTTTCGGCGCAGAGGCACGGGAGATCGCTTCGGCGACGCCGTCGACCAACAGGTTTGGCAAGATCGATGTGTAGAGGCTCCCCGGCCCGAGAACGATCGCATCCGCTTCCGCGATGGCTTCGAGCACCTCCGGCAGCGGTGCGGCATGCGGCGGATCGAGCGCGATATCGCGGATCGGCAGCGTCGACTTCGAGATGCTCGTCTCGCCGCTGAGCTCGGTTCCGTCTTCGAGCGTCGCATAAAGGCGAACCGTTTCGAGCGTCGCCGGCAATACGCGCCCTTTGATGTTGAGGACGCGGCTCGATTCCTTGATCGCGCGATCGAAATTTCCGGTGATCCCGGTCATCGCCGCCAGGAACAAGTTACCGAAGGAATGTCCGAGCAAACCTGCGCCTTCGTTGAAGCGATAGCGGAAAAGATCGGTGACCATCGCTTCGTCGTCGGCTAAGGCGACAAGACAGTTTCGAATGTCACCCGGCGGCAAGATCCCGAGTTCCTTTTGGAGACGGCCGGAACTTCCGCCGTCGTCGGTTACGGTGACGACCGCGGTTAGGTTGCTCGTCGAGCGCTTGAGGCCGCGCAAGAGCGTCGAGAGGCCGGTCCCTCCGCCGATGGCGACGATCTTGTATCCACGCCGCAGGCGCATATCCATCAAGACGTCGACCAAACGGTCTTTGTTCTCCGGCGTGACCGCTTGCACGATCGCACGCATCCATTGACGGATCCCGAAGAAAACGCATAGCGCTCCGAGCCCCATGAAGATGTATGGAAGGACCGAGAGCGGCATGAAGTCGTCGAAGAAGACGTCGACGATCTGGTTGACTTGGAAGTGCGCCCCTTCGGCGGTTAACCAACGCGAGGCGCCGTTCACGAAGAGAATCGCACCGAAGACGGCGACGACGAGCCAACGCTTGACCCCGAGCCCGGGATAGAGCCAGCGGACGAACCTACGCATCGACGGAAAGCCGCCGCAGCGCGCCGAAACGGAAACGCCTCATCGCTCCCACCCGGAGTTGGATTTCATGAAACTGTTTTCGCCTCAAAAGGCCAACGCCCTCATACCGGTCCTCGTGCCGACGATCGAGGAACTCTGGGCGAAGCGCCGCGAGCTGGCGATCCGGTTGCTGGAAAATGACCCGGCGCTGCGCGCCGCACGGAAAGGGCGAACGTCGGCGACGAGCCTCGAGCGGCGCGGCGAGGCGCGCCGCTGCACCGAACTCAAGGCGGAGATCGTACGCATCATCAACCGAATCGAGGCTCACGGCTGCGTCGTCAAAGATATCGACCTTGGCCTCGTCGATTTCCCGGCGATGCGCGATGGACGCCCGGTCTTTCTGTGCTGGAAAGCTGGTGAAGCAGGGCTCACCCACTGGCACGGAACCGACGAAACGTTCGTCGATCGAAAAGAACTCTAGCGAGGCAGAGCGCGGTCAGCCCGCTTAGACCTTTGCTTCTTCGGCTTTGATGAAATCCTCGGCCAAGCCTTGCAGCCGGACCTCGCCGAACTCGACCGTGTAGGCACCCGACTCGTGGCTCTTCACTTCGCCGATTTCTGGGACGCCGGCGAGTTGCGGAAGACGATTTCGAATTTCGTCGGGTAAACGAACCTTGTCGCCGACGGCGAGCTGGCCTTGTGCGAAGAGCTTTTCGAGTTCCTCCATCAGCATCGGCAACGGAATCCCGTAACCTTCGCTGACTTGTTCGACCGTCTCCGTCTCGCTGATCGCGCAGTGCGAGCAGCCGCCGAGGTGAAACTTTGCGAAGACGCGTCGCGCGCCGGCATGCGTCTTGAAGGCCTGCTCGACCGTCATGTCTTTATTGAATTGAGCGCTCAAATTCCTAAATCTCCCAGACCCAGTGACGGCTCGCGGGCGCCGCTGCTTCGCGGTTCAAGACCCGCCGGTCCAGCCCCCGGTTGCGAGATCGCTTCGGCGTAGACTTCCTCGAGGCGCTCGACGTGCCTGTCCCATGAAAACTCCCGGCTCACGTACTCGTGCGCGGCCTCGGCGAGCGACTCGCGCAGTTCGGGGCGGCCAAGCAGATCCAAAACGGCTCGCCCGAAGGCGCCCGGTTGGTCGGCGATCAGCGCGTGCCGGCCCGCGATCGCACCGACCCCTTCGTTTGCGAAGCTCGTGATGACGAGGGGGGTGCCGGTCGCCATGGACTCCAAGGCTTTCGTCTGCATCCCCGAGCCGCCGCGCATCGGCGAGATCGCGAGCGACGCGCGCTGGAGGTACGGCGCGATTTCGGGGACGGCTCCTACGACTTCGATGCCCGGTTGCGCGCCGAGTGCCCGCACTGCGGCGGCGGGGCGTGTTCCGACGATCTGAAAGCGCGCGGCGGGATGCGCGGCGCGAACGAGCGGCCACACATGCCGCGAGAACCATACGGCGGCATCGACATTGGGCGGGTATCCCATGTTTCCGGTCATGACGACCAGATCGTCGGCGCGTCCCTCGCGGACGAACGAGAACTGATCGAGATCGGCGCAGGTGCGGATCACGACGACGTTCTCGGAGCCGAGGGCCGCGCGATCGGCTTCAGCACAGACGATCAAGCGCGAGAAGCGCCGGCACGCCGCCAGTTCGTAATCACGCAGACGCCGGCGTTCCCAGTCGTAGGCAAGGCGCAACGGCGCGCCGACGGTCTCTCGCCGAAGCGCGAGTCCGCGTGAGACCGTGTCGACGAGATCGATGACGACGGGCGCCCCCGAAACGTCCCAAACGTGCGGCGCGACGCGAATCGTGCTCGCGTGAATCACGTCGAAGCTTTTGCTCGCGAGCGTGTCGCGCACGGCACGGCGCATCGACTTCGTATCGTAAAAGAGCGCTTGCAGCGGCAAGCGAGCGGTCAGGCCGTTCGCAACGATCGGCACGATCGAACGCCAGCCCCCGACGGGCACGACGACGATCCGTTCACAATATGGTCGCAGCGCGTCGAGCGCCGCCTCATCGACCGGTTCGTCCGCGCCCGCGACCAGTGTGATCGCATGCCGTCGGCTGAGCCTGCGGATCTCGTGGTACGCGCGCAGTTTGTCGCCCTTGGTTGTCGGAAATGGGAAGCGCGGCGTGACGAAGGCGATCTGCACGCCGCACCCTCGCGCGCGGACGCGTGGTTTACCTCCTGCGCGTGACACGTCTCGGCGATTTTGCTACACTGCCATCTGCGAAGTATGCCGGGCAGTCGCGCGCCGCGAGGCGTGAGGAAAGTCCGGGCTTCACAGGGCTGCGTGCAGGATAACGTCCTGTCGGGGAGACTCGAAGGAAAGTGCCACAGAAACATACCGCCGGCGGCGACTCGTGCGTTCGCCGGTAAGGGTGAAATCGTGAGGTAAGAGCTCACGGAGCGTCGCGGAGACGCGCGCTCGGGTAAACCCCACGTGAAGCAAGATCGCTCGAACGCTTCTTCGGGAGCTGGGCGGCCCGTCCAAACGAGCTACATCGCAACGAGGCGCCCGGTGACGGACGCCCCAGAGAGATGGCTGCCGCCGCGAAAGCGGTACAGAATCCGGCTTACAGGCATACTTCGCTAGAAAAGGCGCCGCACGTTGTGCGGCGCCTTTTGGTTATGTTGGGGCGCGCTAGCGCGCGTCGGCGCGTTTTCCGGGGCTCCCGGCCGACTGCAGGCGGGCCGGGACAAAAGAGGAAGGGGCGGCTCGAAGGAGGCCACTTTGATGCGTACTCTCGTTCGGTTTTCTCTGGACACCGCCGCCGCCAACTCCGCAATAAAAAGCGGGGCGCTCGATAAACTGATCGGCTCGACGATGCAACAGCTCCAACCGGAGGCCGCGTACTTCTTCGCGGACGGTGGGAAGCGCACGGCTAGCTTTGTCTTCGATCTCAAGAGTTCAGCAGATATTCCTTCGATTGCGGAGCCGTGGTTCATGGCCGTCAACGCGGGCGTCCAGTTCATTCCTGTGATGAATGCGGATGACGTGAAGGCCGGACTCGAGAAAGCCCTTAAAAGCATGTGACGGTGGGCAGCCGCTTCCACCGTAAGCGATTTATCCCGGAGGCGGAACAAATCGAGCGGGGCGTGCGTTTAGGGACTGATCGATTCTCAAAAGCGGAGTATCGAGATGTCTGGCCACCCCGTGGAGCCCTACGCTAAGGAGAAGATTCCAAAAATGCGCCTATCGCGATTGATGGCAGCGGCCTTCCTCGTTGCGCTCGTCTCTGCGCTGCACACTCCGGCCTCTGCCGCCCAGGTTCAGATTTCCGCGTCCGTGAACGCTCCGGTTTTTCCCTACGGGGAGCCGCAAATTTTCCAAGTGCTCGGCAACACGAATGGGCAGAAATGCAATTTCTCTTTCTACGTCACGCTGAACGGCGCGAAGACCTTTCTTCAGGGCGGCGGGCTGCCGCAGCCGGTGACGGAGAACGTTCCGCTGCCGTGGACCTCGATGGACCTCCGGTTGCCCTCGAGTAACGGCGCGAACTATACGCTGACGGTGCAAGCCGCCAATTCGGCATCGAATGCATGCACGGGGACAGCTTCGCCGACGTTCGCGGTCGAGCCGCAAATCGGAACGCTCCAGAAGATCACCGTGAGCTCCCCGGTCGTCGCGACCAACATGACGGTCGGTCTCAGGGTCGTGGGACAGATGTTTGGATCTTGCACCTACTCGAGTGCGCTGAATCGCGGTAGCACCGTGGTTGCCCACGCGACCCTCACCACGTTGCCGTACGACTACACCGCGTCGTTCCCCGACGCGGGCGATTACGTGTCGACGGCCGATGAAATCGACCAGAACGGCCAGCCGGAGGGCTGTACCGGCCACGTGAAGGCCGCCTTCACCGTGATCGCGCGGCCCGTCTGTCCATCGGCGAATCAGTACTACCAGTCGTCCGACGACAGCGAATTCGGCTGCTTCGTCCCGGGAGTGTGGTTCTCTCCGGCGGCTTACCAATGCCCGACCGGCTACACTGCGTTTGAACAAGCCGGTCAGACCACGCAATGGGGTTGCAAGCAGCCTTCTAAGCCGGGGCTCAGCCAGTCCGCTGTGAACAGCCTGCTGGGCAGCGCGTTGAACCCCGGCATAGTGGTGGGCCTTGGCGGTCCCCCCAAGCCGACACCCGCGCCGCAGACGTCCACTCCGACCATCGTCAAAATTCAGTCGGTCTCTGCTCCTCCGGGCGCGGCCTATCGCCCGAACTCGAACATCTTCTACGCCGGCGAGCATTATTCGGTCAGCGTCGTCGGCAACATCCCGAACAACGGCGGCTACGATCCCCAACTTTGCGCATACCGGGTGGTAGTACAGAATATCGCGAGCGACGCCGTTGCCACCAGCGCCCTCTTTACCCAGTTCAATACTTGGGATGTCGGCGTGGTTCAGGCGCCGGGCAACTATCGCGTCGTCGCTGATCCGTATCAGACGCCCGGCAACGGCGGCAGCACGGCGCCATGCGCCGGCGCGGCGTCGATCAACAGCATCACGTTCTTGCCGCAAGCCGCCTGGATAACGTCGATGAAGCTCGTAGCCGGAGCATACCATTTCAGAATGAGCGACGATATGGCGATGCCCCAGTTCTGCCAGAATTGCGACAGCATCTTCTCACCGGCGCACGACCGAGAGTTCCTCGGGATCGCTCCGACGATCCAGGGATCGACGCCGGGACAGTATCCTTGCGCGTACAACATCACCATGAAGGGCAGTCGCTCGGGCACTACCGAAGCGATCTACAGGAACGGGCAAGGGAACCCCAACGACTTGCACTTCCCGACGGGCTTGAATCCGCCGTGGTGGAACGAGTTCAACGACAACAGCGACACGGTTACCGTGACGATCTCACCCGGAAACGATGAGCTCTACCCACCCTGCCACGTCGTGGGCGGCTCGATCACCAAGACCATCTCGTTCACGAACAATACGAACGCGCCGTGGGTCTCTAAATAGGTAACGTTCGGACCAATCCGCAGAAGCGGTAATCGCGCAAGCCGTCGATTCGCGTCCACGCGGAATGGTATGCCGTATAGACATTGTGTTCAGGTTCCAGCCAGCTGCCGTCGGCAAGCTGGCTGGATGCTAAGTAGGCCATTCCCTTGATCCCGCGACCGTCGCGGCTTGGAAGAACGAGCTCGCGGCGACGATCGGACGACGGAAGAAGCCCCTCTCGCCGAAGACCGTTCACAACATTTACGGACTACTTCACGCCGCGCTTTCGCTCGCGGTTGGTCTCGAATACGTCGGGCGCAACATCTGTGACGTGAAGGCCGCGAAGCCGTCGAGGCCGGCGACTTCGCAACACGCGGGAACGGCCCTCCTGGATGACGAGATTCGGCGCCTGCTCGCAGCGGCAGAACCGACGCGATGGAGCGCGTTCGTCGTGCTCGCGCTTGCGACGGGAGCGCGTCGCGGCGAGCTCTGCGGTCTATCGTGGAGCGACGTCGACCTCGCAGCGCGAAAGCTCCGCATTTGGCGGTCACTCTCGCAAACGAAGGGTCGCGTCGAGCTCAAGGACACGAAGACGCATCGGGAGCGCCTTATCGGGCTCTCGGCTTGGGCGCTTGAAGCGTTGCGTCGGCAGCGCGTCATGCAGGCTGAGGAGCGGCTGCGCGCTCCGGTTGGGCTCTACGTCGAATCGGGCGCGGTGTTCACGAACGAGCTCGGCGAGCGAATCACGCCGATGGCCGCGACCAAGGCTTTCGGTCGGGTCGCCCGCGCGGCGAATATCTCCACGCAGCGGCTGCACGACACACGTCATACGGCGGCTTCGCACCTCATCGCCGAGGGAAGCGACGCTGTAACCGTGGCGAGCGACCTTGGTCACGACTCCGCGACAATCACCCTGAGCATCTATTCCCACGCCTTCGATGACGCGAAGCATGAGGCGACCGACCGCCTCGGTGCGCGTATGGAACGCATCGCATCCGGTAGCAAGTAGATGCGGTGGTTGACCGATGAGCTGCTCACTCGTTGGGATATTTGGTTCGCAACGGGGGAAACGAAGGATTCCTGGGTGGAATCCCGGCTAAAGAAACAGGAGGAACGACATGCCGATAAACGACCGCACCACCAAAGCCGTCTTGCTAGTGATCGCCCTCGGCCTCTGGATGAACATCGCCGTGTCGGTGTTTCGCCCTACGCCCGTCGGCGCGCAGAGCAGCGCCGAATTGACGCTTTTGCAGACCATCGACAACGATATCAAAGCCGGCACTCTATCTACGGATCGCGCGTTGAGCCAGATCGTCGCCAGCCTGAACAAACCGCAGGCGCAGGCGCAGTCGCAGGGGACAGTGCAATCCGGCGGCGGCCAGTGCCCAAGCGGTATGATCCCGAACGGAAGTGGCGTTTGCATCCACACCTCGGGCCCTAACGCCGGACAACCCTGAGGTTCGCACTCCCTCAGCCCAACGTACATTCGCTCCAAGGCGTTTAGCCGTTCCCCATCGCTTACAGGCCAGAAACGGCGCGCCCGGCGCGTGCGGCGACCGCGCGCACAGGCCCGCCGCAGGCCGCTGGAGAGGTCGACTACCGAACCGCGCATAGACGGCCTGCTGGGAATCATCGTTCGCTAAAATCGCCGATAGGGAGGGCAGTGGGGGCGGCCAGCGCGATCTCGTCCTTGGCGTAGTTCCGCGGCGCCTGTGAAGCGAGATACAGCGTGGGGTCGCCGCCGATCGCGATCGCGACCGGAAGGTCGTTCCCGCGCATCTTCGCCTTCGCGTGCGCGACACCGGCGTGCGAGGGCGGATGAGCGTTCATGCCGATTCGATTGTCGCGTTTGATCTGGATCCGGTAGATGCCCACTGACAGTAAAAAGCGCTCTTAAGCTTGACTTATTCGCCTCGTGAATCGGCGACCAGGAGCGACGTTCGGCAACGGAATGGCAACATTTTCGGGCCGGGAAAAGAAAATCGCCCGTAAAACGGGCGATAAATTGGTGGAGGCAAGGAGACTCGAACTCCTGACCCCTTGCATGCCATGCAAGTGCTCTACCAGCTGAGCTATGCCCCCAACCGAGGGCCTAGCTTCGCAGCGGCGCGTTCGGAACCTGTCTTTAAACGATTCCGGTCCTGATCGCGTGCACGGCGGCTTGCGTGCGTGCCGAAATGTTCAACTTCGAGAAGATGCGGCTGACGTGGTTCTTGACCGTCTTCTCCGAGAGATGCAATCGCGCGCTGATCTGCTTGTTGGCCAGACCTTCGGCGATCAGTTTGAGTACTTCGGCTTCGCGCTGCGAGAGTTCCATGATGTCGGGCTTCCCGCCGTTCATGCTGCGGCGCTTGAGCAAGCCGCCTGCGACGCGCGGGTCGACGTAGGTTTGGCCCTCGGAGACCGTCTTGATGGCGCGCAGCAGCTCCGCGGGCGAGATGTCCTTGACGATGTAAGCCTCGGCTCCGTTCGAAAGGCAGCGCTGCATGATCTCGGGAGAGAGGTTCATCGACAAGACGCAGATATGCGCCTTGGGCGCGGCTTCCTTACAGGTTCCGAGCGTCTGCGCGATGTCGAGCGGTTGTCCGTCGAGATCGATGACGATCAGGTCGGGTTCGGTCGCTCGCAGCGGCACGGCCGACGGAGTACGGTAATCGCCGATGACCTTGAAGTCGGCATCGTCGGCAAAGATGCCGCAGAGTGCCTTGGCAAAAAGTACTTGAGATTCGACGACGGCGACACGTAAGCCGAAAGTAGTCATTCTCTCTCTATCCTTTAGGTCGAACGCCGTTGAAGACGTCGATCGTCCCGCTGCCTTTGCGTGCGCCGTTGCACGAAAAGGGACCATCCGTGGGACTACTGACTTCGTTATACGATATTCGGACCCAAAGCGGATACCGAGCTTGTAAAGGTTCCAACAAGTCGTCGGCTCATCGAGAAGGAATCCTGAGTCGCGGTGCGACGCGCTAGTGTCGCGGCGCCGGCGCCGAGCGTCTCCCCGGAACTCGCGCCGAGCGTCTCCCCGGAACTCGCGCCGGGCGCCGGGAAAGCCTCCGCGTGTTGACCGTCCTCCACGCGCTGCTCGCCTGCTTCTTGGGCGTATGCGCCGCGCAGCGCGCGGCGCCGATCGACCTGCATCCGAGGAGCGCTGAACCGCGCGGGCACTCGTTGACGATGGAAATCGCTTACGATTCGCCGAAAGAGGTCAACAAGACGTTCGGTTGGGACAACTTTCGCGCGGTCGCGCCGTACATCGATATGGCGCTCAGCGGCCCCGGAGCGCTGAACCCGCGGCTTCGCGTCGCCGGCATCCAGACGGTGCTCTACCTCGACACGAACGCGTGTTCTGCGAAGAGCGGCTACGGAGCAAACGAGTACGCGGGTCCCGATTGCGCGGACTGGACGGCGGGCGCGTTTTACGCGCAGGACGCCCATCCCGATCGCGTGCTGACGGTCTCCTACAACGGCGTGATCTTGCAGCGCATCGGCGATCCTGGGACGCCGGAATGGCAGCAGCGGACCGTCGACGAGATTCGCGACGCATCGTCCCGCTTTCGCTTCGAAGCGGTCGAGATCGACGACGCGGGCACTCCGGACGAACTCTCCGGGAACGATCCGTGTTGGGGAATCGGAACGATCGCGGGGCGAAGCTACGATTGCACGACGGCGCCGGGCGGCGTTGCCCATCCGCCCTGGAACGCGCGCTATTCTCGGGCCGAGTGGCAGGCAGGGATGGAGGCGATGGCCGCGCGCTCGCCGTTGCCTGTCATGTTCAACGGCCTGGCCGGCTACGACAAGCACGAGTCGGTGCCCGCGATCGTCGACGTCGTGGTACATTCCGCCAATGCTTGGGGGGCGATGTGCGATACCTGTTTCTATGGTACCCGCGGCTATCGCAACGTGTACTTGTTTACGCATCCGGTCGTCGACGTGCGCCTCAACGGAGCGATGCGCATCATCGCTGCGCACAAGAACGTGATCGTGCTGAACAGCGATGTGACCGATCCGCTCGAACGCGTCCGTGCGCTCGCCGAGATCATGCTCGCCTACGATCCCGATCATCTGTGGCAAGCCGGCGACGAATGCGGGAGCATCTCGCTGATTCACGCCTGCCCGGAGTCGGCGTTGACCTTCTACGCGCCGTACAAGGGATATCCGGCCGGCGTCGGCGACGTCGAAGATACTAGCGGCAACTACGTTCGCGAGTTCGCTCGCTGCTACGACAATGGCAAGTTGCTCGGGCCGTGTGCGACGGTCGTGAACGCCGATCGAACGCTGTCCTTTCCGCGGCCGAAACTGCGAAATACGTACCGGCATACGCTGTCGATCCAAGGGACGGCGCTCTGTAATTGCTACGGTGACCGCGGCTCGCTCTCCGAGGGCGGCCCGGCGCTTCCGGAGGTCATCCCGCCGGTGAGCGGCTACGTCGTCTTTCGGTAGACAGGACCCCCCGGTTCGGCGGCTGAGTTGAAAGTCTCAATCGGTGCTTGCCGATGGGATACATATGGCTCCGGTCACCCTCCGGCGACCGATCCGCGCAAGCGCGGTCGGCCCGCGCCCGCGCGTCGTGCACCTGATGCCCAACCTCGTCGGTGGTGGTGCGGAGAGCGTCGTGCGATCCCTCTGTGCGGGGTTGCCCGGGGAGGGGATCGATGTGATCGCCGTCACGATCTACGCCTCGGGCCTCGACCCAATCGCACGCGCGACCCTTGGAGCCGACCTCGTCGATGTCGGCCGGCGCGGCCGTCGCGATCTCGGCTACTTCCCGCGGCTGGTCAAGACGCTCCGTGAACTTGCGCCCGACATCGTTCACGCGCACCTGCATACCGGCCAATACGCCGGCCGTCTAGCAGCGGCGCTCGCCGGGGTTCCGACGATCGTTTTCACCGCGCACGGCGCGGAGCCCGAGAGTGCGCTCCGTCGCACGGTCGACCGGATGCTCGATGCACGCACCGCTCGCTTCGTCGTTTTCACCGAAGCGCAGCGCAACGATTTCGGACGCAAGCGCGGCGTTCCGCTCGAACGCATCGCGGTCATCGCGAACGGCGTGCCGCAGCCGGCGGTTCGCGATCGCGCGAGCGTGCGCGTCGCGCTGAATATTCCAGCTTCGGCTTTCGCCCTCTACGCGGCGGCGCGATTCTCTCCGGTGAAGAATCACCGTCTCGCGATCGAAGCGCTCGCGCTCTTGCACGGACGGGATAAGCCTGACGACGTGCACCTCGTTTTCGCCGGCACCGGCCCCCTCGAATCTGAACTGCGCACGTTCGTTCGTGAGCTCGGGCTGACCGAGCGCGTTCATTTTCTCGGCTTTCGCGCGGACGCCGCGGCCCTGGGCAACGCGATGGACCTCTTCGTGATGCCGTCGATCGGCGAAAGAATGCCGCTCGCGCTCGGCGAGGCGATGTTGATCGGGCTCGTGCCGGTCGTGGCGCCGTGGGAAGGTTGCGCGGATTTCGTGAGGGACGGCGAGACGGGATTCATCGCCGCCGACTACTCGGCGGATGCCTTCGCTGCAGCTATCCGGCGCGCGCGAAAAGCTCGCGAAACCGGTGCGGCGGTTGCGGAAAACGCGGCGGCGTTCGCGGTGAATCGATTTTCACTCGAGACGATGATGCGCCGGCACGCGGACCTGTATCGCAGCCTCGTGGGAGCGCCGGCGTGAAGATCGCGTACATCACGGCGAGATTTCCATTCGCACCCGTCGAGCCGTTCCTCGAGCCGGAGATTCGGGGGCTCGCGCAGATCGCGGACGTCGTCGTGATCGCGGCGCGCCCGGAACGGCGAGCTTCGTGCTACCCCGATTTCGGCGGCGAGGCCGTCTATCTGGGCTCTATCGATCGACGGGTCGCGCACTTGGCGTGGCGCGAACTCGTTCTGCATCCGAGAGCCGTCGCACGAGCCCTCGCGCGCGTCGCCTTCGGCCCGTCGTCGCTGCGTTCACGGATCGTCAACCTGGTGCTGTTCCCGAAGGCCCTCGCTGTCGCCCAGGAGATCCGCAACCGCGGTGTTGAGCATATCCACGCGAGCTGGCTGACGACGCCGGCGACGATCGGATACGTCGCGTCGATCTTGACCGGCGTCGCGTTCAGCATGAGCGCGCACTCGCACGACATTCGCGCGCAAAATCTGCTCGAGCCCAAGGCGGATCATGCAACGTTCGTGCGCGTCATCTCCGAACGCAACCGACGGTACATCGCAGAGCGCCTGAGCGCGTCCGCGGCGGAACGCTGCCACGTCGTGCACCTCGGCGTCGACGTTCCCCACACGATCGTGCACCCGCCGGCGCGCGTCGCGCGCATTCTTTGTTCCGCGCGCCTCGCGGAGGTCAAGGGGCACCGTTACCTCGTGAGCGCGCTGGCCATGCTGCACGAACGCGCGATCGCCTTCGAGTGCGACTTTGCGGGCGACGGCGAGCTTCGTACCCAGATCGCCGGCCAGATCGCCCGGGCGGGGCTCGAACACTGCGTCCACCTATTAGGTGGTCTCAGCCACGACCGGCTGACAGCGGCCCTGGCGGAGGGCGCCTACGACATCGTCGTGCTGGCAAGCACCGAACGGCCCCAGGAGCACGAGGGGATTCCCGTCGCGCTCATGGAGGCGATGGCGGCGGGCGTTCCCGTCGTCGCGACCCGGACCGGGAGCATCGATGAGCTCGTCGACGACACCGCCGGGATCCTCGTGCCGCAACGCGACCCGGGGGCGCTCGCCGGGGCGCTCGGGCGCCTGATTGCCGATCCGGGCCAGCGTCGGCGCCTGAGCGTGGGGGCACGCGCGAGGGTCGTCGCCGACTTCGACGGTGCCCGGACGACCCGGCGGCTAGCCTCGCTGATGGGCATCGCTCCCTCCGAGCGAGCCGCAGTCCCGACTCAGGTCGCATGAGTCGGGGCCTATGGACCCAAGCGGAGGGGCGCTATGGGGCTTTAGCGTTGCGCTGGCCGCTTGTATCCTCTAAGTCGATACTCATTGTGATGGAGGCCCTCCGCTCGGTGACCAAGCTGGTCCTAGTAGCCGTTTTCGCACTTACCGTCCTGGTTCACGCAGATCGTGCGGCCGCCGCGTCGACCCCGAACGACTATCGCATTCGCGTCGGTGACACGGTGAGCATCACGGTCTACGGCGAGGCGACCTTGACCCAAGCGGCCGTCCGCGTCCTCCCCGGCGGTTACGTCTCGATGCCGCTCGCCGGAGATATCTTGATCGCAGGCTTGACCCCCTACGACGCCTCGAGCGCGATCGCAAACGCGTTGGCACGCTACTTGCGGTACCCCAAGGTGACCGTCGCCGTGACGACGCCCGGACCCGTCGACGTGCTCGTGCTCGGCAACGTGAAATTGCCCGGAAAATATTCGCTGCAGGCCGAGAGCCACTTGACCGACGCAATCGCCGCCGCGGGCGGGCTCGGCGTGACCGATGGTCCGCTGCCGAACGCGCGGCTTCAAGCTGCGGACGGTCGTGTCGAGGAGGTTTCGCTTCAGCGCTTGCTCCAGCAGGGCGATGTCTCGCTGAATCTGGCGCTGCAGAACGAGATGACGATTTACGTGATCTCGCCGCTCGCGCTCAACGTGCAGGTCTGGGGCGCCGTCGATCATCCCGGTGACGTCGCGTTGCACGAAGGTGATCGCTTGATTGCCGCGATCGCGCGCGCCGGCGCAAGTTCGGCTTCGAATCCCGATCTCAATCACGTGCAAGTCCGCCGCGTCCAAACCGACGGCACGGTCCGGAGCTACGCGGTCAATATCTACGAAGTTCTCAAGAGCCGCGACATCTCGCGTGACTTGATTCTGCAAAAGGGCGACATCGTCTACGTGCCGCAGGCGGCGAAGAAGCAAGACTTCAGCGGCATGATGTCGTCGGCTCTCTTCTGGTTGCTGCCAAGGCCTTGATCGTATGATGATGCGCCCACCGCGCCGGCAATACGCGCCCGTCTCCAATGCGGCGCAAAGCTATGCATCTGCGACGGGAGCGTTCGGAGCGGATATCCCACAGCGCGAGGTCGATCCCCGTCGCGTCGCGGTGAGGTTGTGGCGCCGTCGCAAGCTCATTGCCGTCGTTTTCGTCGGTTTCGTCGCCGCGGTCGCGGCGTTCACGCTGATGCAGCCGCGGCAGTACACGACCCAGGTCAAACTGATCGTCGGCCAGGGCGGAAGCGAAGCGACCGGCGCGACGTCGCTGCCGATCCTGAATGCATTGCTTGCCGCGAGCGGCGCGCAGAGCGGCGAAACCTACGCGGAGCTGATCCAACAGGCTCCCGTCGCTGAGGACGTGATCCAGCGGCTCGGTCTTCACACGGGCGTCGGCACGCTGATGAGCCATATCACCGTCAAGCCGGTCACCGGAACCTCCGTCCTCGGCCTCCGCGTTTCATGGTCCGATCCCGAGACGGCGGCAAAAGTCGCCAACATGGTGGCGACCGTCTTCGTCGACCGCGAGCGCCAACTCGTCGCGAGCCAAGCCGACAGCGCGATCGGCTTTCTGCAGGAGCAAATCCCCAGCGCGCAACGCCGGATGGAAGCTGCTCAGAACGCGCTGGCGGCCTATCAGGTCCGGGTCGGCATCGCCGACCTTCCGTCGCAGACCAATAGCGACATCCAGACCCTTGCAGCCCTTGATTCCAAGGAGAATCAGGCCGAGCTCGACGCGCGCCAAGCGCAAAGCCAGCTAGCCGCGATTCAAGGTGCGATGAGCGAAACGCCGGCGACGATCGTCGGCTCGACGTCCGTCACGGTGAACCCGCTCGTTACGCAATTGCAAAGCCAAATCGCGCAGTTGAGCGGCCAGCTCCAGGCGGCGCGCCAGCAGTATACCGACGCCCACCCGACTGTCATTGGACTTCGGGCGCAGCTTGCGCAGGCCGAAGCCGAATTACGTTCGCAGCCGGCCCAGATCGCGAGCGGAAGCAGCAGCATCCCCAACCCGATCTATGCGCAGTTGCAGGGCCAGGTCGCGACCTTGGCCGGGGCGGTCGCGGGCGCCCGCGCGCAGATCTCGACGATCAAGGCGCAGCGCGAAACATTCCGTCCGAAGCTCGCACAGTTGCCCGACCGTGCGCGCCGGATCTCCGACTTGCAGCGTGAAACGACGGCAGCTCAGGGCCTGTATCAGGCCCTTCAGCAGAAATATCAAGAGGCGGTCATCTCGAAAACGACGGCGCTCAGCGACGTTTCGATCACGCAACCTGCCGATGCGAACAACTACACCGTCAGCCCGAACGTTCAGGTCAACCTCGCAATCGCTGCAATCATGGGCCTCGGTCTCGCCTTGAGCGCGGCGTTCTTGGCCGAATTGCTCGACGATCGCTTCACCTCCGAAGAGGACGTCAAGGAGCGTTTTGGCCTTCCGGTACTAGCCGCGGTTCCGGCGATCGACTCGACCGACTGGCGCGCCAATCAATGGATCAAACCGCTCTCGGTCGAGGCGTTCTATCAGCTCGTCGCTTCGTTGCAGTACTCGTCGGCCGGGTCACCCCGGACGATCGCGCTCGTCAGCCCCGGACAGGGTGACGGAAAGTCGACGGTCGCGGTCAACACCGCGATCAGCATGGGTTTGATGCGGGCGAAGGTGCTCGTCGTCGACGCGGACCTGCGCCGGCCGACGATCCACCAGAAATTGAACCTCGCGAACGACCGCGGCCTTTCCGACGTCCTGGTCGGATTGGCGAGGTTCCCCGACGTCGTCAAAGCCTCGCGGCACGCGGGCGTCTCCGTGCTCACCGCGGGGCGGCCCGCTCCGAACCCGGTCGGGTTGCTGCAAAGCGCTGCTTTCGATAGGCTTCTCAAGAAGGCGCGCGAGCGCTTCGATTACATCATCATCGACAGTCCGGCGCTGCGGTCGATCGTCGACGGCGTCGTCCTCGCGCACAAAGCCGAGGGCACCGTCATGGTTATCTCATCGCAGCATTCGGACGCACGAGCGGTGCAAGCCGCACTTGAAAAACTGCGGATGGTCGGCTCCGCAAACCTGTTAGGCCTCGTGCTGAACGGCGTCAAGCCCCAAGCATCGCAGACCAAGAACTACTATGTGGGAGTAGAGCAATCGATACCGCTGCCTCGAACATCGAACGTCGGCTAACGCAGCGGGCCTCGCTGGTCCCGCTGAAAACCGTCCGCGTCTTCATCGTCGAGCCGCATCAGACGGTCAGCGACGCCATGCGCTTGTTGCTGGGCCGGGACCGGTCGATCGAGGTCGTCGGTTCCGACGGCGATCCGCGCAGCGCCCTCATCGCCGAAACGCGACCCGAGATTATTTTTCTCGATGCCGACACGGTCGAACTCGACGTCGAAGAGGCGATCGCGGCGTGCGAACGCTCGTCTCCGCAAAGCCGCGTGTGCGTGGTTTCGGCGCAGATGCATCCGCGAGCGATGCAGCGGGCACTCTCGGCGAAAGCGGAAGCCTACATCGCCAAGGACACGTCGCCGGCAATGTTCTTGGAGATCGTGCACTTGGTCGCCGGGGGCGATTCGTATGCCGATCCGCGGATCGCGGGCGCGATGCTTCGGCGCCGCTCGAACCGCTCGCGCCAATCGAGCGATCTTTCGAGCCGCGAATACGAAATCGTCCGGCTGATCGCCGACGGGCTCTCGAACCGGGAGATCGGCCGGCGCCTGACCCTCTCCGAGAAGACGGTGAAGAACCACGTCAGCCACATTCTGGCCAAATTGAAGGTGAGTGCGCGTTCGGGCGTCGCCGTCTACGCGGTTCGCAACGGGCTCGTAAATTGAGGTACGACAGATGCGCACGTATGTGATCGAGCCGCAACTCGTCTTCACCGATTATCTCGAGCATCTCTTGCAAGAGGCTGGATTGACGGTTGTCGCGACCCGCAACGAAGTCGACGGAAAAGATATTGCCGCGATCGATCCCGCGGCCGTGTTCGTCGACGTCGACTTCTTCGCTCGTGGCGGCCCCAACGCGCTGTGTAAGATTCGGCAAGCGACGCGCTCGGCAGCGGTGATCGCGTTTTCAACCTCGGAAGATCCGATGTATGCGGCCTCGTGTTACATCTCGGGTGCCGACGCCGTCCTTTCCAAGAAGGCCGGTAAGGAACACTTGCTCTCGAGCCTTCGCGAAGCGTTAGCGCCGGCTCTGACCTAATGCGTCCCGATCGCGGACGTCTGCTGCTACAGATTGCGAGCGCCATCGGCGGCCTGCTCGTCTTGGTTTACGTCGCGAAGTCGCTGACCGCGTCGAGCTCCGGAGTCGACGGGCCGACACTCCCGCTCATCCCGATCGCCATTATCCTGGCTCCGGTCGCGGTCTACTTTTCATTTCGCTGGCCGCTGATCTTTCCGTTCGGGCTGTACATCGCGCTCGTTCCGTTTGATGCAATCCTCATCGTCACGAGCGGAGCGACGTGGGTGCGTTTGATCGCCGGCATCGCCGGCATCGCGCTGATCGCGCGGATGTTGATCTTGCGCCGGTTTGTCGCGCCCGCCGCAGGTTGGTATGCTTGGGCGGCGTTCGTCGCATGGGCCGGCCTCTCGCTCATGTGGACGCCGGATCTGCCGGAGAGTCAACGCGTGTACGGGATCGTCGTGCAGAACTTCTTGATGATGACGGTGCTTGCGTTCTATCCGGTCCGTCAGATCGAGCTTCGTTGGCTAGGGGTGATGATCGTCGCTTCGGGCTTTCTTGCCGGCGTCTATACGCTGATCAACCACTCGACGCTCGGCACTTCCTCGCGCCTGACGATCGGGACCGGCCGCATCAGCCTCGACCCCAACGCATTCGCTACGAGCTTCGTGTTGCCGATCGCGCTGACGCTAGCAGTCGCGCTTTCGACGCGAAAATCGTGGGTCAAAGTGCTGTGCTGGTGCAGCATGGCGTTCATGATGCTGCCGATTCTTTGGACGGCTTCGCGCGGCGGGATCGTTGCCATCGTCTTGCTGTTCTTGTATTTCGCCCTGCGCAGTCCGCATCGCATACAGATATTCACGATCGCTGGAATCTGTCTCGCGTTGAGCGCGTTTTTCCCGGAAGTCTGGGATCGCTTTGTTCACGACGACGGAACGATGGGCAGCGGGAGCGGACGGACGTATATCTGGGCCGTCGGTTGGCACGCTATCAAGCAGAACTGGTTGTTCGGTACGGGCGTCGGTTCGTTCTTGGAGACGTACGACCGGAATTTCTTCGCCGTCTTTCAACCGCAATCGCAAGGCTGGCATCGCCCGAGCCACAACATCATCATCGGGACGTGGGTCGAAATGGGGCTCGTCGGCCTCTTCCTCGTGCTCGGGGCATGGTACACGAGCTTCCGCCAGATGAGGGTCATCCCGAAGACGAGCAGTCTCTACCCGGTGCGCATCGCGCTCGAGGCATCGATCGTCGCGCTCTTCGCCCAGTCACTCTTCATCGACCCGATTTGGATCAAGTACATTTGGCTCGCGCAATCGCTCCCATTGCTGCTCATGAACGCCCTGGTCACGATGCAACGCCGGCAACCAAGCCCGCTGCCACAAAGAATGCCGGCGCCCCCGCGCGTGAGCGGCGTGCGACCCGCACGATCCTAGCCCTTCGTTAAACGGGGCGTTGGAAGAGAAACTCGAACGCCGTCTTCACGAGGATCGTTACGTCGAGGAAGATCGACCAGTGCTCCAAGTAGAAGAGGTCGTAGCTGAGTTTCTCGGCGACGGCCGTCGGTTGCAGCGCGCGCATCATGTTGATCTGCGCCCAGCCCGTGATTCCAGGGCAAACCAAGTGGCGTTCGCCGTAGCGCGGCAGCAGCGCGCGGAATCGCTCGGTGTAGAACGGCCGCTCCGGCCGAGGACCGACGATCGACATCTCGCCGAAGAGCACGTTGAAGAATTGCGGTAATTCGTCGAGGCTCGTGCGGCGCAAGATGCGGCCGATCCGCGTCACGCGCCCCTGGCCGGCCTTAGACCAGACGGGGCCGGTCTGCTTCTCGGCGTCGACGTGCATCGTGCGGAACTTGAGCATCGGGAACTCGCGCCCGAATCGACCGACGCGCGTCTGGCGGAAGATGACCGGTCGCCCGGAGTCGAGGAAGATCGCGAGGGCGATGAGCGCCATGATCGGAGTCAACAGAATCAACGCCGGTACGACGAGCGCGAGGTCAAGCGTGCGGCGCATGGCGTTTGCGGACGGCGAGCAGATCGCGAGACTGCGCGGATAGAGCAGCGCGACGCCGCCGTCGCGCCGGACGGTGAAGTCGCACGCGTGCGGCCGTAAGCGTAGCGGCGCGAAAGCGAGTTTGATGCCGCTCGCTTCGGTCAGCCGAAGGATCGCGGGCATGATCGCCGGCGGCAGCGCTTCGGTCACGATCAAGGTGTCGCACTTCCAGGCGATCGCATAACGCAGCCAGGGGAGCGCGGCGACGTCCTCATCGGCGGTCACACCGTCGACCGAGGGGTCGAAGTGGGCGACCGGTAAGCGAAGAAGCGCGTCGTTCGGCGTGAGCGACATCTGCGAGGGGAGTGCGTCGACCCGTTCGGCGGTTCCGACAATCGCTATTCGCCGCGGGGCGGGCGGCGAGAAACGCGTGCAAACCTCGTGCAGCGCGAACCGCGCCGACGGAAGTCCCAGCGCCGAAACTAGCGCTGCGATCGTGAGCGTTCCGCGAAACGGCGCGAGGGCCGGCAAGACGTACAGAATGACGAGCGGCGGGATCGTGGCGAGCAGCGCCGCGGCGAACGCTGCGTACAACTGATCGCGGGATAGCGCGCTGAACGAGGTGCGGTACAACCCGAGGCGCTCGTACAGCAAGAGCGCGACCGTCGCCGTAAGAACCAGCGCCAGCACGACGTCGGAATGAGCGGCGAGGGTCGTGAGCCCGACGTGGGTCAAGTGAAGGGCGGCGAGTCCGGCTAGGACGAGGATAGAGAGGTCGGTCGCCGCGAGCAGCGCTGCCTGCCAGGGGGCGTACTCCGGCGGTTGGGGCCGGGACTTCATCGCGGGTAGGGCTGACCCGAATTCGAGCTCGAGGGCCGGCCGCGGGAGCGTCTCCATCAGGTCTCAATCGTAGCAACGGAACGGAGCGGGCAAGAGGCCCATTCGGCTACCCTGAAGGTCCCGGGGCTAGGTCCTTCGTCCCGAAAGTCTGTCCCCAACGCCCGTTTTGTCGCTTTGGGCGCGCGACTATGCTCGCCTGGGGATGAACGCGATCACGGTAGTCCTGCCGGTGTACAACGAGGGGCCATGGCTTCGGTCGTCGCTCGAGCGGCTTCACGCCCACCTCCGCGAACTGCGGGGAGCGTATCGAACCGAGCTGATCGTCGTCGACGACGCGAGCCAAGACTCGAGCACGGCCGTCATCGAGACCTTTCGTCGCCAGCATCCCGGGGCGCTGCGCTTCCTACGCTTGGGGCGCCGGCAGGGAATGGTGGGGGCGCTCAGAGCCGCGACCGAGGCGGCGCGCTCCTCGACGATCGTCGTCATGGACGGCAAGCTGAGCTACCCGCCGGAGACGATCGAGCAGATGGCCGGCGAGGCGTTCCGTACGGGCGCGGCATGCGTCATCGCCTCGGCCTACCTCCGCGGGGGGCGAGTATCGCGCATCCCGTTGCTTCGACGCCTCGGCGATGCGCTGGCGAACCGCCTACTCTCCCACTGCGTCCGGGGGCGGGTCGCAACCCTGACGGGTCTTGTCCGCACGTATGACGCGAAGGTCCTACGAGAGCTGCTGACGCGCGAGCCCGAGGGCGATTTCAACGCCTGGGCCATCGGAGAGCTGCTCGGCGCGGGCCGGATCCTTCGCGAAGTCCCGGCGCACATGTCTTGGCCGTCTGGGCGCAACGGCGTCCCGGGCCAAACGTCCCTCCGGGAGATTTGGCAGGATGGCCTCGCCGTTCTGCGTGCGGCCGGGCGGCTCCGAAGGCTCCCGTCGTCTACCCTTGTGTCTGCGGGCTCGACCTCAAGCGCACCGGTTGGGACTTATGGACCTCTTTAAGCTGGCTTCGGTCACTGTCGTCGCGCGGGGCCGGGGGCTATAAATGAAACGATGGTTATCCGTTCGTCCGCCCGATTCGCTATTGTCCAGGTGACAAACCGATGGTAGTAAATCTGTACGTCGACCACATGATGTCGACGCCGCCCCAGAATGCGGAAGAAGTGTGGAACGCGACGCGCGAGCACGCGAAGCTCTACTCGGACGCGGCCCAACGAATCGGGCTGAGCGGCAACGAGTATCGCGAGTTCCAAAATGCGCTTCTCGACGGTAGAGCCGTCTATGTGAGCCTGCCGCACAAGATCGACGCCATGGCCGGCGATCGTCACGGCTATGTCTACGCGGTCAAGCATGCGGTGTTGCCGAGCAACGTGATGGGCTGGAAGGTCTCCCTCTCGAGCGGTGCGGTCGTCTACATCCCGCAGGCTTGCGGAAACTTGTCGGTATCTCGCGTGCGGAAGGTGACGCCGTACGTGGCAGCCGTTCGCGAAGTCTACGCACCGCGTCCGCCGGCACCCCCGCCTCCGCCGGTTTTCCGGGAGCAGCAGGTGGTTTTCACGCCTCCTCCGCTGATCGAAGCTCCGCCGCCGCCGCCTCCGCCGCCGGTCCCGCCGATCGAAGCGCCGCCGGCTCCGGCGCCCCAAGGCTTCCTCGCTCCAGCCGCAACGGTGCTCAAGAGCGGCTTCAGTTTCTTCTTCCTTCCGATCGTCTTGTTCTTTCATGGCGGCGGCAGCTCGACGCCCGGTGGCGGCCCCATCAACATCGTGATCAATAACAGCAACTCCAATAACAACAGCAATAGCAACACGAACAATAACAGCCAGAACCAGAATCAGAACCAAAACCAGAATCAGAACCAAAACCAGAACCAAAACCAAAACAACACGAACAACAACATCCCGAACTGCAACCAGGGTTCGAACAACCTTGGGGTCTGCGTAAACTAGCGCCGGCCTCTGAGTCGTCGCGCACGGCTTCGAGCGGCGAGCATCACGCCGATCGCGCCGCCGGCGGCGCCGAGGATGACGTCTCCGAGATTCCAGAGTAAACCCTCGGTCGAGCCGCGCAGATCTTGAACGATCTCGATCAGCGCGCTCACGGCGCCGACGAGCAGTGCGCCGTCGATGACCCGCAGCTCGCGCTTGAGTCTTGCGGCAACGACGTCAAGAACGACCGCCAGCGCTGCGAAGACGACGACGCTCGCAATTTTGCGGAGCACGACCGTGCGCACGATGTGCCCCTCCAGCCCCGGGATGTCATACAGACGGTGGGCGGTGCCGAGGTAGACGGCGATCGCCGCAGCGGCCAGCGCGCCGGCAACCGACGCGAGCTCGCGTTTTTTCAGCATCGAGGGAAACAAAAAGTGGAGATGAGGGGGCTCGAACCCCTGACATCCAACTTGCAAAGCTGGCGCTCTACCAACTGAGCTACATCCCCACGCGCGGCGCTCCAACGTTCAACGGCGAACGGCCGCGTCCTCGAACAGGAGGTTTCGTGATCCGCAGATGGCCGCCGCTCGCTCTGAGTCTCTTCCTTGGGATGGCGTTCACCAGCGGTTGCGCGGGAAAACCGCAGCAACCGATGACGGTCTCGACGCCGTCCGCCGTCGCCGACGGGCGAGCGATCTTTCAAACCGGCAAGGATCTGGCGGGGACGCAGATTACGGCAAAATCCCCGCCGCTGTACCCGACATGTGCGTCGTGTCACAGAGCCGATGGCTCCGGCGGGATGCACTTGCCCGGTGGCGCGACCAGCGCCGACCTGCGCCATAAAGCGCTCGTGAGCGGGCAGGCCCATCCGTACACCCAGGCGCTGCTCGAGCGTGCTATTTCCAC
>Ga0182024_10005053_pt1 | contig 29842 bp, 15 predicted proteins | sample P32metaG_FD_120480 | JGI IMG/M metagenome (GOLD analysis project Ga0182024, IMG submission 120480) | Permafrost microbial communities from Stordalen Mire, Sweden - P3-2 metaG (Illumina Assembly) | ecosystem: Environmental > Terrestrial > Soil > Wetlands > Permafrost | place: Sweden: Stordalen...
CGCCCATTTCTGCACCCGCTGCCGGTACTTATCCAAGGCCGTTACCGACAAGCCCCGTTGCTGACAAAACCCATCCCGCGTCAATCCGCTGGCTTCATACTCCGCAACCAGCTTCTCCACCTCGACCCGACTCCGCCGCTTCCGTACCGAGACCGCTCCGCTCATCACTCAAGTCCACCACCAAACAAAGCCGAACAACAGGTGCGTTGCTCAGACGGCTACTTTCAATCGGGCGATTTGCTGGGCTTTGAAAGCCCTTCTCCGGATGACCACATTAAGATCTTTCTTCCGGCAATGGAGGGAACTGGGCCAATTATGCGCGATTTCACGCCTCGTGCTTGGGATGTAGCGACCGGGACCTTTACCCTGGATTTTGCAATACACCTAGAGGGGCCCGCGACAGAGTGGGCTACAAATGCGAGGCTGGGGGACACCCTCTCGATTGGCGGTCCCAGAGGTTCAACGATCGTTGCTGACGATTTCGACTGGTATCTGCTGGTTGGAGACGCGACTGCACTCCCCTCTATCGGACGGCGCCTTGAAGCTCTGAGGGCGAATGTTTCCGTTACCGTGCTTTCTTTGGTAACAGATCGCGGAGAGCGCCAGGAGTTTTCGACGAATACCGCTTGCAAGGTTCAATGGCTTACCTCCAGCGGCAGGACGCGTTGATGTTGCGCGCCGCCCTGGAGCAAATCCAAATCCCCCAAGGGGAGGGTTTTGTGTGGGTTGCCACCGAAGTTTCGGTCGCCCGCGACCTCTATCACTACGCCGTGGAAACCATGAGACATCCGAAACAGTGGGTCAAGGCGGCGGGATACTGGTCCTATGGGGAGGCGGATAAAGGCGGCCGCATTGAATGATTCATTGAACGCTAAGTGGGGCCATCTAAACGGTTGATTCGGCGGAGCTCGAGCGAAAGACTTTGCCTTGAATCTCTCCTTTCCGGTCTTTACTGCCCCAATCGTTTAAGATAGGGCTCGTTCATGACCGACAAGCGAACAACCTCGGCCGGCATCAAAGAAATCGCTGCGGCGCTCAAGATTTCAATCGGGACTGTCGACCGTGCGCTCCACGCGAGGCCGGGGGTGAGCCCAAAGACACGCGCGCAAGTTCTAAAGATGGCCGAGAAACTCAACTATCGGCCTAACATTGCCGCACGCAGTTTGAAACTCAACCGCAGGTTTCAGATCGCCGTCTACCTTCCGCAACAGATTGCCTCGTTCTTTGCCCCACTGCGGGCAGGAATAAGCACGGCGACCGTGGCGGCGCACGGCATAAATGTGGATCTGGATTTCCGAACCTACCCGAGTTTGGGAGATGGGGATTCGGAATTGATGCAGATTGACCTGGCCCGCAACTACGATGGCATCATTATCACTCCCGGTGACCCGGCCCGCATTGACCCCATCATCCGCCGCCTGACACAGCAAGGGACTGCAGTGGTGTGCGTAGCCAGCGATGCGCCCCGCACCGATCGACTCGCAGGAATCTCCATAGACGCCAGCACCAGCGGAGGCATTGCCGCTGAACTGCTGGGGAAGACACTTAAGGAAAAAGGTACGGTTGCAATCCTGACCGGGCAACTGGGAACACAGGATCACGCAGAGAAACTGCGTGGGTTCGCCGCCACGCTGGCCACGTTCGCGCCCCATCTTTCTTTACTTCCGGCCATCGAGAGTCACGAGCACCCCGAGGAGGCCTATCAAACCACTTTGGTGCTACTGAATCGCAAGCCGTGCCCGGCTGGAATATACATCAGCACAGCGAACAGCCTTCCCGTGCTTCGCGCGCTGGAGGAGCAAAAGCTGTTGGGCAAGATCGAGTTGATTACCACTGATCTTTTTCCGGAGTTAGTTCCTTTTATCGAATCCGGAAAAATCTCCGCAACTCTCTATCAACGGCCATTTACCCAGGGAAAAGTTGCGATCGAAATGCTGACAAAATACCTGTTGGACGGTACAAAACCCCCGCCTGTTACCCGATTGGCGCCACATATAATCCTGCGCAGTAATCTTTCGCTCTTTCTCGACCGGCTCGTACTAGAAAGCGAAAACGAAACGGACGATGGATAGCGCGGGCCAGAATGACCGGCTGCGCTACTTCCAGGACGCTTCGATAGCTTCGAGGGTACGCCCTTTCGTTTCCGGGACCCACTTAGCGACCATGGCGAAGCCTGCCAAGCAAATAGTAGCGTAGAGCCAGAAGATTTTGGCAGAGCCGAGTTGTCGATTCAGCGTGGGAAAGGTGTAGGTCAACGCGAAGCAGGCACTCCACAAAAAGACTGTGGCAATCGACATACCAGCGGAGCGGATGCGGTTGGGGAAAATCTCTGAGAGCAATACCCAAGTTACGGGCGCCAGCGTTAGGGCATAACAGGCAATCGCAGCCGCAATCAAGAGCAACATAACGAATCCATGCGCGTGAAGGTAGTATGCAGATCCGACACCCACGTAGAGGATAGCGAGACCAGCATAGCCCATAAGCATCAGGGCGCGCCTTCCCAGCCGGTCAACCGTGTTGATGGCTATTATGGTGAACACCAGGTTCACGAGACCGGTTACCAGGATGTCGAACAGCATGCTGGAGAGGTTGAACCCTGCGGCGGTGAAGACCTCTTGCGCGTAATTGAAGATCACGTTGATGCCACACCACTGCTGCAGAACCGCAAGCCCGATCCCCAGCAATAACGGCCGTGAGTTGCGGCGATGGAATAGCTCGCGCATCTCCGACTCTGGTGCTCTCTGGGTGAGTGTCTGCTCGATTTCTGCAAACACGCGAGCACTATAAGCGTCGCCTCCGATGCGGGCCAGGATACGTTCGGAACGCACCCGTAACCCTTTTTTTGCGAGCCATCGGGGACTCTCGGGCGCGATGAACATCGCAACCAGGAACAGACACGCGGGAATCGCCGTGACCGCAAACATCCACCGCCAACCGAGCTGGCCGTTCCATGAATCGCGTATCTGCAACCAGGTTGCGCCGGACGGAACCGGTCTGCCGATCAACCAGTTCATCGCCTGTGCCATCGCCATACCGATGACAAGCGCCAGCTGATTGGTAGCTACTAACTTGCCGCGCAACTCTGCTGGAGCGACCTCGGCTATATACATTGGGGAGAGACCGGATGCGATCCCTATGCCGACCCCGCCCGCAATACGGCAAAGCACGAATGCTAAAAAACTGCCGGCCAGCCCTGTGCCCAGAGAAGAAAGTGCAAATGCGAAGCCAGCAAAGAGGAGCATCCGCCTGCGGCCAAAACGATCGCTTAGAACTCCGGCAGCTACACTCCCGAGCAAACAACCCACCAGTGCGCAACTCATCGCCCAGCCTTGACGCGCCGGGTCCTGGATGTGGAAGTAGGGCTCGTAGAAGGCTTTCGCGCCACCGATTACAACCCAGTCATAGCCGAACAACAAGCCGCCCAGCGCGGCGGCCAGCGAGATACTCCAGAGATAGGTCTGGTTGAATGACTGGGTGCTGGCTGGTGCGGCCGGCGGTGCGACGTTGACGGGCATCATGGGATGAAAGTCACCTCGCCACCCGCAAGGGCCCGTTTGCTCAACAACCCGGTGGTGCGGTCCTCAGGCATGCTTCTCGAGCTGTACTGCGCTCGAGTCAGACTTGGGATCTAACCAACCGGCCGATGCGTCAGAATCTTTGAACCGCTTCAGGCCGGCCTCCCAAATAGCCTCATCGGGGACCTTGATTAATGGAGTGTACCGAGGGTGATGTGACTCCTTGTAAGGATTATTTCGTGCTGCGTTGTAGCAGCAGATCATCGACCAGCGTGGCTTATCAGAGATGTTCTGGTCAGAACGGTGCAATAAGTTCGCGTGAAAAAAGAGGGTGTCACCAGGTTCCATTTCCACATGAACAACTTCCAGGCGCTCGAGAATCCTGTCGACCCGTTCCTGGTCTGCCCCGGCCTGGTCGCCTTTGAGCGTATGCTCGATGCGGCCAAGATGGTGCGAACCCCGAATCACCTGCAGACAGCCATTCTCCTTTGTGGCTCGATCGACTGCGATGAAGGCGCTCGTAAGCAGAGGAAAGAGGACTCCGTTCTGATACCAGTAGCCGTAGTCCTGATGCCACGCCCAGGAACCACCGACCCTCGCATCTTTCATAATCATCTTGGAGTGGTAGTGGTACACCTCACCGCAAAGCAGCTCCTCCGCGCACGACACCAGGGATTCGCTGCGCGCAATCATGCCGTAGATTGTATCGGTCGGATGATTCCACAGGGAAAGACGGACCTGCCCTCCTTCTCCGTCTGCCCTGGCATAAGAGTGCTGGTCCAAAGCGCGATCCTGGCGCGCGGCATTCCCGAGCAGCCCGATCTCTTTCGGGCTTAGCATCCCTTTGATTAATACGTAGCCGTCGTCGTGATAACTGCAGCGTTTCTCGTCCGTTAGTGCGTCTTTTTGCATCGCGCTACTCCTCCCGGATTGTCGGCTCCACTCGGCTGGGGGTCGATCGTGTTCGTTAACGCTATTACGCTAAAGTTAGCACTGTCAAGAGCCATATCGACCCCCATCCCCTGTTACGAATGGGCTCTGGCAATGCTGGCTGGTATTGCCTTATGAACAGGCTGAGAAGCCTCAAATAGGGGGGGCCTGAGACGTGCTTCCATCTTTCTTGCCTCGGAGAAGCTCCCACGATCAAAAGCCCACAAGGCGGCGAAGCGTCTCCCGGCTGCTTCCGGTGACCTTAACGCGATTGTCCTTGACAGACCTTAAAATCGCTGCCTATAGTTGCGATTTGTCAATATCTAAAGGCATTTGCATTCGTGAGTATCGTACACGGGGATATAAAACCAGAGCACCATAAAACCTCGTTCAAGTTGTCGTTCAGGAGGATTTGGCACCATGAGTAAATTGCAGAACAAGAGCTGGGCGAGGACACTTCTGATCGTCTGTGCGTTGATTTTGGGCACATCCGCTGGACTCGCGCAGGTGGATACCGGAACAATTCTGGGAACGGTAAAGGATCAGACAGGTGCGGTTGTCCCTGATGCGAAAGTAACGATTGTCAACCAGGGAACGGGAGAGGGCGTCGCCACGACGACCCGGTCCGACGGCACCTACATTGTGACGCCACTGAAGATCGGCAGCTATCGAATCACGGTCGAACTTGCCGGCTTTAAAAAAGAAGAGAATGCCGCCTTCGACCTCAATATCCAACAACAGGCGGTGGTGGATTTCGTCTTGCAGGCTGGAGCCACCAGCGAAACTGTACAGGTAACCTCGCAGGCTGAGCTGCTGCAGACCCAAAGCGCTGTCGTTGGCCAGGTTATCGGATCAAAAACCGTTGAGGCCATGCCGCTCAACGGCCGCGATTGGACCATGCTGGCAACGCTTACGCCCGGAGTGACACAACCGCAGCAAGGGGCCCGGGCCGGCAACCAGTTTGCCGCAAACGGTACCCGCCCCGCACAGAACGACTATCTTCTCGATGGCATCGACAACAACAGCAACGACGTAGACTTTCTGAGCGGCGAAGCGGACGTAGTGAAGCCTCCGGTGGACGCCATATCGGAGTTCAACATTCAGACCAACAACTTTAGTGCTGAATTTGGACGGGCCGGCGGCGCGATCGTGAATGCCACGATCAAATCCGGCACCAACGGCTTTCACGGCGCGGCATGGGAATTTTTCCGCAATGACGCCCTCGACGCCAATGCCTATTTCTCAGACCCGGCAACGCAACGCAAGCCGGAACTGAGGCAAAATCAATTCGGCGCAGTCGCGGGCGGCCGAATCATCAGGGACAGGACCTTCTGGTTTGCGGACTACGAAGGCACGCAAATCCACCAGGGAGTGCTGCAGAGTGGCATCTGGGTGCCCACGACTCCCGAGGTAGGCAGCGGCTTCACCAACTTCGCCGATCTGTTGAACGCCACCGGAAACTTTCAACGCACAGACGCCCTGGGACGCTCGTTCAGCAATGGACAGATTTTTGACCCGGCCACGACGCGCTCGGTGACCGCGGGTCAAGTGGATCCTGTCACTGGAATCATGGCCACCACCAATGGTTATGTCAGGGAAGCCTTTCCTAACAATCAACTCCCCGTAGGCCGTCTGGACCCCAATGCCGTCAAGCTTCTGCAACTCTTTCCCGCGCAAAACCTGCCGGGTGTCGAAAACAACTATCAGACCACGACCCTCAACACCACCGGTCAAACCACGTTCGACGTGCGCATCGACCAACGTTTCAATGAAAAGAATCAGATGTTCGGACGCTACAGCTACATCAACAACACGCAACACGTGCCCCCTCCGTTTGGCGGAGTTGCGGATGGCGGCAGCTATGGCGACGGCACTCAGAAATGGGATGTGTACGGCGTAGCCGTCAGCTACACTCACGTCTTCACGCCGACTCTTATCAACGAAGTGCGTTTCGGGTATGGCCAGGAACACACCACGCGCGTTCCGACGACCGCGGGCACCCTGGGCATTCCAGCTCAATTCGGGATTGGCGGCGTTCCCCAGTTTGCCGGCAACGGCGGACTCCCCAATCTGAGTTTGGGCAATGTCCACAACCTTGGTGGCTCCGAGTGGCTGCCTGGGGATCGCTACAGCGATACGACGCAGCTTACCGAGAACCTGACGAAGGTCTACAAATCACACACCTTCAAAGGTGGTGGTGAGTTCCAATACCTGTACTTCCCATGGCTTGCGCCGCCGGAATCAAAGGGGGCCTTCGACTTTGACGGTAGGTATGCGTCGATTCCGAACCAGACCGACAAACTCGCCGGCACCGCACAATTCCTGCTCTCGCCAATCGCAGCGACGGTGGCCAATGGAGTCAACAACTCCGGCGGATCGGACCAGGTGGCAGCGTCGAACTACGGATATCTGCATAGCAACCGCAACTACTACGGAGTCTATTTTCAGGATGATTGGAAAGTAACGCCTCGCCTGACAGTGAATCTGGGCTTGCGCTGGGAACATTTTGGGCAGGTGGGTGACACCAATGGCGCCCAGGCCAACTTCGTGCCCGGGATTCCAGGCTCCACTGCGCAATTCATCATGACTTCAGCGAACAAGACCAAGACACCGCTCTCCACCAGTTTCGTCCAGGACCTGGCGAAGGACGGTATTCAATTGAACTATACGAATCAATACGGCACGGGCCTCGGCGAATCGCAGAAGGTCAATTTTGGCCCGAGATTCGGGGTATCGTACCAGGTGACAGACAAGTTGGTTGCCCGCGTAGGGTATGGGATCTTCTACGGGGCGTTTGAAAACCGGGGCGGCGACCCGAGTCTCGGTTACAACTACCCGTTTGAATATGTACTGCAGTTTCAAGACTCCTCCAATGGAGGAGTTGGCAGCGTCACTCCCACCATTTTTCCCAACGGCAGCGTTGGCTCATTGGAAAATGGATTGCAGGGTATCAGCCTTACTCCAGCGAACGTGAGCGGCAATGGATTGCAATTCCGCGGCGTGCAACTTCACTACCAGACCCCTTACACCGAAGGATTCAACCTGGCGCTGCAATATGCCTTGACTCCCGTGGACTCAATCCAGGCGGCCTACGTTGGATCCGTCGGCCGTCACTTCGAGGCCTTTGCCGGTACCAACAACCCATCGCAGATTCTGCCTCCAGGTACGCCCATCACGCCGTACCTCGCATTTCCTGACTTCGCCAACGGCGCTTCTTACGACATCACAGAAGGGTCCAGCAGCTACAACTCTCTACAAACCAAGTACGAACGGCGTTTCAGCCATGGCCTCTACTTTCTCGCTGGCTACACCTGGGCCAGGACACTGACGGATGCCGGGGACTTATTGAGTAATGGTGGTGTCGGCGGCTACCGGGCTCCACAAATCACCGGGATCTCGTACGATCAGGGGTTGGCGTCCTTCAACATTAATCATTCGTTCGTGGCCAGCGGCACCTATGATTTACCGATCGGCCAAGGTAAGGCGCTGATGGGCAACCTTCATGGGCCCGCTCAACTGCTGCTTGGGGGCTGGATAACCAATGGAATCCTGACCCTGAACAGCGGCCCTCCACAGGTTATTCCTTGCCAAATCACAACCACAGCCACTACGGGCACTTGCTATGCCAACGTAAACTCTGGTGTCAGCAAGTATCGTTCAGGCGGCCCCGCACATTACTACAACCCCGCGGCCTTCGCCGACCCACAGGTGGCGACGACGATTGGGAATAGCAATCTTGCCCCGTTGGGCGGATCCAACACTCAAGTGAACGGTCCTGGCTTCCGCGATCTCGACTTTTCCATTTTCAAGGAATTTAGAGTTACGGAAACGACACGCTTGCAGTTCCGGGCGGAGTCATTCAACCTGACCAATACTCCGAGCTTCAACTTGCCTACAAACACTAATTTCCAGGACACGGCGAATTTTGGTCAATCAACGACGACTCGTAGCAACCCACGCGAACTTCAATTCGCGTTGAAGTTCTACTGGTGATTCTCCATCCTCCACCGGGCAGCCATGATGATTATGGCTGCCCGGCCCTTTTTACGAGGCCGTTCCTCCGCGAACCTCAAGCAGTGTCTAAGGTTTATACTCGTGCGGATGTGGCAAAAGGCTCCAGGTCCGTGGCGTGCAATTGGGATTGTGTCTTTGGTCATTCACCTCGCCACGGTGGGGGCTCTCGCTTTCCAGGCCGACGCCGGATCTCCCGGCGTTACGCGTCGCCCTCCCATGCCCTCGTCTAAACCGGCGGCCACGGAGCCTGGTCTTCAAGCTGCGGAGCAAGCCCTGCTCGAAGCCGCCAAGAAAAACCCCGCCGACTTTAATGCGCAGCAACGCGTGGGTGAATTCTATTTGCAGCAGAATCGCTTGCCTGAGGGCATCCTCTATCTGGAAAAGGCTCAGCGGCTCAATCCGCAGGACTACAACTCCGGTTACGATTTGTCCCTCGCCTATCTGAATTCTGCCGATACCGTGAAAGCCTCAGCGCAACTTCAGCGGATGATCGCGCAACACGAGACCGCGGAGCTCGATAATCTGCTCGCTGAAGTGTATGAGAGGTCTGGCGATTACAAGAACGCTGCAACGGAATATCATCGTGCTGCTGAAGTGGACCCGAGCGAGCAAAACATCTTCGATCTTGCCTCCTTTCTGCTGCAACATAAGAATTACGAGGGCTTTCTTGCGAACGCTCTTGCTTTCTTTCGCTATGGAGTCGAAAAGTATCCTCGATCTGCGAAGCTGATGGTCGGGTTAGGGGTAACTTTGTATGCAGAAAGCAAGTACGACGAGGCGGTCGAAACCCTCTGCGCAGCAGTTGATCTTGACCCGGCGGATCCAAAGCCCTTTCAGTTCCTGGGCAAAGTCAGCAGGGTTTCACCAGCGCTCATACCCGACATACGCAAGCGCCTGGAAAAATTTGTGCAGCTCTACCCCAATAACGGACCGGCGATCTACTACTACGCCATGAGTCTGTGGCAGCGTTCCAATGCAGAACCAGCCGCCGATTTGGATTTGGGCAAGATAGAGGCTCTGCTTAAGCAAGCAATCGCAGCGGACCCGGATTTCTATGAAGCTCACTATCAGCTCGGCATCCTCTATCAGGACCAGCTGAAATACCCGGATGCGATTCAGGAGTTCAATCAGACAGTCAGGCTTCGCCCCGATTTCAATCGCGCGCATTATCGCCTGGTGCTCTTGTACAACCGCACAAACCAGAAGCAGCTAGCCGACGAGCACCTGGCGATACTCAAGCAGCTAAAGCAGGAGGATGCAGAAGCGGATGAAGTAGATCACAACCCGGAAAATACCCAGGCACAGCAAACCGTAGAGACAAGGCACTAGTCTCCGGGAGGATGACAGGCGAATGGACCCTTTTGGCACGCACCGAGGCATAGAGCACGCGATCTCGTGGAACCGACGCGAATTTCTTCGCACCGCCACCGGAGCGACTGCTGCGGCCATGCTCTCGGCCTTCTCCCCACTGCGCGCTATGGCCATGCGCAAAGGTCAGAAAGCAGTCGTCGTTACGTTTGGAGGAGGTACACGAGATGAAGAGACCTTCATGCCCGATGGGCAGGAGAATATTCCACATCTCTTAAAGGACTTCATTCCTCAGGGGACGTTTTTCACCCAGGTAGTGAATCGAGGGATCCTCGGCCACTATGTTGCTACCGCAAGCCTGGTCACCGGTGTCTATGAAACCTTCAATAACTTTGCCGCGGTCGCACCTGACAATCCGACAGTCTTCGAATATTTTCGCAAGGGCCTCGGTCGCCCGGCATCGGATGCATGGGTCGTGGCTCCCAGCAATGGCTTCGGCCTCATTGGCGAGAGCAGCCACTACTCGTACGGACCTGGTCAGGGTGCCGGCGTGATTCTGCCCAAGCGCCTGTTGGCGGCGGCTATGCCGGCAAATAACTCCTCCGGCTACGACCATCTGCTGCGCGACAACTATGAGAGCCCGGTCTATGCTCCGGCGTTGGGCGTCAGCGACGAGCAACTGCACCAGATGGCCCAGATGCTGAAACTCTCCGTGGCAGATTTTGCCGCTCACGCTCGCAGTCTCCGTAGCCCAGACGAACTTTCCGTCTATGTTGCCAGGCAACTCATGCACCAGCTCGCGCCCAGCCTGCTATGGATTACTCTTCACGATATTGATGTTGCGCATGCGGGCACCTATTCGCTTTACATCGATGCGATCCAGCGCTCGGACCGGCTCTGCGGCGAGATTTGGCAGATGATTCAAAGCGAACCCGAATACGCCGGGAAGACGACCATGTTTATCCTGCCGGATTTCGGCCGCGACTCCGATACAGCGTCCGGCGGCAATGGCTTTCAACATCACCGCACAGGCGATGCGTTTTCCAGAACCACGTGGATGATGGTGAGGGGCGCCGGGGTCAGGGAAAATGTGCTCGTCGATCGTCCCGTGGAGTCGACCGACCTCGTTCCCACGCTCGGTTCCCTCTTCGGCTTTTCGCCTGACTTCTCGCATGGCAAAGTCCTGCCGGAGGTGCTGTAGCTCATGCCTATCCAGCAGGTTCAGGCCGAACAGTTCCAAAGCTACCCTCCCCAGGCGAAGCAGATCGCAACCAGCCATATCGGGTTGCTGCAACAGCTTCCGCTGGCATTCCTGCCGCTGCTTCTGCGAGAGGTCATCGTCTACGATTGGAAATTTCCGGCAGAACGAGATGAAATCGACCGCCAGTTCCGCTATCTCGAAAGTCTGACAGCAGTCCAGCTGTCGAGCGCTATGAGTTCATTTGCAAAATTGAAGTTGTCGCCAGAACTCGAATCAATGGACTGGACTGGCGCTCCATCACGCTTCTCAGAGAAGCTGTCCGCAAACCTTTGGGCGACTCACCAGATCGATGACTTTAGCAATGCGGCAGAGGAGTATATACGAGCTTTCAATACCGCAGTGCCTGCAGCAGCCGCTCCTGTATCGCGGCTTGGCATCGCAGTGATCGCACAAGAGATCAGCCAGACAAACTACCGGCTCTTTCGCAAGCTACGTCCTCACGGTGTCTACTTCGATCATGTCGATCCGAAGAGTAGTTATGAGCTCTTGCTGGAAACCGTTGCGGCCCGCACCCAGGCACATCCCGCACCCTATGGCCACTGGTGCATTGACGGTGGAGAGCAGCCGGCGCTTCAGAAGAACCAGATCGCTTCGGTCGCCTATGGATCCCTGCAGCCCGTCCGCAAGGCACTCATCCGCAAAATGCAGCAGGTCTCAGCCTCGCAGGCCGGCGTTGAAGTCCTGCGTACGCGGCTGGCGGAAACTGACCCTTCCGAAGTGGGCATGAAGCATGTCACAGATGATCCTGTCCTGAGCCGTTTTGCCATCAGTGTGCTCACAGAAGGCGCGGGGACGCAGATCTACAGCACTACGTTTGTGCAATGGGCCGCGCGTGAAGCGCTCCGCCGGGCACGTCCGCTTACCATCGTTGCAAGATTCGCACCAAGGCAAACTGAAGAATCGGCGGACGAGGAACTCTCCGGCATCCAACAGCGAGCAGTTCTTGATCCGGCAGGATCGCTTGTCGATGCGGATATGGGCGCCTATTACACCTGGATAAACCTCCAACGGCTTCCCGGCGACTCCTCCTTTGTCGCCTGGTTTGAAGGTCATAACGAAGCAGTGGCGATTGCACCCTCGCTGGTGCCGGGAACCGCGTCTCATGACAACGTGAATCTGGCGGAGATACTCCGTCGAATTCAAAGCACAAGTTAAACAAGCCAGTTGTGAGGAACAAAACTGTATCGTTTGGCGACCCATCGTGTACGACAACGGCAACTCTCCGGCCATTCACGGAGACAGAGGAATCAATGAACCGGCTACGGTACCCAGGCAGTTTCGCAATCCCAAGTTACACAACCTTCGCCCTCTTCTTCGTCCTTGGCCTCTCCGGTTGCACAAAGAGCACAACCATTGCGCTCGATGGCGCGGACAAAGGCCGTATCTACGACGGCATTGGCGCATTGAGCGCCGGCGCCTCTTCGCGCCTTCTCTATGATTACAAAGAACCGTATCGCAGTCAGATTCTGGACTACCTGTTCAAGCCTGGCTACGGCGCCGCCCTGCAACATCTGAAGGTCGAGATTGGGGCCGACGTGAACTCCACCGATGGCGCCGAGCCCAGTTCCATGCGCTCGCGCGACGATCATGATTACACGCGGGGGTACGAGTGGTGGCTCATGGAAGAAGCGCGCAAACGAAATCCGGAGATCATTCTCGACACGCTTCCATGGGGGGCACCCGGTTGGGTTGGAAATGGGCAGCTCTACTCACAAGACATGGCAGACTACGTGGCCGACTTTTTGCAAGGCGCGAAGAAGAACCATCAGCTGGACATCGCCTATACCGGCGTCTGGAATGAAAAGCAGTTCGATGGTACCTACGTCAAAGAGCTGTATCGGACTCTGACCGCGCAAAAAATTGCGGCAAAGATCGTCTGTTGCGACGAGTATCCCGGAGAGGGTCTTGGGCAATGGAGCATTGTGGATGCCATGGTCAAGGATTCTGAACTCAATGCCGCTGTCTACGCTGTTGGCGTGCACTATCCGCTGGTGGACGGCAAGTACACCACTCCTGCCAATGCGCGAACGATCGGCAAACCGTTGTGGTCGAGCGAGGACCAACCAAACCCTGGCGGAGGTCCTATCCTCTCACGCGAGTGGCAGATCGGAGGCCGTATTCTGGCCCGTCTTTACAACCGTAACTACCTCGAGGGTGGCATGACCAAGACCGAGATATGGAGCCCTGTAACTTCGTACTATGACATCCTTGCGGCGCCGAATTCAGGCCTGATGTACGCGAATACTCCGTGGTCCGGATACTACAACGTACAGGGAACAATATGGGCAACCGCACATACCACGCAATTCGCGCAACCCGGCTGGCAGTATCTCGATTCGGCATCCGGCCTGCTGCCAGAGCAAGGGAGCTTTGTCAGTTTGAAGTCGCCCAACGGCAAGGATTGGAGCGTTGTTGTGGAAACGATCGATGCCAAACAGCCACAGAGAGTGATCATTAAAATTGCCGGCCTCTCGCGAGAGGCGGTTCACGTTTGGGAGACAAATGGTCAACGCACTTTCGAACATGTGGCAGATGTAGCACCGCTGGATGGCATAGTGAGCTACACGCTCGATCCTGACTCTCTCTACACCTTCACCACGACCACAGGTCAGGGCCGGGGTACGGCCAAGCCTCCCTCTGACAATGCCTTCCCGCTGCCCTATGCGGATAGCTTCGAGGACACCGATCTAGCGCGCGCCCCCCGCTATCTTTCCGATCAGGACGGAGCGTTTGAAGCGCATCCCTGCATGGGGCGAAAAGGGCGCTGCCTGGAGCAGGTCATCACAGTCAAACCAATTCCGTGGGGACCTTTGCCGGATCCGTTCACGCTCGCAGGGGATGTGAAATGGTCAGACTACCGAATCACCGCAGACATCCTGCTCAACGGAAATGGGCCGGTTGCGCTCATGGGCCGGATCGACAGCTCGGATGTTTTCAAAGACGATAAGGCACGTTGGCCGAGCGGCTATGTGTTCAGTATCGAACCGGGTGGCAAGTGGACGCTCTCCACCGCTGCTTATAAGAGCGCCACGCGTGAGCTGGCCTCTGGTTCGGTAAAGCTAGCCGCAGGCAAATGGCACCATGCCGAGCTTGCATTCAAAGCGAACCAGGTATCGGCTTCTCTCGATGGAAAGACGATCGCCAATGCAACCGATGCATCTCACCCTCGCGGAATGTTTGCCGTCGGGACTGGGTGGAACCGCGCGCAATTCGACAATCTCTCGGTGACGCCGCAGTAGGAGTATGCCAACTTGTTCGGCGCAGAAGAAACTTTAGAGGATAGAAAGAACGTATCTCAGCGGCTGAGCCATGCCCTTTCAGGACGATGTTCTCGCTCAGGCTTTAAAGGCCGGGAGCTCCTAAATGCAAAAGGTCGGATCTGGAACGAAAGCTGTGGTGGGGCTTCGCCCATCTTTTTCGGCCCACGTACGCTGGTGCGAACATGGGGCACCCGAACGGAGTCGTGGGCCCGCAACAGCTTGAGGGGAAGGCCTGTGGTATCCCACATCTCGCGAAAAACGAGTGAGATGTGGGGCACCCGGCTATGGGTGCGGGGATAGAGCCCAAAACCTCGTGATTACGCAGTAAAGGCCTGCGAGCCGGATCGGGAGCGCTCCTGCGCCACTTCCACTGATATTCGATCCGGACCGTAACGACCCTCCCCTTTGTCATCTCGATCTGCGGTTCAGAGTTCCTGTCTTGGAAATGTTTTTTGCAGAGCGGTTGAATCAGCGCGTGCCAGAGAACGACCTTAGACCCTGCTGAAGCTGCTCCATCAAGTCGGCTGCAGCAGCATGGTTCCTGTCTAGCTGCAAGACTTCGCTGAGCAGTTCTTTTGCTTCCTGCTCTCGATCCAGACCCAGGAGAGCCTGTGCGCGAAGGAATTTTGCGTCAATCTGATTTTGCCTGGCCAGATTATTCTCAAACAACAGCATCGCGGGAAGGGAAGTGGCAAAGTAGTCGATCTTAGGAACCTGCTGCTGCAACTCGACCGAATAGTCATAGATCTGTTGGAAGATTTCTTTGGCGTGCGTTTCCTGCCCCAGGCGCGCACACGCCATGCCGGTCCAAAAGGTCATATCTGAAATGGAGCGCACGCTCATCTGCTGAAAGTCGCCCCGCTGCCGGGTAGCGAGTTGCCACGCGTGCATCGCTTCTGCCGATCGGCCCCCTTCCATATACGAGACACCGATCCAGAAGTAGACGTCACTCCAGTTGGCAAGCAGGTGCTTGGCTTCGCCAAGGTTCTGCGGAGGGGAGAGCACCGCCTCGAAGAAATGCCGCGCCCGTGTTGGATCTTTCTGGAAGAGAGCCCTCTGCCCAAGAAGCAGATTGGAGCGCACAAACTGGGCAAGCACAAGACCCTCTCCCCCTTCCCACGGCTGGAACATGCGGGAAGTGAGCAGGTGCAGTGCCTCCTCCGGATTGCCAGTCTGGTTTAAGAGCGTCGCAATTTCCACCGTCAAGTCGTGTCGTAGAAACGCAAGGGTAGACGATCTCTGCAGTTCGGTCAGTCTCTCTTCCGGGGACTTGCCAACCCGCTTCCAGAGTTGGTCTCGCTCGTAGAGAATGCGCCCGTCGTTCGCATCGACAGCATGGGCCTGGTCGAACGCACGCAAAGCTTTTGCCTCATCTGAACGAACGTTGAAATAAGCGATTCCCAGATTTCTCCACACGGTGGCGAAGTCCTTGTTCCGCTCTACAGAAGCTTCCCACTGCGTGATGGCATCTTCGTGCCGTCGCCTGTCATAGAGCAGGTTGCCCAGATAGTACGGAGCTTGCGAGTCATCTACGTTTGCAGCGATTGCGAACTCGAGGATCAGCATCTCTTCCAACCTGCTGGGAAAGCAGTAAACCGGATCCTCCTCCGCTGCCTGACGATAGGTCTCGAGGCTGCGGGCGTCGTCGTTGAGCTTGCGGTGAAGGTGCGCTTTCAAGTAAAGAATGATCGGCACGGACCCATCTTTGCACGCAAGGACGGCGCCGGAGAGCACAGCCAGGGCCTCCGTAAGGAAGCCGGAACGCACGAGGTCGAAACTTAGATCGAGAATTTGTTGTCCGTTTTCCGGGATACGTCCACTTTCCAGGTAACGAGACCAGTCATCCATCAAATTGAGCGTGCGCGTCTCTTTAAGGAGCGCCTGCGCGGCTGCCGTCTGCGACAGCTTCCGCAGCACCATTACTTTCAGATTCCGCGCATTCAGGTTCTCGCTATCGGCGCGCAGTGAGCGCTGGAGGTGTTCGAGTGCGACTGTCCAGTCCCCTCGGCTCGCATCCATTTCAGCCAGTGCGTGGTAGGCAGGGCCGCGCCACGCAGCATTCCATGTGGCCTTATAAAACGCCGCATAGGCCGGCTCGTCTTTGCTTTGGAATCGCAACGTCAGACCAAGGTTGTAGTAAGGTTCCCCGTCATACGGATTCGGGTTGAGTGCCGTGAGTCGCGCGATGCTTAACCGAAAATGTCTCTCTGCCTTATCGAACTCGCCCCGCCGCAGTAGCCAACGGCCGAGCGCGTTGTTACTTCTGCTGTCGTGTTCATCTCTGCGAAGCGCTTCCCGCCAATAGAGCTCTGGATTCCTGGTGGCATGCCGGTATTGTTCAAGATGCAGTCCAGTCAGGTACAGCTCCTCACTGGTCGCAATGTCTTCGGGAGCCAGCGGTTCTTTAGCGACTTCCTGCAGCTCTGCGGGAACAATGTCAGACGGGCTAAAGTGAATCACTGTCCGGTCCTCAGCTTCAACCGACAAAGAAAAGTGTTCAAACTCTTTTGGTTCAGAGAGAGGGTGCGTCCCGTGCCAGGGACGATCCACGCGCAGATCTTCGGTCCACTCAGCCTCAAGGTCCGTCGAAGATTTAAGCAGGATGCGCGCCTTGGGATACGGCTTCGTAACGCAAACACTGAGGTGCACGACCTGGCCCTCCAGGCGCATGCCGATCGCAGCATCCAGATTTGCTGCTTGCGGAGGACCGATTTTGCGAAGGGGATACCAGAATTGGCTGAAGCTCTTCGTTTCCCCAGGCGCCAGGAATGAAAAATCTGGCTGATTATCCGTGTAGACGCCCGCCATCAGTTCGACATAGGGGCCATCATGGTCGGTGAGGTTCCTATCCCACGCATAACCGAACTCATGATTGCCCCACGTCCACTGTTTTTTGCCCGGCGCGATGTGGTGATTGGCTACGTGAACGACGCCGGCCTGGGCAGCGTGATCGTATCCCCCGAAGAAGTCCAGGGCAGTCCCAGTGACCATGTAACTGGTTGGCACCGGGATGTTGGCGTACCAGCCTAAATTGTTGGCTGGATAGGATCCGTCCGGCACGAACATTCGCGGCTCGTCCTCAGCGGGAACACCGGACTTTGCTCGCTCGGCATAATCAATTCCATAGTAGTGATCATCACTCAGCGGAAAACTTGTGACGGCGCGCTTGGCGTGGTCCGCGACGAAGCGCACATCTCCGGGAAAGAACGATTCGTACTTCTCGTGGACGCGAGCCGCTACGTTTGCCCACCAAAGAAATGTCTGCACCTGCGCGGTTCGATTGTAGAGCCGCACCTTCAACTCGAGACATGCCTTACCCGGATGAAGGCAAATGCCGTGCATGCCATTCATCCTGAGCATCGGGTCGTGGTCACTACACCAAACGATGACCGAGCCGTCGGCGTTACGTTCGATTTCGACCTCGACCGGCATGAAAGTAGCAGGACGATGATGCTGGGGCCAGTTGAACTCCACTCCGCCTGAGATCCAGGGGCCGGCCAATCCGACTAAGGCGGGCTTGATGACATTCTGGCGGTAAAAGAAGTCATAGCCGTTTGTCTTGTCGTACCCCACATGGATGCGTCCGCCTATTTCTGGCAAGATCATCAGCCGCAGATACTCATTCTCCACATGGACTGCTTGCCACAAACGGTCCATGGGCTCAGTAGCGATGCGATCGATGAAGGGAAGGGGATAGACGCGTCCGCTGCTCCCTTGGTAAACCCGCTTCTCCAGGAACATCGGATTGGGGTCGGGAGACCCGGGATCGTAGGTGGGAATCGAGACAGCCTGTTGCCAGGCCTTTACCGGACCAGTTTCACTCTTTGGCGCTGGGGGTAGCTCCAGATGGCTTGTTGATCCAGCACCATTCGGTGACTGTTTCGCTGCACGCATGAATCAAGCCCCTGTCGCTCGCGGATGAACTTGATGCGACATTGTTCGTGTCAAACACCTTCAGGAAGTAGAGAAACGTAGAGAGAATTCATCCCGTGAACGTTAACGAGCATAGCCTGTCATTCTAGCAGTGTCAAGGGCTGCAATGGCCGCAGGGCTATTCATTATGGCGTCAGGCAAGGGTTACATGGTGTCTGTCGAATCTTTCTTGACAGCAGTGGGTGACCGGGATACTGTGTTTTCCGGTAACCTACACTATGAATTCCAAAAGGTGCTGCCTAGTCTGGCTTCTGCCTCTGCTACTCCTCAATATTGTTGCGATAGCCAGGGGACAAGCCAGCAACGCAACCATCCGTTACGACGCCGTTTCCAGAATATTTCGCATCGATGCAGCCGATGTAACGTATGTGCTCGGCGTCAATGAGAAGAAGGAACTCCAGGCTCTTTATTGGGGCAAGCGGCTCGCCGCGGATGATCCCTTCATGCCTGCTCACTCTCGTCCGGGCAGCTCCGCCTTTGATATCCCGGTCAATGCGACAGCGCAGGAATTCGTTTCCTGGGGGCAAGGGCTCTATGTCGAACCTGATCTCAAAGTGTCTTTTCCCGACGGCAATCGTGACCTGGTGCTGGAGTATGTCTCTCACACTATCGAGAACGACACCCTGACCATCGTGCTCAAAGATATTTCGCGTGAAGTCTACGTGGAAGTCGAATATAAGGCGGATGGCGCCACCGGCATCCTCAGGCGCTCGGCGCGAGTTGAGAACAAAACGGCCGGCCCGATCACCATCGAAGAAATCTCGGCTGCTACCTGGAACCTCCCGCGCGGCACGGACTATCAGCTGCGCTACGTTTCAGGACGATGGGACACTGAATGGAATCTGGAACGGCAGCCGGTCCGGCCGGGAAAAACAGTGCTTGAAAGCCGGCGCGGATCGACAGGTTCCCAGAACAATCCCTGGTTTGCCATCGAGAGTGGATCATCGCAGGACGAGGATTTCGGGAATGTATGGTTTGGCGCGCTGGGATGGAGCGGCTCCTGGCAGATCACGGTGGAGCAGGATACGGAGCAGCAGGTCCGTGTAACCGGGGGACCTAACTCCTTTGATTTCGCCTATCACCTTGCTAAGGGTGAGCGACTACAGACTCCTTACTTTTATGGCGGCTTTTCCCACGAGGGTATCGGCGGCGCCTCAAGGCTGCTGCATAGATTCGAATTGTCTTCCATCTTGCCGCACGCGCCCAATCCGGTGCTGCGTCCTGTCTTGTATAACTCGTGGGAATCGACTGAATTCAATGTCAATGAGGCCAGCCAGGAAGCGCTCGCGGAAAAGGCCGCAAGCCTTGGCGTGGAACGGTTCGTCATTGACGATGGATGGTTTGGCGAGAGAGCCAATGAGCACGCGGGCCTTGGCGACTGGTATGTCAATCCGGTGAAGTTTCCCCACGGGCTGAAGCCGCTGATCGACAAGGTCCACTCCCTTGGCATGGACTTTGGAATCTGGGTGGAACCGGAGATGGTCAATGCCAACAGCGATCTCTACAGGAAGCACCCTGATTGGGTGCTGAACTTTACCGGCCGCCCGCGCACCGAAGGAAGAAACCAGTTGGTGCTGAACCTGGCCCGGCCCGATGTGCGCGCCTATGTCGCGGGTTTTCTCGATAGGCTGCTCAACGAAAACGACATTGCGTTCCTCAAGATCGACTACAACCGCAATTGGTCGGAGCCTGGCTGGCCTGCGGTTTCCCCGGAGGACCAGAAGAATGTTTACATCGACGCCATTCGTAACCTCTACTCGATTCTTGAGGAACTGCGTGCCAAACATCCCAAGGTGGAGATAGAAACCTGCTCCGGGGGCGGAAGCCGGGTTGATCTTGGAATACTCCGGTATGCCGAGCAAGCATGGCCTTCTGACAACACCGACGCATTCGATCGCTTGAGAATTCAAAACGGTTTTACCTACGGTTATGCTCCCGGAATCATGGTGACGTGGGTGACCGACTCGCCAACCGGGGAGAACAACCGCACGCTTTCGCTCGATTACCGGTTTCTTTCTGGCATGCAGGGAGCAATGGGGCTCGGCGCTGATTTGAATAAGTGGAAACCGGAAGACTTTGCGACGGCGAAGAAAATGATTGCGCAGTACAAGCAGATCAGGCCGATTGTGCAGCGCGGGCTGCTTTACAGGTTGGTCTCGCCACTTGATGGCAGTGAGTACTCCGTTACGGAATCCGTATCACTCGACCATAGCCAGGCTGTCGTCTTCGCCTTCCTGCATTCGAGCCAGATGACGTACCCCTATCCGCGCATTTATCTTCGCGGCCTGGACGAACACGCAACCTATCGGCTAAAGGCTCTGGATGGGCAGATGGCATCCGGCACCCCTGACGCGGCGAGCGGAGTCTACTGGATGCAGAATGGTGTAGACGTAGACCTGCACGGCGATTTTCAAGCCGCAGCCTTCCTCCTTGAAACGCGATGAAGGAAAAGCAACGAAGGGTCATCTTCGCTCAAGGACCTAGAACAGAAGCTTACCTTTCATGGCTTCCGACACAGAAGCATCCGGCGGGATTTTCGTGGCTCCGGCATAGAGGTGGCGCAGTCCTGGCAAGCGCTCCGCAACCTTCAGGCAGGCTGGAGTAATGGCCGTGCCATAAAGATCCAGGGATTCCAACTGGTCCAGGCCGTCCAGCGCTGATACGGTAGCATCCGTAATTTTTGTATTGGTAAGGCGAAATACACGCGCGTGTTTCATCCCACCGAGAAGAGCGGCGGACCGGTCGGTGACTGCGGTGCCGGAAAGGTCGGCAATCACAATTTGCTCGCTTACAGATTTTAACGCGGCCAGATCGTCGTCCCCGAACCTGGCGCCCATGGGCGAGGCGTCTATCACCAGATTGGCTGAGCCGCGGGATTCGTAATCCAGGAGGTCTGGAAAGCGCTGTTTCAGTTTTGCCACCTCAGCTGCGAGGGGAGCGCGCGACTGTGCCACAGCGGCAGGATCGATCTCGGCGAAGACTACTTCGGCAGCAACGGGCTCTGGCGACGTGGGCGCGTCCTTGATCGCATTCGCTCCCAGTGTTGAGGAAGCTCCGGCGGCAATCCACAGTTCCAGCAGCTTTACTTCATTCGCCGTCAAAGGGCGCTTACCCTGGGGCGGCATAGCATCATCGTCGGAAGATGAGAGCGTGACGCGATGAAATAGTTCGCTGCCCTTGACGTTTCCAGTCTTGATGACGACGCCATGTTTGCCGCCCCGCATCAGCAGGTCATAGCTGTCGAGCCTCAGGCGCCCTTTCTGTTTTTCTGCACTGTGGCAGGAATAGCAGTGTTCCACGAAGATGGGTTCCACGTGCGCGCCATAGAAATAAGCAGGATTGGAGCGAGGGAGATTTTCAGAGCTAACCGAGAGCCCAATCAACTTTCGCAGGGCTGCCGGCATTTGTTCGGTAAGGTGATTTTCTCCTTGCGATAGTTGGCCGCCGCGATATCCCGTCCAGGAGACAAGTCCAACAGCAGCGAGGAGCGCCAGTGTGTAGATCAGACCCGAGTGCGGACCGCGATAGTATCCGCGCGCCATCCAGCACAGCCAGCAGACGAAGGCGACTGATACTCCGCCCCACATGTGCTGCGTGACCAACCGTCCCGAATACCCGCCACTCCGCGCCAGGCACCATCCCAGCGTTGCGGCTCCGAGGCTACTCAACATTGCCAGGGCCAATACGAAATCAACTGAGGAGCGCAGGTAGGAAAGGCGGCGGTCTCTTCCAGCCAATTCGAGTAACGGCACTACGAGAATCAACGCAATCGGAAAGTGCACGGACAATAAATGAAAGCGCCCCAGGAATTGCGCCCATGGGGCGCGCTCCTGTCCGTCCGGAGGAAGGAGGACGAACAGAGCGGAGAGTAGCAGTATGAGCCCAAGCGCGAGAAGACCAAGGCGCAGACGCAAAGGCGCCTGGCGAAGCGAAAATGTCATGCAGGCATGCGGCCTCGAAAGCGTGATGAACAAAAAATATTAAACGGGATCACGTCAGAACCTCTGCCACCACCCGCGCTGGTTTTACGCTCGTGAGTTTTTGCTCCAACCCCTGAAAGGAGTAGCTTAGCTTGCGATGATCGAAGCCCATCGCATAAAGCATGGTCGCATGAAGATCGCGAATCTCTACCGGGTCCTTCACGATCTCATAGCCCATCGCGTCGGTTTCGCCGTAACTCATGCCGGGTTTAATTCCGCCCCCCGCCATCCAGACGGTAAACGCACCCGGATTATGGTCCCGGCCGATGAACTGCATCACCTGACCGTTGCGGTTTTCCCGCATGGACGTGCGTCCGAATTCGCCACCCCAGACAACCAGGGTATCCTCCAACATGCCACGCTCTTTAAGATCAGTGAGAAGCGCCGCGATGGGCTGATCTGTTTCGCGACAGCGCTCTGCAAAGCCGATATTCAGGGAATCTTTGGCCGAAGTTCCGTGATCGTCCCAGCCCCAGTGGTAGAGCTGAATGAAGCGCACACCACGTTCCGCCAGGCGCCGCGCCACCACGCAATTGTTGGCGAAACTGGCTTCGCCCGGATTCGCGCCGTAAGCAGCAAGCACGGCAGCGGACTCTTTGTGAATATCCATAGCGTCCGTCGCGTCCATTTGCATGCGGAACGCCATCTCGTATTGCGCGATCCGCGTAACAGTTTCAGGATTGCCGAACTCGGCATAGGTCTGCCGATTGATTTCGTCCACGGCGTCGAGCATGCGGCGACGCAGAGGCCGGCTTACATCTGGAGGATTTTCAAGGTAGAGCACAGGTTCGCCGTGAGAGCGGCACTGCACGCCCTGATAAACGCTGGGCAGAAATCCAGACCCCCACAATTGTTTGCCGCCGTCCGGCTGGTTGCCGCCCGAGACCAGCACGATGAAACCGGGGAGGTTCTGATTCTCTGTTCCCAATCCATAGATCACCCATGAACCCATCGAGGGATAGCCGAGGCGAGCATTGCCCGTCTGCACCAGGAGCTGAGCCGGCGCATGGTTGAACTGATCGGTGCGCATCGACTTTATCAGGCAAAGATCGTCAATGTGCTTTTCCAGATGGGGGAGGCGGTCCGATATCCAATGGCCGCTCTTTCCTGCCTGGTGGAAGGGATATTGCGCACCCAACAGCTTGGGCACGCCACTGATGAAGGCAAATCGCTTGCCCACCAAAAATGAAGCGGGACATTCCTGCCCATCGAGCCGGGTCAGATCAGGTTTGTGATCGAAAAGCTCCAGCTGGCTCGGCGCCCCGGCCATATGCAAATAAATGATCCTCTTGGCGCGGCTGGTAAACTGCGGGGGCAAAACCGATAGCGGACGGGAAGGGTCGCGGGAGAAGTCCAGGCGCAGCGTTCCATCGACCCCGCGGTCCGCTGCTTGCACCGGGGGGACCAATTGCGACGCCAATGAGCCCAAAAACATCGAGCCCACCCCGGCAGTAAAACTGCGCAGAAAGTGACGGCGCGTTTGCGCTTGCAGCCATAGGAACCGCTCCTCAGTCACTCCAGGGAGTGCTGGATCATTCTTTGCAGCGATTTTGGAATCTGACATAACCGTTACCTCACAAGAGCGGCATCGAGATTAAATAGGACGCTGGCCACAGCCGTCAGCGCATCCAGTTCCCGGGCCGGAACTTTCTTTTCGGACAAACTCATGCTTGCTTTCACAACTGCAGCCGGCTTGGGCATGGCAAGGGCTTGCTTATAGAACGCGCGCAAAACGTTCAGCTCGCGCGAAGTCGGATTGCGGGACAAAACCAACCGCGTTTCATAAGCGAGCCGGGCATTGAGAGCATCGTCGGCACTGGAGGGATTGGATGTTTTCGCGGCAGTTTCTTTCATCACGCGTCGCGCCAAGGCCTCTGCAGCTTCCTTATATGCCGGATCGTTGAGCGTTACCAGCGCTTGCAGCGGAGTGTTCGTCGCTATGCGCCGCGGCAGGCTTGTATCGCGATCCGAAGCATCGAACATGAGTGCGCTGGGGTAGCCGGCCGTGCGCTTGATGAAGGTGTAAATGGCCCGGCGATAACGGTCGGGGCCTGTCGCGTCGGTCCACTTAGAGTCGTTATAGACCGAATTCCAAATCCCTGCGGGCTGGGGAGGCATCACCGGAGGTCCTCCCATGGTTGTGCTCAACAGGCCGCTGGCCAATAGCGCTTGATCGCGTACCATCTCTGCGGTAAGTCGTTGCTGCGGACCATGAGCCAGCAGGCGATTACGCGGATCTTTAGCCATAAGGGCCGGCGTTGTTGCCGCGCTCTGCCGGTAAGCGGCGCTGGTTACCAATTCGCGCAGCAGGGCCTTGGTATCCCAGTGCAGGTCGTTTTGGTAATGAAGTGCCAGCCAATCGAGAAGTGCGGGATGGCTGGGTTCCTCCCCCACGCTGCCAAAGTTTTCCAGGGTTTCGACAAGCCCTGTACCAAAGAGTTCTTCCCAATAGCGGTTGACCGCAACCCGCGCCGTGAGAGGCTGTCCCGGCATAAAGAACCACTTTGCCAGGGTGAGGCGGTTGCGCGGAGCTCCGGCAGGAAGCTTCGCGAAAATTCCGGGTACGTCCGGCGCAAGGTCAGGACCTATCTTGGTTAGAAAATTGCCGCGATCGAATTCCAACGTGGCCCTTCGTTCATACGGTTGCTCCTCCGCCATTACGGGAAGGGGAACCGTGGGAATCTCGGCCAGTTGCTGATTAAGTTGCCGGAGGCGCTCGAGGCTCTGAGCGCGAACGGGATCCTGGCTTAAAGACGTCCAGATTGGATCGCCGCTCACCGCGAGTCTTACGCGTTGAATAAGAGCGGGCTTATCGTCAATGTTTTTTACCTGCTTCAGGTCGACCTGGATGCGGCTCCCACTGGCCAATTGAAGCGGCTCAGAGAGAACGCCCACGATCCCTCGTGTGCGGAAGAGCTTGGGCAGAGCTGCAAATGCGCTCGGGACTGGATCCGCCGCTTCTGTTTTTTTCTTCGAATCGCTGCCTACGGATAGTGCGGCTTCAAGATTTCTCTGCGAGTCCTGTACAAAATAGCGGAAAGCAATTCTGGACTTTTGGCCGCTTGGCGAAATCACCCAACCCTCGACTCGATCGACAATGAAACCATTCTCCGGTGTATGACGGGCTATTTCCGGGTTGAGCGGAGGCACCTCGACGCGGATCGCGGTAAGTGACGAGATGTTGGCGTTCGCTGTCAGCTCATAAAAAGATTGCGGTGGGGCATCCGCGTTGGCCAGCGCCTCTCCATCATGGATTTTGAAGGCTTTCGCGGGGCCGCCCGCGGCCCTGGCATGCGCCAGTCTTGTTTTCGTATCAGAGATCGTCGTGCGTAGCGCTTTCGAGCTCTCTTCTCTTTTGTCCGGAGCGAGCTTCTGGTCTTTTTGCAGCTCGGCTAGTTTGTGCTCGAGTTCCGGAACCATCGGTTCCAAAGCCGCCACCTCGTTGGCTCCGGCGTTTTTAATGGGCAATGGTTTCCATTGCGCCTTTTCTTCCACCTGGCGGTCTGATGTTTCCACTGCGTGCAACAGGCTGGCCATCTCTTGCTGCATTTGCGCCGCCGCTCGATAGTTGGCTTTGTCTTTGGGCACCCTGAGTGTCGGCGAGTCGTCCTGGAGGTCTGCGTCACCCTGGGTGTTGAAGAAAGCCATCGACTTGTAATAATCGGTGTGACGAATAGGGTCGTACGGATGTGAGTGGCATTGCACACAATTCATCGTGATGCCATTCATCACGGACCATGTGGTAGCCACGCGGTCCATCACCGCGACCATGCGGAATTCCTCATCATCGGTGCCCCCTTCATCGTTGTTGGGGGTCTGCCGGTGAAAGGACGTGGCGATGCGGTCCTCAAGGGTTGCATCAGGCAGTAAGTCTCCCGCCAACTGCTTGATCACGAACTGGTCGTAGGGCAGGTTGCCATTGAAAGCATCAATGACCCAGTCGCGGTAGGGCCAGACGCCTGGGCGCTCCGTGTCCTTTTCGTAGCCCTTTGTATCGGCATATCGCGCCAAATCCAGCCACATGGAAGCCCAACGTTCGCCATAGCGCGGCGAGGCCAGCAATCGGTCCACTTGTTTCTCGTAGGCGGTGGGTGATGCGTCCGCCAAATACACTGCTTCCTCTTCGGGCGTTGGAGGCAGGCCCGTAAGGTCAAGAGACACCCGCCGCAACAGGGCTGCCTTGTCAGCCTCGGGAGAGGGTTTCAGTCCTTCTTTCTCCAACCGGGCGAGAATGAAGCGATCCGTAGGTTGGCGCACCCAATCCGCACCCTTAACCTGAGGCAAGGGCTGCGGCGCCGGGGGTACAAATGCCCAATAGTCGTCCCACTTCGCTCCCTCCTTAATCCATTGACGGAGTAAGGCGATTTGCTGAGGAGGCAAAGGCGGTCCGTGATAAGGCATGCGTGCCTCGGGATCCGTAGTGGTCAGGCGCGCCATAAACTCGGAGGCATCGGGGTGGCCCGGCACAATCGTGCGGCGTCCTGACTTGCCCGTACCCAAAGCCTCTTCGCGGAATATGAACGAAACGCCGTTTTTCTGGCGAACTCCGCCGTGGCAGGCAACGCAGTTCTGATTCAGGATGGGCTGGATATCCCGGCTGAACTCCACAGTATTGTGGGGTGTTTTGTGAAACAGAGAATGTATCGGCCAAGCCGAGAGCGCGGCTGCCGCGACAATCCACAGGGCAGCGGTTCTCATTCCGGAACTAGGGGAAGCGGAGGCTTGGGCCACGGCGGTCTAACCAGTGTAAAAGGAAAACTGCTCTATTCCCATCATTTTCCGTTATCGTACCCGGCGCAAGTGGTGGTTAGATATCCACGGTCCGGAAATCTTAACCTGGTCCAGGCAAATCTCGAGACAGAGTTTTGTCCGCAGTTCCTCCAGGATCTCGCGTAGACTGAAAAACCAGCAGCGCAGTAAAATGCGCATGTTGTTGATAATAAAATGCTTGGCGGATCGCAATCTCGCCGTTAGGGCACCCGAAGTCATAGGCGTCGATCGCCGTTCCACCGAGGATCCGCTCTCTTTCTGTGGATGACAGTTGCGCGATCACGGACCGGACTGTGTCTATCCATCGCCGGTATGTGGAAGCGAGGCTCACGACCGGCCAATCCGACCCGAATATAATTCACTTCGGAGTGAACGCTTCCACCACTGTCTCGATGTATGGTGAGAGGTCTTTCTGTCACTTGGTATCCCACTCCGCTTCTGTCACCATTCCGGAAACCTTGCAGTACACACGGGACGCTGGCGCTGGAGTTGGTCGCTAAGCCGAATACCCATCTGAGGTAGCGCCCCAGAAGTTGCCCCACCATCCATGACGGATGACATTGTCTATCTGCCAAAGCGCAATGGTAGATGGAAGCGCAATCCATTTCTGATCTGTTGAGACCATTAGCTTGCCAAGAATCTTCGACAATATTGATCTCCGTCTGCACCCCGCCCTCTCCAAATGTGTCTGAACTGTTTGTTTGCCGAGCGAACGAGAGCGAAGCAGGACTAGAGCACGGCAAATTTCAGGCACACTGGACGTTCTATTTCAACCTTTTCAGCGGTTTGCGATATCTTTCCGGTCTCAGAATCTACAGCAAAGGTAATAATATTGTTGGATTCCTGATTTGCGGCGAAGAGATACTTGCCCGAGGGTTCGAAGTTGAACGCCCGCGGCGTCGACCCGCCGGTCGGAACGATGTCGACAGGGGTCAGCTTTCCTGTTGCCTCGTCGAGTTGGAAGATAGCGATGCTGTTATTCCCCCGTGTGCTGCCGTACAAAAACTTTCCGTTGGGATGAATCCGAATATCCGCTGGCATATTTTTTTGGCCGCGAAACTCCAGCCCTGCAGCGACAGTCGCAACCGTCTCAATGGAGCGTATCTCTCCTGTTGTCGAATCGAACGAGAATGACGTAAGACTCGCCTCCAATTCGTTGACGATGAACACATAGGGCAACCGAGGGTGGAACGCCGAGTGCCGGGGTGCGGTCCCGGGAGGCGTAGAAAACATCTGCCTTGCCCCCAGCGTACGCGACCCGGGATCGAAGCGATACACATAGATACGATCCGCGCCCTTGTCGCATGCAAGAAGGAATCGATTGCTGGGATCGAAATTGACAGAGTGCGGATGGGAGCTTCCCTGCAAAACTCCCCCTGGTCCGTGGCCTGCTTGCAGAACCGACACGTCGCAGGCCGTTCCGAGGGTGCCGCTCTGTTCTACCGGAAACATGGCGACAATCCCGTCGTCGTAGAGGTCCTCCATGACTGCGGTAGCGTCATGCCTGACAATTCTTACGACGTTGTCGTAGGAACCATGGTTGGCGGTCACCACTCGCGAGCCTGTCGCGTCAATGCAGATATAAGCGGGAAAGGCGCCCATGCTGGGGTGCGAATTCACGCAAGTCAGCGATCCGTCCGCCGGATCGATGGACAAAGTACTTAAACCTCCACCGGCGCCGGCCTTGCCGCCGTAGTCTTTTCTTTCGTCGGTGGCATACAGAAAACGTCCATTGGGCGAAATGCAAATGTAGCCGGTGTTCATTTCAGGCGCCACGCTGCTCAGATGGGTTAGCGAACCATTCTTCATATCAACGGTAAAAACATGAATGCCACCTCCTCCCTTGCCTCCATCGAAAGATGAAAAGCCAAACGCTCGGCTCATCGCTGCCGTCCAGGAGCTTACATACGCGTAGAGCTTCGGTGATGAGTGACCCAATGCCTGGGACGTTGAGGAGACAACTGAACCGAGAAGACCGGTACCGGTAATCGCGACGAATTCGCGCCTGGATAGATTTCTAATCATGTACTCGCTCCCTTTCGTATTGTCTTTAACGCTGATCTGGAATTATAAATTTGCAGTTCCGGACTTAAGAACGCTGCTGACCTTGTGAGCTTTACTCCTTCGTTGCTCATAAATACAAGCTGGCTTCCCATACTAATCTGTCCCGCCGGTTCTTCCGGATAGCCAAATCTCGCGGAAGTTACCGATAGTCCGACTCTCTAAGAGGAACCCTGCCCAGCTTTAAGCTGAAGGATACGAGAGAGCCCTTTACGTGAGCGCTGGCGGGGCTGATGCGTTGATGTCTATGGGATCTCGACGGGGATCTGCCGATAGCGCAACAGCTCTGGAATGCGAAACGAGGGAGATGGAAGCAAGATCAGACTACAGAGAAGATGGCGGAAAGGGAGCTCTTCATCCCGTGAATTTCCATGGAATTTCCCGCGCTTTCGTCTATAGAAACTACCACATTGCGGAGGCACTCGGCTGGGCTCCTGTGTAGGGAGAACAACAAGGATCCTTGACAGGCTTGAACTCCATGAATTCGACTCTTGTTCCATCCGGATCGGTCAGGTCCAGTTGCATCTTTCGGTTTCATTGCGAAGTTTGCTGCCCACGGAGCTGAGGCGCAGCTGAGTTGTGAAGGTGAGGGAAAAGTTAGGCAGCGATAGCGAAGAGCTTGGCGATGAACCGTGCTTCCGCAACAACGTCGCCCTTTGCTACCCATCAGACGCGGCCCTTGCGGACCATGTTCACGGTTTCTATTCCTTCGAGAGTTCGCCAAGCACTTTGAAAGGAGCCGTACCCCTTGGCCAACCAGGTCCGCTTCTTTACGGTTCGATGGTCTTGTTCAATGACGTTGTTGAGATA
>Ga0182024_10005054_pt1 | contig 29836 bp, 20 predicted proteins | sample P32metaG_FD_120480 | JGI IMG/M metagenome (GOLD analysis project Ga0182024, IMG submission 120480) | Permafrost microbial communities from Stordalen Mire, Sweden - P3-2 metaG (Illumina Assembly) | ecosystem: Environmental > Terrestrial > Soil > Wetlands > Permafrost | place: Sweden: Stordalen...
CAACTCCACTATCCGGCGCTTCTCCGCAACCGTCCGCCACACCCGCGCCTTCTCCGACCCCATACACTAATCGTTACCACCAACACCTCGGCGCGAACAGATGGGGACACCGAACGCTTACCACACTAACGAAGTAGCGCTTGTCGCGGCGCTACGCGCAGATTCCACAACAGCCATTGGACAGCCCGGACGGCTTTCCAATGGCCTCTTTTTTTCGTTATGTTGATGGCAAAGTTCGCGGGATCAGCCGGCCTTCAGGGCACAGTTAGCTTTGTTGCGACCTAGCCGGCGGCGAGACGTGCGCGAGTGTCACGCACGATAGCTGTGAAACGGCGCGCCAGCTCATAGATCCATTCTCTCTTGCGCATCTGGAGAGCATCTCTCGGCATCAACTCCGCTCCAATCCCCAAAGCGCTGGCGCCCGCCAGGATAAAGTCGGCTGCTGTGAGTTGGTTGACGCCACCGGACGCGATTAAAGATACCTGAGGTAAAGGCACCTTCAAGGCTCGAATATACTTATCGCCACCGACGGGGGCACAGGGGAAGATTTTCACAAAGTCCACTCCGGCCTTCCATGCGGCGATGACTTCGCTTGGAGTCAGTGCGCCGGGGATGATGACGACATCCTTCTGTAGCGCAAATTCCACGACCTCCGGGACCAAGCCAGGACTGGTGATAAAGCGGGCGCCGGCATCGAGACAACTCTGTGCTGTTTCCCGATCCAGCACGGTTCCCGCGCCGACGATAAGATCCGAATACCTGCCGGCGAGTTGGGCAATCACATCGACCGCTCCCGGCACAGTCATCGTAATCTCCACGATCGGAATGCCCGCCTCGTACACAGATTCCGCCGCAAACAGGGCAAGCTCCGCCGATGAAACGCGGACCGCTGGAAAAATACCAACTTCCTCGATGCGGATACGAGTCTCTTCTCTCTTCATTAACCTGATCCTTCGTTACCGCTGTTGGAAGCCATGTCGCAATTGGCGTGGTGCGCAAGAGACATGCTTATTGGTGAATTTCTTCATGTCCGACGGCGAGATTGAGTTGTCCCGTGGCGGTTAGATATGTACCCACCAGTTGCAGATAGGCTAACTGCACCACGCGGTAGTCACTCTGAGCATTCAAAAAATCCATCAGCGACGCGGCGCCCCGCTGGTACGAATAGGTTACAGTGTCACGCACTCGCGTCGCCTGATCCTTATACTGGTCGCGGTAAGGCTTCAGCAGAGCAATATCGCTCTGCACGTGTTCATAAGCCGAATCCACGTCGCTGAAAACCTGTGCCCTCGCCGCCTCGGTCAACTCCTTGTTGCGGTCGATATCGATCAGCGTCCGCTTCTTCTCGCCCTGATTGCGGTCGAATATGCGCAACGGAATACTCACGTTGAGCCCAAGCGTTTGATTGGAGTTTGGATTGTTGAATGACCCGTTATATGTATACCAGGCGCCGAAGGTCGGGTCAGTAGAGCCGTTTGCCTTGGCAAGCTTGTTATTGGTGATCGCTTGTTGAACGGACTCAATCGCGGCCCTTAGATCGGGTCTGTTATCGAGGGCAATTTCATGGAAGTGCTCAAGCGGTTGCAGTTCGTCGGAAAAATCGAATGGTCCATCCACATCGAACTTGTCCAGAGGAACTCGCTCGTCCAACAGTTGCATCAACTGGATCTTCGAGGTACGCAGATTCACGATCGCAGTCTGAATTTCCGACTCGTACTGGACCCGCAAAAGCTCAATGCGATCCAGATCGATGCGCCCGATGGCGCCATCCTTGAAGCGCACCCGGCTGATCTCGATGATCTTGTCATAGTACTCAAGATCTGCCTGTGCCAGCGTCAGAACGGCCTTGGCCTGCAGCGTCTGAATAAAGACTGCCCGCAGGTTGAAGATAAGGTTGCGCTCCAGATCCTCGTGTTGCGAACCTGCGATCTGAGTACCCTCCTTCGCGCTCTCCAATCGAAGCTCCCGCTTATGTTGCCGTTCATGCAGATAGCTGAAATTGGGCGAATACTGAGTACCAGCCAGCGGCTGCCAGACTCCATTTCGGCGAGCAATTTGAGTCCCATCCGTTGAAAGAGTAAATTGTGGATTGGGGCGAAGGTAGGCCGTAATCTCCTGATCCTTCATCTCCTGCACATTAATCTCATCGGCTTTCATAGTGGGATTAGCTGCCTCGAACTTCGCTTTTATTTGTTCCCACGTCAACCCCTGCTGTGCGCTTGCGGAACTTGCAAGCACAGCGATAAGCAGTGCCACACTGCCGATCCCCATAATTTGAATAGATACTCCTAACGCCTTAGTTTTCAAGGGCCGCCTCCGGTTCCGGGAGCTTGTCCCCGTTTCTCGCGATCCAGACATAGAGAGTTGGTAGAAGGATGAGGCTCATCAAGAGTGCCGCAACCAGGCCGCCCACAATCACGATGGCAAACGGCCTTTGAGAATCGGATCCGATCGCGTGCGAGAGAGCTGCCGGGACCAAGCCGAAGCAGGCAACCAGCATGGTCATCATGATGGGCCGTAGCCGGAGCACAGCACCTTCAACCGCGGCCTGTTCAATGTTGTTTCCTCTCACTCGCAATTGGTTGATGTACTCAAGCATGATGACCCCGGTCTGTACAGCAACTCCGAAGAGCGCCAGGAACCCAACACCGGAGGAAACGCTGAAGTGCGTACCAGTGAGCAGAAGCGCGAGCAGACCTCCGAGAGGAGCAAGGCTGACGACGCAAAGGATCAGCAGCGCCCATTTTACGGAGCGGAACATGGTGTAGAGGATGATGAAAATGATAAGCACTGTGATTGGCACAATGATGCTGAGGCGTTTCGATGAGCGTTGTTCGCTCTGGTACTCGCCAGCCCACTCGATGTGGTAGCCCTTGGGTAGCTGCACTTTTTGGCCGACGTCTCGAATCGCCTGTTCGACTGTGCTCCCAAGATCGCGACCACGCACGCTGTAGCGCACGCCGAGATAGCGCTGATTGTTCTCGCGATAGATGTCGTAGGCGCCATCGTTCACCGTCAACTTTGTGAGTTGCGCAAGAGAAACGCGTTCTCCAGAAGGCGCGAGCAGGCGAACGTTGTCGATCGCCTCCCTGGTGCTGCGATACGATGCCTGGTAGCGAACAACCACATCGTAGCGTTCTTCGCCCTTCAGTACCTGACTGACTGCATTGCCGCCAACCGCGGTTTGGATGGCATCCTGCACGTCCGTAACGTTGATACCGAAGCGGGCAGCCGCTTTCCGATCGATGGTGAAGTTAAGGTTGGGCTGACCAATCACCCTGAACAGGCCCAGGTCTTGAATGCCCGGAACGCCCTGCAGTACCTTCGTGATTTCCTCCCCTTTCTTCTCCAACACAGCTAGATCATCGCCATAGATCTTGGCACCGCTTCCGCCCTTCAAACCACTTACTGTTTCGCCGACATTGTCCTCGATTGGTTGGGAAAAATTCCAAACCGCGCCTGGGAGCTTCGATACCTCGCGGTTCATTGCGGCGATGAGTTCATCTTTATCCTCGTGAAAGATGGGCCGCCACTCCTCTTTCGGCTTCAGGTCGACAAAGTATTCGGTATTTCCGAATCCTCCGGTATCGGTTCCATCGTCGGGCCTGCCGGCCTGAGAGACTACGTTGGTCACTTCCGGAAAGGAGGCGAAAATGAGACGCCCCTGATCCGCAAAGCGGCTGCCTTCGGTTAGGCTGGTACTATTCGCGAGCGACCCCCGCGCCCAGATAGCGCCTTCGTCCAGATGAGGCAGGAACTCGGAACCGATAATTCCGCTGGTAGCGAGAATCACCGCCAGGCAGAGAGCGGCAACTGCGCCTCCAACGGTAATCCAGCGATTCGCTATAGACCAGTGAAGAACCCTGCGATAGCGATCCGTAAGGAAAGCCATTACCGGATTGCGCCATTCCTCCACTTCCCCTCGGAATAGCAGGCCGGCGAGCACTGGAGCAATAACGATGGAGAAAGTCAGGGCTCCCAGCAGCGCGAAAGCTACCGTCCAGGCCATCGGCTTGAAAAGCCTCCCCTCTACGGCCTGCAGCGTAAAAATGGGCATATATGCGGTGATGATGATGGCGATCGCAAAGAAGACCGGCCTTTGTACCTCATGCGCTGCCTTACGGATGATTTGATCGCTTGTCAGCGGTCTCTCGGAGCTTCCGTTGCGATGGCTAAGGCGGCGGATGATGTTTTCAACCATGACGACGGCCCCATCCACCACCATGCCGAAGTCGAGTGCACCAAGGGACAGCAGGTTAGCCGGAATATTGCTGAGATCAAGGAAAATGGAAGCGAAGAGCAACGAGAATGGGATGGTCAAAGCAACGATCAGTGCGCCGCGCACATTTCCTAAGAAAAGAAACAGGATAATAGTGACGAGAATCATTCCCTCGGCGAGGTTATGCAACACGGTATGTGTGGTGTAGCGCAGCAAATCGCTGCGATCGAGCATGGGAACGATCTTGACTCCAGGCGGGAGAATGTGGTCGTTAAGCTCATTCACCTTTGCATGGATGGCATCCAGCGTGGGCCCGGCGTCGGCGCCTTTTCGCATCAATACAACGCCCTGAATTACGTCTGGATTGTCGAGAATTTTCCCGTCCACGCGGTGAATGGCTCTTGCCATGTGCCCTAGCCGGACCTTCTCGCCCTGGGCAACGACAGCGATGTCTTTTACACGAATCGCCATGCCATTCTGCGTCTTCAGGACGGTTTGTTCAATATCCTGCACATTCCGGAACAATCCAATCGCGCGGACATTCATCTGCTGCAAGCCGGTTTCGACGAAGCCTCCGCCGGCGTTGATGTTGTTGTTGCTCAACTGCTGTTCGACTTGCCCAATACTCAGACCATACGAGATGAGTTTGTTTGGATCGATACGAACTTGATACTCGCGTACCGTCCCGCCGAAGTCGGAGACATCGACCACGTTTGGCACTGACTTGAATTGCTTCTCCAGCGTCCAGTCCTCAATCGACCTCAACGCCATCAGGTCGTATTCAGGATTGTTGCTGTGCAATGTGTACCAGTAAATTTGTCCGACCGTGCTCCAGTCGGTCCCCATTTGGGGTTGCACTCCGGTTGGCAGGTCGAGCCCCGACATGCGCTCCAATACTTTCTGGCGGTTCCAGTCGTTGTTGGAGCTATCGTCAAAGATCATCAACACAAAGGAGAGACCGAAGAGCGACTCCGAACGCAAGTGGGCCAGATGCGGGATGCCGTTCATCTGAATCTCGACAGGAATCGTGACCTGCTGCTCCACCTCTTCCGCGGCTCGGCCAGGCCACTGCGTAATCACAGTGACATAGTTATCCGCGATATCCGGGTAGGCTTCGATAGGCAGATTGTGAAATGAAAATGTCCCCCATGCCAACAACAGCAAGGCAAGCGCCAAAATTACAAGGCGATTGCTCAACGCGAAATCTACGAGCTTGCGAATCATTAGGAATATCCTTAGGTGCCGGGGCTCGCCTACTGTTCGATAGTGTGCTGCATGGCAAGCGCATTCGAGACCATCTGCTGACCGGGCTTGATTCCCGACTTGATCTCCTGCTGGTTGTTGGGCAGCGCATCTCCGCTCACCACTTCAACGCGTTTGAACTTCTTGTCGGGGGCAGGGATATATATATAGTCACGATCATGCAGATGCAGAATCGCCGATGCGGGCACAGCAGTATATACTTCGTCCTTCTGCCCGCGGAATGTCGCCGTCGCAAACATACCAACCTTCATCAGGCCTGGATTGGCGACTTCGATTCTTACTTTGCCGGTTCGGATATTCGGATCGAGAATTGGGAGAATGTTACTTACTCTGCCCTTCAACGGCTTGTTGGGATAAGCATTCAGAGCTATGTCCGCGAGATCACCCATGTGTACATTGCCCAGATCATTCTCATACACATCGCACACGATCCACACATACGAGAGATCTGAGATCGTGAAGGGACTTGTCCCCAGGCTCTGCACCCCTGCCGCATTAGTTACTTGCTGATCTGTGATTACGCCCGACACGGGCGCCGTGATATCCACAATGCCGGTAGGATGATCTGTGGTGCTGCCAAGCAGACGCAGGTGCTCAGAGGCTGTGTCGACCGTGATTTTCGCCTTGTCCTCGGCATCCTGCGCGACTTGAAGGTCATTGAGCGCCATCCCGCCGTGCTCGTAGATATCCTTGGTGCGTTCCAACTGAGCCTTGGCCAGCACCTCGTCGGCCACCGCCATTTGGTAATTGGCGAAAGCACCGGAGATATCGTCACTACGCACCTTCAGGAGCAGCTGGCCCTTCTTCACCGTATCGCCCAGCTTTGCGAACAGGCCTACTACACGTCCTGATGCCAGCGAAATCACCGGCACCGTCCGGTCTATATCCGGATTCACCGTTCCGGTCACTGCAAGGGATGCAGGAGCTCGATGCTCCACGGCGGCCACCAACGGGAACTGCTCCGGATGCTCCACGGAAAACGACACCACATCGAAATCCTGGATGATTCCTGTACCTTGAGGAGGTGCTTCTGCTGCTGCATCCGTGCTATCTTTCTTGCAACCAATCGTGGCCAGGGATGCACCCAGAAGGGTCAACATCAAGCCACATGCCAACACTTTACTTCTCATAGGATTCCCTGCCATTCCTGCAACGTCGCTTTTCACGCGCAAACATATCGTCCAGCGCCCTTGAGGTGCTGGATTGAATCGGCTCGTGCGTGGTGAAGCCCGCATCGAAAGGCAGCACCCGACTTGCCTGGAACCCGGTGCTGCCCCTGAAGCTGGCCTCTAGCTACATTCCCTGCTTCCCGCTGCGTAGGCCTGTGGCTAAAACCGGACCATGATGGCAGCCGTAGTATTAGTCTGATTGGTACGCAGATCAGGCCACCAGATGGCGCTGGTGCCTGCACCTGCCCCCCCGCAGAAAGTCTTCGCAGCTGCCAGCGCACCATAGCCGAACCCGGAGTCTCCACCGGCGGCGCACTGGTAGTGCGCCGGGTTGCCGTTGTTGCCGCCAGGAGGCGTAATGCCGCCGCGGCCCGTCCAGTAGGGTACGTCGGAGAAGCGGTAGCCCTGCTCCAACCTGAAGGTGATGAACTGGCTAGGCATGTAGTCGAAGGTGATCGTTCCGTCATGCATCTGCGCGCGATCCCCGCCGTTCTCCGTAAAGTAAGGAGTCCCGGTTGTAGCGGTTGCGCCATTGATCGGCGGCAGCAGGGTCAGGTAACGGCCAGGGTTGTTCATCTGGCCGCCGCCGAGAGTCACAGCGTAAAGATCCTTCTTGAACCACATGCGGTCGTAGGCCATCCAACCGATGAAGGCCTGCTTGGGCCGCCCATTCTTGCTATTCATGCAGTTCACGCCGCCGCTGTAAGTCGAGCTCGATCCCATTAGGGGAGAGTTGCCCTTCGGATCGTACGGTCCGCTGGAAGGACCGCCGCCGTATTCGCAACCAAGGTCACCAGTGACAGTGAAGGCTGCCTTATCAAAGAACTTCCCGGGGTTGTCGTAATACTTCACCTGGGCGCTATAGTCGGCATGGATGCGCGAGCGGCCAGGGAAACCAGCGGCATCTTCACCTAGACCGTAGTTGTTCCACACAAAATCCAGATAGGGCTTGGGGCGCCATAGAATCTGGCCGCCGAGGCCAGGCTTGCCGTTAGTGCGGGCATACGACTGCCAGCCGTTGATGATCCACGGCTCGATCTTCAGCTTCTTTGTCGGGAAATATTGGATGCGGAGGCCGTTGAAGAACCAAGGCGTGTTCGAAGAGACGAAGGAAGGCTGGTAAGTCCAGTTATCGGCGTTGTAATAGCTGAAAAGGCCGATGTAGGAGACGAAGATACCGGCATCCACGTTTAGGCCATTGGCAACATCCCAATGATAGCCACCCCAGGCTTCAGATACGTATCTGTATGCATCGGCCAGATTCCATTGGCCGCGATTGGGGCTGGCGTCGTTACGCGGAGTGGTCGTGGAGAACATGCCATACATGGTTAGAAATCTGCCACGGACATTGTTGATGTGAATGTCGCCGCCAAAGCTCAACTGTTCCACCTGAAACTCATCGGAACGGAAGGTCTCCGTCGAACCACCAAGCGAATCATCTTTGGGGTGGTTGTAATCGAGCGTGTAGTTGGTGTCGGCGCGGAACTCCGGCGTGAAGTACTTGGTGCTCATCGGACTGTCTGAGGCGTGCCCGTTGCTGTTGAGCCACGTCCAGTCGCCGGGGAACGGCTCGCCTTTGGTCGTAATCTGGGCGCTGATCTCAGGAGCCGCAGGCGTCGGGGGAGTGGCCACATCCTGCATTCCAGCCGTCGAAGAGCTGCTCGCAGTACCGCTCACTTCGGTTGCCTCGGCTGTCCGCAGCGCGTTAGCGTCCTTGTCTGCTTTTGGGGCATCGTCGCCCGCCTTGCTCTCCTTCAACTCCGCCTCAAGTTGCGCAATGCGAGCCTTCATCTCAGCCAGTTCCTTAGCGATCATATCGGTCCTGATCGGCACCGGAATGGCGGATGGCGCAGGTGCAACAGCAGGACTTCCGGGAGCAGGAGCGGCTCCAGGCGCTGCTGTAGTTGTAGAATCCTTGGCGGTTGAATCTTTGGTGGTTGAATCTTTGGTAGTCGAATCCTTCGTGCTCGAACCAGAAGAAGCCTCAGCAGGAAACGTAAGAAGACTTGTGAGGACCGGCTTCTCCACGTTCTTCGTATCGCTTTGAGCATTGCCGGAAACCGTGAAAATTGAAGAACTACCAACCACAATCAAAAGCGCACTGATTCTCCAAAAATTGCTGTTCATTAGACCTCTCATTCGAAATGATGATTCAGATCGGTACGGCCCTTTGGTCAGTTCTTAGGTTCGTCAAAGGGATATCATTGATCTTTGACTTTACCGGAACAAATGCGGGAGTCCCTACGGAATGCATAAAACCGCAATAAAGGTTTTATAAGAGCGGCCATTACTTTGAAGGTAACTATGCGTCTCTCGGCACGGGAGAATAACTCAACGCGCAGGAAATCGAGTGACGATAAGACGCTTGTTGGAAGCGTATCCGAAGTTGAAATAAGGATTCCATTGCAATTTACGTAAAGTTTTTATAGTCCTGCGTCTTCCTTCCCATTTTCAACTTGATCACCCTTTGCCATCACTCAAGACCGAATGCATAGACGATCCGGATATGCACATCTTTGCCCTAAGCAGCACACCAACACTAACGCAATCACAGACATCATGCGTAGTCGCATGCTGTCGATTGATCGGCGCCCTCTCCCTATTCACGAGCGATCCTGAGAGTCTTAGTGACGAAGCAGCGCAAAACTGCCCGCCTCGTGCATGATTAAAATGCCAAGTCCCATAAGTATGAGCGGTGCCACATAGCGCCCAAATCGCCGAATCGGCGCACCGAATTGAGGATGTTGAACCATCCCGTGTGCGAGGTAGCACCATAGAGCAGTCATTACAACGAAGACCAGGCCGATTATCGTGATTTCATGGCCGGAGCGAACGGCGAATGCAGGTGCATAAGCACCAATGTTGTCGCCGCCATTTGCCAGCGTAACGACCGCTACTGTCACGGTTTGACCAAAGCCTCGTGTGCTGCCTCGATATGCAAGACTTTCGTTTGCCTTCTTGCTCTCTCGATGTAAGTCGAAGAGCCGTTTTGCGCCGATAGCAATCGGACCGAATCCAAGCAAGCCAATAAATGCGCGGGGAATAATCACAGAGAATAAGCACGCAACAACGCTGCCAGCGAATAGAATGCCGATGCCCACATATTGGCCGATTACAACGCTTGTTGGCCGAATCTTCGGATCTGTAAAGAAGCCCACGAGCACGAACACATCGTCAACGTTGGTCGACGCAAATAGCACTATTGCCAAGCCAAGAAGTTCAAGGACGGACCGCATCAACAGCACTCATCACGTTCTGATATGAACATTTAGATCGCATTCATGCCGCATCGAGTACTCGCAGAGGCAATGCTGACTATGAAAGGAACGAGTCGAGAACCAACAGATCGCGGACAGTATCGAAAACCCTGAGGATAGCTGGCCATATCATTCCTTTTACACGCTTCGTCTCATATTTCTGACCTGGACAGTATGTCGGCCCGTTGCAAAACAGCTCGAGGATATTTTGCCGATGAAGAGCTCCTTCGAAGTCTAACTGATCAGTTGTGTTTACACGGATCGCCATTGGTGCCCCGGTCATGAGCTGACAAATACGCTGTATTGCCAGACTGTGTCGCCTAAATGAATAACCTCCGAAAGAAACTGGGAGTTGATCCAGCTAACCGCAAGTACTTGCTGACGGATAGCTATGTTGGACAACACTTCCGAGATCGATAATTCAAGACTTCTTCGCAGATGAACCGAAAGGGCGCTGACAACGCGAGCGTAGATACCTACGATCAGGCCAGCGTTCCGTGACTAACGCGTCGCTCGACCTAGGTGTAGCATCGGTAAGCCGCTCCTGATCTTCTGAAAATAACAAATCTCCACAAGCGTTGGCCACAGTTCGATGGATGCCTTGATCACCCCGATCGCATCCTCCACGATCCGAAGCAAATTGTGTTGAAAGAAATCCGGCTCAAATCCATAGAACGCCTTTTGAAGATTGGCGGCAAATATCCGAAGAGCCTCCACCCGCTCTGGACTCTTGGCTTTTTCTGCCACTTTGAGAGCGCGCGTATGTAGTCCGGTAATTTTCCCCAGAATTTCCTCCGCGTCCTGCGCCGTCACTTCCCCGCTATAATCGAAGCTGATGCCCAGATCGTCCACGCTCGAAAGTGAGGACTTGATTTTTCGCTTCAAGAGATTTGCAATCTCCTCGTTCAAAATCTCCGAGGCTGGCGGATTACGCATGTAGTTGCTCTTGCTATGATGTTGCGCTGCATCCACGTGCGCCGCGACGATGTTGTTTTGTTGTATCCATAGCCGGTAGATGTAATCTTCAAACCTCAGTCGCGTCGGAAAGAATGGAGGCAACCCGAATGTATTGTCATAGCCTGCCACGCCGCAATCCATCCACCAGTTTTTGTTTGTCACAACTGGACGAAAATTTACCAGAACGTAGAGGTCGTTCAAAACATCAAGGCTCACCTGCTCCTCATCATTTAGGAACATATCCACAAAATCGATCGCGTCAATATCGTTCGTACCGGAGCGAAATGTCTGTGCTATCTTAACGACCGCACTCTCCGGAACATTCCCTCTCTGAAGCAACATCGCATTCTCTTGAGACAGGCCCTTGCTGGAGTTTGTCTCCAGATCCATTGCTGTATCCGTGAGCAGTTCTCCGCGCTCGTAGTTCTCGGGAACTTCTGACACCCGCTTGCCCAATACATCAAAGAATGCCGACATCATGTCATACGACTTGCGCACGTAACCGTTCTTGCCTACCTTATGCAGGCGACCGCGGCTGATCTCGTCGTCTTCAAGCGACTCCGGACTGTCCTCCATGAGCGAGTAGGATCGCATGTCGTCGTCAGAGCTCACCATCAGACCGCCAAGGGAATACATCAATGTAAAATTCCGATTTCCTCCATAGCTGGGGCGGAACAGGTTCTTGACCAGGGGCTCCAATCGGCTGTTACGCAAACGAGAGTTTACGTACGCGATGAACTCTTCCTTTTCCCTTGGACCCACATAGAACAATTCGCATCGGGTTTTCATTTGACTTAGAAATGTAAAGTACTTTTCTACATTCGTTGGGGTGGAATCGTCGAATACGATCATCTGGGGAGAATGGCCATTTCGCCAGAAGTGCTCGTCGTACTCGTGGATAGTTTCGCTGACATCTCGCAGCCGATGCGTGGGAACTGCAAAGTAAGTCTTTGGTTCATTCATAAGGGTGTTGACATTTCCGGTAGAGGATGGGGGGTGATCCGGCTCGGCAACTCTCATATGATTTGCCAGAAGGATTGGAACACCGGGGGTAAAGATGATCACCCATAACCTTCATATTCTAGGCAATCATTCGCAAGAATTTTATAAGGATAGAATTGAGTATCTCGGAAGAGAAGATGCTGCCGAACGATAGTCGATTGACAAGATAAAGAGTTCTATGTTGGTTAGGAACCCTGCCTCGGTGCGCCGATCCTTCAGCGTCGGTTGCCATCACGACAATTATGCGATCTTCGAACTGGAGGTTTCGCTCCGGTTCATTCGGCCCTGCTGCTCGGCGACGATGTTTGCTCAGTCGCCATGACCACAGTTTGCTCTTAAACCCATAAGTAAATGCTAAGGATTTGTCGATCGCATGGCCCTTCGAATCTGGCGGCTTAGCCGGCCAAAACGAATCTCCTTCGAGAGGAATCTCCTTGCCGGCGCTGAGGCCGCTGAACGCTAGAATTACCCGATTGTAAATTCTCTTTAGAGTTCTTGCTCTATTGTTAGTCTCAGGTTAACAGGTACTATCTGCTGCGGACGGGAGTTGCCATGGGGGTATTCCAAGGGCGAATGGATTCAGGTGAAGCAAAGCTAGCACTTTGGGGAGCCATGGCTCTCACACTCGGGCTGAATACCGCGCTCGGGCAGAGCGCGCCAGTGATCACCGGCGACGATCGAGTAGATAAGCTGCTGAGCCAGATGACCCTCGCGGAGAAGCTGACACTCATTCATGATGGGCGCGAAGACCCAAAAGAGTATCAAGGCCAGGCGGGCTACGTCGGCGGAATTCCGCGCTTGGGTATCCCGGGATTGCGCTTTGCCGATGGACCGCCCGGGGTGCTCACACGGCATCCATCACAAGCCGAAACAGCCACGATGGGCGTAGCCGCAACCTTCGATACTAAACTGGTCGAGCAGAACGGCGTTGTCATTGGCCGGGAGGCTCGTGCGTTGGGCATCGATGTAACCTTGCAACCCTTCGTCAACATCGACCGCGACCTGGCATTCAAGCGAGCCTACAACACCTTCGGCGAAGATCCCTTGCTCACCAGCCAGATCGGCGCTGCAGAGATCCGAGGTATCCAGTCGCAGCATGTGATGTCTCAGGCCAAGCACTTCATCGTATTCGACACCGCGGGCAGCGATGTCTGGATCGATGATCAGACGCTGCATGAGGTATACCTCGCTCCGTTCGAGGCTGCGATCCAGGCCGGGGTCTCGTCGGTGATGTGCTCCTACAACCACATAAACGGGCCGCATGCCTGCGGCAACGTCTCCACGCTGACCCAGATCCTGCGCACTGAACTTGGCTTCAAGGGTTTTGTGACCTCAGACTGGGGCGCAACCCATTCAGCCGAATTTATGAACGCCGGTCTTGACATGGAGATGATCGACGGGCCAGATAGTTCCGGATTTCAAGAACCCGCTTTCCTCGGTGCGGAGCCCGCCTCACTTCCGCCTCCGCCAGGCCCGGATGGTCAGAGTATGGGGGATCTGTATGGCGGACAAATTCCAGAGGAGTTGGAACCATCGCCCTCGGATGGCGGCGACATCGGCGCGAAGGTAGAGCCAAGGACGATCGCTCAATCTCTTCAGGACGGCTCTGTCAGTGAGGCCACAGTAACCCGCGCTGCCGGACGTGTCTTGTTTGAAATCAGCCGGTTTGGCTTTCTGGACGGACAGTCGAAGCACACAGTTACCGAGCAGGCTATCGACGCGAATGCAAAGATCATCGAACAAACCGGCGAGGAAGCTGCGGTGTTGTTGAAGAACGAAGGCAGAGTTCTTCCATTGAAAGCCAGCGACCTCGATTCCGTCGTGTTAATTGGCCCCACCGCAGCACAAGTCGACGCGATCGGCATCAACGGCGAGCGGTCGATGGGGAAGCCGGAGCGGCAAATCGGTCCACTTGAGGCATTGAAGCGCATCTCTGGTAAACAACGCATTCAATTCGCTGTAGACGACGACATGACAGGCACGCCGATTCCTGCGAATGCTCTAAGTCACGACGGCAAGCCAGGGCTCGAGCGCCGCATAGAGCCGGGCATTGCGAACCATGACGCGGTCCCCACGCGCATAGACGCTCAATTGAACTTCACTGTCAAGGACGGCAATGCTTTACCACCCAATACCAGAGCGACCTGGACAGGCTCCCTCACCGTTGCGAATTCGGGCATCTGCTGGCTCTATCTTCAGGTCTTGGGAACGGATGCAAGCCTCTTCATCGACGGCAAGCGCGTGGGAATCACAGGCACATTCCAAGGAGATGTCCACGGCGATATTCTCCAGGCGAACCAGGACAACGTCCTGCCGACAATCGACGGTCTGGATAACGTTCGCCATGCAGTGGAACTGTCCGCCGGCGCGCACACGATCAAGATCCAGATCAATCCTGACACCTCCAACATGCCTGTACAGGTTCGGCTGAATTGGTACACTCCCGAGCAGCGGAAAGCCGACCATGAAGCAGCCATAGCCGCAGCAAGGCGCGCCAAGATAGCTATTGTCTTTGTATGGACTCGCCGCGTTCCGTTTTTCGAGCTCGCAGGGACGCAGAATCAACTGGTTGACGAGATTGCTTCAGTCAATCCAAACACGATTGTGGTGCTCAATACAAGCCAGCCGATAGCGCTTCCCTGGGTCAATCGAGTGAAGGCGATTTTGGAAATGTGGTGGCCCGGGGATGAGGGTGGCTGGGCCACCGCTAACCTGCTGCTCGGAAAAACCAGCCCCGCTGGCCGTCTGCCCGTGACCTGGGCCAGGCGCATGCAGGACTATCCAGCAACAGATCCACGTTACCTGGAGCGCTCCAGTCAAGGTGTCAATCACAAGACCACCTATAGCGAAGGCGTACAAGTAGGCTATCGCTGGTTCGATCACGAAAAGATAGCGCCGCTCTTCGCCTTTGGCCACGGGCTGAGTTACACCACGTTCAAATACTCGTCCCTGCACATCGACAAAGCCGCCGACGGTGGCCTTACGATAAGCTTTCGAATTCAGAACACAGGGAAAGTGGACAGCGACGAAATTCCGCAGGTTTACCTAGGTGCCCCAGATCAGATCCCAACCGGCGTAGCCTTTCCGCTGCGCAGCCTGGCTGCCTTCGATCGCATTCACCTGAAATCCGGCGAGGCAAAAGTCATATCGCTGCACGTGCTTCAGCGCCAACTGCAATACTGGTCCACCGCCGCCAGGAGATGGGTAACCGCCAACGGGAAACGCACGATCAGCGTCGGTTCTTCCTCTCGCGATCTAAGGCTGGAGCAAAGCATGGAATGAAACCTATGCTTGAGGACTTACAACTGATGCTGGGAGCCGGATTGCAAACTCTCTTTTCGGGATTGCTTGCAGATTCAAGCGACGATCAATAGATATCGAACCTTACTGCAAGGAACGCTGCATGATCAAAAGACGCAGCCATTGTCCAAATTTGCATCCTGCTTCAGGCAGTAAGCCAACCCGCTGAAACCCGAGAGACGTGTGCAGAGCTTCAGAGACGGCATTTACACCGCAGATGCAGGCGACCATAGAGTGGCAGCCTTTCGCATTGCATGCGGAGATCAGTTCCGCCAGTAGCATTTTTCCAACCCCGTGACCGATGCAATCGGGACGCACGTAAATAGAGTCTTCAACCGTGTAACGATAGCCTTCGCGAGGACGGAATTGCGATGCGTAGCAAAAGCCCACGATGTAGCCTTCTAGTTCGGCAACCAGATATGGCAAATCGCGATCCAAAACGGCTTGCCGTCTTCTTGCCATCTCATCTTCATTTGGAGCAACGATCTCGAATGTCGCCGTGCTCGTCGTAACGAATCGTGAGTAGATCGCTGCAACATAAGGAATGTCCGTCGCAATAGATGGACGAACTATGCATTTCGATTCGTGTGTAGAATCGTTTACCAACGCGGTGAGGCCACTATGGTCATCCTTGGAGCTGAGACTGGACATGGCCTTCAAGTGAATTGGATCGCACGTTCCGCCGGTTTGTGATGGATCGCCCCTCACTACTACTTGTAGTACACACCTAATTGCATAAGGAGAAAATAAGGCCTTCCGTCCAATTCATTGCGTAGATACTTCCCGCTTAGGGCGGCACCTGGAGCTATGACACCTGTGCTGCAAATATCAAGACTCGGAATCCGCAAAGAGTTATGTTCTGCAATGCTGCAAATCGGACCAGATCAGAGGACTTAAGGCATTTTCCGGATCACTGTGGTCTCGCCATGAGCGGTGAAGGTGGTTTTTCTTGAGGAAAAACCCACTTAGCATTCGTGGCTTCGGTCTACACCAAGCCGGAAAATGCTTTAGTCCCACAACATGAAAATGGCACGAGGACACATAAAGTGTCGCCTCCACGTTCTACCTTTGTTGCGCTCTTGCGACTTAAGATCTGTAGGCGAATCCGTCAGACGTGTTGGACACGGGCTCCGCTGGCTGGCCGGTCCTCGAGGCTGGAGTGAGCTGCTCAAAGCAGCTTTGACCAGCAACAACGGTTTGCAGTTTGCAGCCACGTCTGACTATCTTCTGGCGACTCGCGGTATCACGCCACCAGCTCTGGAACTCTTGCCAAGCTTCCCCTTCAACCGAATCCCCATCCGCAGCGCTCGGCCAAAACGATCAGGCTCCGTTGCCGTGATTGTTTTACTCGGCTTAAGCCGCAACACGTTATCCGCCAAGGTTCGGGCGGGGGACATCCCGACGATCCGCTCCGGCAATGGCTACCTGTTCGATCCGCACATTGTCTCGGATTGGCATGAGGCGAGGATGACGGCGCCGATCCAACGGGCCGCGTTAATCTTACCCAACAATCGAACTTTACAACCTCTCAAAGGAGTGCATTTTGACTACCGCCGAAATCGCCAAGTCCGCCGCGCCGATCACCAGCGCAAACGCCACAATTTGCAATTCAAACAAGTGTGTCATCTGCTTGGACCTGCACCCGCAATCCACCAGTGTGCACATGGATCGCGGGTGGGAATGGCTGAACTCCACGTTCTGGGTCGGTGAGCTTGGTGATGTAGTCGATGTTGACAACCCCGGCAGCGAGTCGTTTGCTGTGATTTGGGCCGGTGGTGTCAGCGTCCGGGATAGGGAGCAGTTGATCCGCGATCTCAAGGTGAAGGTCAGGACGCTCGGCCACACCCGTTGTGAGGTGATCGGAGATCAGGGCGAGGTGATTTCTGACGGAGCGCTCCGCCAAGTGCGGCCGAGCGCAAAGGCAAATATCCTGTAGGCAATGGTGGCAGCCACGCGCATATTGGCCACTTGCTACCGTGTTGCGTGTCATGAGCAAACGTGCGCATAGAAGGAACCAATCCACTTGGGTTAGTGGGATGATGTGGAGAGTAATTCATGGATCGAGATTCAATCGCGCACGAAGCTGATATCTTAAGTTTGGGCTTATTCCTGCAGCCGAAGAGGCAGCCCAAATCAAGAAGAGGGCCGCGTTTGCGCAGCGCTACACGATTGCAGTGGACATCGCAACTTTGGCCACACTCCATCGCCGAAACGCTCGACGTGCGCGTATCCACTTGTGTGGGCACACAACGAACGTCAACCTGGATCGATTCTCAATCCGGCATAGGCGGTGGAAGGGCGTTCTCCGGCAGGCCTGCCTATCGTTGTACCCCCTTGCAGACGTGCTGCCTACGTCGTGCTTGCGCCAGCCAGGGCCGCTGGGCCAAACACGCCGTTGAGATTCAGAACTTGAGGATGGAGGCGAAAAATTTGATCATTTCAAGTGAAACCCTGACTCTCATCGAAGCTCTCGAATTCGTCACGGGCGATCTGCAGGCTCGCGTGGAGATACATAGTATTTGCGCTGGATGGTAGCGGGATCTGGTCTCTGGTATTGCCTCCACCGCAACGCTGTAGGGCAGGCGGCTCGCGCCGCCATTGCCACCACCATCACACGCGAGGCCGAGATGCTGCCCCGCTTGGCATCGGCGCAGCAGGTTGAGCCTTGTGTCCCAGCCCACCTGAAAATAATCCCCAGCAATAAGCTGAGTGGGGGCCCCCTCGCCAGTATTAACCAGCATGATCATTCCTCTCGAGCAACACTACCGCCCCGCAGAACTAGCTAAACTCACCGGCCTCTCAACAGACACCATCCGCGATCTCTTCCGTGACGAACCCGGCGTCTTGATCATCGACCGCCCCGAGACGACGCACAAGCGTGGATACTCGTCCATGCGTATCCCGGCGTCAATCGCGGAGCGGGTATTGGGCAGGCACCGGGTGCAGGCGAAGCCGGGGAGGCTCCGCGCAGCCTAGTTAGGACTCACGCCGGTACACTCACTGTGTACCCCATCCGTCTCGTAGCCTCCGCAAAGACATCCTGAAGCTGTTCCTGTCGCGCCTTGACCCACGGATTGTAGTGCGCCTGCGTTACGCCCGTGTTCTTGTGCGTCAGGAGTTTGCTTACAGTTTCCAAGGGCACACCGGCGAGGAGTAGCTCGACGGCAAACGTGTCGCGCAGCATATGACTGTGAAAAGCGAAAGGTTTGCCGTATTCGTCACGGAACGAAAGATGTTCGTTGAACCTCCGAATAGAGAGTGTCCAATTATTGACAACCCGTCTATAGCCTAGCGTCCCTGAACAGAAAAAGTACGCCGGATCAACCCCTTTCCGTTGGGGAAGTGCGTTGAGTGCATCCACGACTATATCCGGCATCACGCACTTGTACTTAGCCTTGGTCTTGATGGTGATGAGGTCCAGCACATTCCCCTTCAGCGCCGACCGGGACATCATCACGGCGTCGCTGATCCGCAAGCCGCTGAACCGCATAAGAATGAAAAGTGTCCGAAGTTCCTGCCCTGTCTTGGGATAATCTACCGTCCCCCTCCGTATTGACAGCGGACTTTGCGTATACTGATCCGAAGCGGATAGCAAATCCTCAAATTGTGCCGGGGTTAAGGGCATCGTCGGTTCGGCGTCGGACTTGATCCTCCCAAGTACAGTTGCCGGGTTCCGATCAACAAGGCCCAACCCTACAGCCCAGGCAAAAAACGCACGAAGTTTGTTTTGAAACTGAATTTGAGTAGTAGAGGACATCCTGTCATCTCTCCTCTCGGCGGTCTTGGACCATTCTCCCCGCCAGAGGTCGAGCCGGTCGCGGGTGACCTCCGACAGGCTTGTGATGTGGTTGTGCTTCGCCCAGTCCTTAATCTTCCGTTGGAACGTCGAGTAATTTTGTTCGGTGCCGCGATGCTCTACCTTCAAAGACGCGACCCATCTGTCCACGGCCTTCCCGACCGGAAGGCTGCTGGAGGTTCTGGTCAGCACCTTTGCGTCTTCCTGCTCCTGAATGCGTTTAAGCTCAGCCTTGACGGGATCGTATTTCTCGCGCTCCTCCTGAGCCATCCGCTCAGCCCGCTCCCACGAGCGCGTCTTACAGGAGACCATCGTGGTCCTGCCGTCCCGGTAGATGTACATGCTCTTCCGGCACTTGCACCGCTTATGTCGCGAGTCACCCTTCTTCGGGCAGTCAGCGGAGTGGCGAGTAAAGACGGTGGCTGTGATGGTAGACGATGTTTCTTGGGTTGCCATGATCGCAATACTACGCTCATTGCAAATTCATTGCAAAATGTACTTGCCTCATGCTAAGTTATTCATTCTACTGAAAGGCCGTCAATCAAGCGAAATGACACATCCGCACTCATTCCGAGCCCTTGCCCGAGTCTTGTCCCGTTTTTGTCCTCGAGCCATCCTGCTTCTATCGCTTGTGACCGTGGGCGCGTCGCTCGCTCCAGTCGCAGCGCTTGCCCAGACAACGCCCGTAGCTGCTCCCAATCCCGACGCCCCGGCCACCCAGGCCCAGATCGCAGATCTCAAGGCCGCTGTCACCGCCGCCCAGAGCGCAGGCGACAACGCATGGATGCTCACCTCGGCGGCTCTCGTTCTCATGATGACCGGCCCCGGCCTCGCACTCTTCTACGGCGGTCTGGTACGCCGCAAAAACGTCCTCGGAACCATGATGCAGTCCTTCGCCATGATGGGCATCGTCACCATCACCTGGGCTGTCGTCAGCTACTCGCTGGCCTTCGGCCACGGCACGAGCTTCATCGGCGGCTTCGAACACTTGTTTCTGAAGGGCGTCGAACTCACGCCCAACCCTGATTACGGAGCCACCGTCCCCCACCAGACGTACATGATCTATCAGCTCATGTTCGCCATCATCACCCCGGCCCTCATCGGCGGAGCTTTTGCCGAGCGCATGAAGTTCAGCGCCATGGCGGCCTTCTTCATCCTCTGGTCGATCTTCGTCTATGACCCCATGGCTCACATGGTATGGGGAACCGGCGGCCTGCTCAACGCCGCTCTCGGCGGCAGAATTCCCTGCCTCGACTTCGCCGGAGGCACCGTCGTCCACGTCACCTCCGGAGTCTCGGCGCTGGTCGCCGCCATATACCTCGGCAAGCGCATCGGCTACCCCAAAACCGCCATGCCGCCGCATTCGCTGGTCATCAGCTTCATCGGAGCATGTCTCCTCTGGGTAGGCTGGTTCGGATTCAACGCCGGCTCCGCCGTTGCCGCCAGTTCGCTGGCCACATCCGCCTTCGTCGCCACCCACTTCGCCGCCGCAGCGGCAGCGGTAAGCTGGTCCGTCGCCGAATGGTTCCACAACGGCAAGCCCACCGCCCTCGGCGCAATATCGGGAGCGGTAGCCGGACTCGTCGTCATCACTCCCGCCTCTGGCTTCGTCAAACCCATGCCCGCGCTCGCGATCGGCATCATCGCCGGTGCTTTCTGCTTCTTCATGGTCATCAAGGTCAAGTCCTGGTTTGGCTACGACGATTCGCTCGACGCATTTGGCGTTCACGGCGCAGGCGGCACCATCGGCGCCCTGCTCACCGGAGTATTCGCCACCTCCGCGATCAACCCCATCCTCGGCAAGGACGCGCAGGGCAACCCGCTCCCCATCGGCGGCATGGACGGCAACTGGCATCAGGTATGGAATCAGGCCATCGGTGTCGCCATCGCCTGGGGCCTGGCCATCGTCGGCACGCTGGTCATTCTCTTCCTCATCGACAAGACCATCGGCCTGCGCCTCACGCCCGACGACGAAAACGAAGGTCTAGACCTCTCGCAACACGGCGAGGAAGGCTACGACTTCAACAAATAAGGCCACAGTGGAATGGATGGAACAGTTTGTCATCCTGAACAGAATGAAGGATCTGCTTTTCCCTGCCAATGCAGGCGAAGTACAACTTTGGCGCCGGGTGCCGTCCCAGATTCCCGATCCCTTTTGATCGCTTCGTGGGATAGCGGCACCCCGTCATCAACCTGTTACGCTGTCAACGCGAGATCATTCGCGAAAGGTCTTTAGGTTTATGCACAAAATTGAAGCAATCCTCCAGCCCTCCAAGCTCGACGCCGTAAAAGACGCCCTGCTCGAAGCCGGCATTGAAGGCATGACCATCCTCGAAGCCCGCGGCCACGGCCGCCAGAAGGGCCACACCGAGTTCTACCGCGGCCGCGAATACACCGTCGACCTCCTGCCCAAGGTCAAGATCGAAATCGTCGTCCCCGACGAACTAAAGGAAAAGACCATCCAGGCCATCATCGGCGCCGCCCGCACCGGCAAAATCGGCGACGGCAAAATCTTCGTCACCAAAATCGACGAAGCCATCCGCATCCGCAACGACGAACACGGTGAATCGGCACTCTAGCACCCCCAGATAAATCTGTCTCGAAGCCCAGGTCTGCCATCAGACCTGGGTTTCGCCCTTTGCTGGTATAGAATTTTCGCTTGTATCTCTGCTACGCTTGACCTATGCAGATCACCGTTCAACTTCCCGACGATCTCGCCCAGCATCCTAATGCGGGACGGGAAGCACTGGAAGCCCTCGCAATCGAAGGTTACCGGACGGGAAGCCTCTCACATTTCGAGGCCAGTCAACTACTCGGACTATCCAGATTTGAGTTCGACGGTTTCCTCAAGAATCGGCAGATTTATGACCATGCTTACGATGTTGAAGATTTAAATCAGGACATTGAAACCTTACGTCGTCTTCAGAATGATGGCTTGCTCCGCGCATGATCATAGTTGCGGATACCTCTCCGCTCAATTACCTGATTCAAATCGAATGCGACCATCTTCTCCAGCAGCTCTACAGCAAGATAGTTGTCCCCTCTGCGGCATTGCTGGAATTGAGTCATGCAGGAGCGCCAAGCGCCGTTCGCCAATGGCTGTCCCGTGTACCTGCGTGGATCGAAGTGCTCGTGCCCGCGTCTCCGCTCGATGCTTCACTTGCATATCTCGGACTTGGAGAACGCGAAGCTATTCAACTCGCGCAGGAACAGCACGCTGACCTGCTGCTGATCGATGAGCGAAAAGGGCGCTTGGAAGCTAAACGACGAGGCCTAAGCACCGCAGGAACTCTCGGCGTCTTGCTAAGCGCTGCGGAGCAAAAGCTCGTCGACCCAGAAACAGCCTATCGCCGGTTAGTCGACCAGACAACCTTCCGCACTTCTCACGAACTGGGAGATTCAATTCTTCACGCTTGCTCGGTCCCTTTTAAAATCAGGCCCACCGAACCTTTCATAAACTAAGTCCAGTAGATGGTTTGTTGTGGATCACTCATTCCTCAGCGCCACCACCGGATCAACCCCAGCCGACCGGTTCGCCGGAATAGCCGCAGCCATTACCGCCACAAGCACCAGACTCACAGCCGCCAAAAACAGCGACCCCGACATCCCGGTATCCATCGCCGCAAAGGCATGCACCAGCACCCGCTGCGCCACAAACGTCAGCACCAGCCCCGCCACAATCCCCGCGCCAATCAGCACAAACGACTGCCGCAGCACCAGCGAAACCACCTGCCACCGCTGCGCCCCCAGCGCCATGCGAATCCCAATCTCCGTCGTCCGCTGCGAAGCAGTAAAGCTCAACAGCCCATAGATGCCGATCGCAGCAAGCAGCAGAGCCAGCCCGCCAAACATGGTCAGCAGCCAAACCATCAACCGTCGCGCCGCAAGCGAGTCGCTCACCAGGCTGTCCAGCGTGTGCACATCGTACACAGCCTCTGAAGAATCCGCCTTCTGCACTGCCTCCGCCAGCGTACTTCGCATCGAGTCGGGAGATATCGTGGTGCGCACGATAAATGCCGCCTCGCTCACCGGACTTTGCAGCATCGGCATGTAGATCACGCCCTTGTTCTCATCCGCCTCCAGCGAATCCTTGCGCACATGGCTCACTACGCCCACAATCTCCACCCATGGCGAATTTGACCCGCCGCGAACCCTCTTGCCCACCACATTCTGACCCGGCCAATAGGCCCTCGCCAGCACATCGTCTATCACCGCCACCGGCGGATGCCCGGCACGATCTTCGCCCGTAAACCAGCGCCCCGCCAGCAGCGGAATCTGCATCGCTCGCAGATAGTCCTCCGTCGCCCAGCGGTCATCGCTGTGCGGTCCCGGATCGTTCGGCGCAGCAGGTCTGTTCTCGATCTCAAAGCTCGACGAAGGCATCTGACCCTTGCCAAACGGCAGCGGATACACCGCAGCAGCAGCTACTACTCCGGGCTGCTGTTTCAGCCGCGAAGTCACATTCTCCAGAAAGTTCGCTTCCTTCACCGCCTGGTCTTTGTAGTTGGAGTCGTTCAACGTCACGCTGCCGGTCAGAACCCCTTCGCTCCTGAAGCCGGGGTCAACCATCTGCAACTGCTTGAGGCTCGAAAGAAACAACCCCGCTCCAGCCACCAGCAGAAATGCCAGCGCAATCTCTGAAGAGACCAGCAACCCGCGAAAGCGTTGCCGAGCCACCCCGGCAGTAGAGCTCTTGCCCTGTTCCGACAGCCGCAGATCCTTGTACGACCGAGCCACCTGCCATACCGGCGCAAGCCCCGACAGGAAAGAAGTGACCAGTCCAAAGGCCGCCGCAACCAGCACCATCCGCAGGCTGCCGTGAACCACAAATCCCGTCGCCAGATCATGCGGAATCGCCAGCATCAGCAGCCGCCCCAGCATCGGTCCCGCCGCAATCGCGATCGCCGTAGCTGTGCCCGCGAGCAGCGCAGTCTCAACCACAAACTGCGTCGTGATCTGCCTCAGAGACGCGCCCAGCGCAGCCCGAATCGCCAGCTCCCTCGTCCGCGTCGAGGCCCTCGCCAGCATCAGACCCGAGATATTTGCGCACGCAATCAGCAGGATCATCGCCACCACCGCAAACAGCGCGTATAACGGCTTGCGCAGACTTCCCGCGGCATCCTGCGTCCACGGCTGTGCAAACATCGCCCATCCGGCCCTATCCGCGAAACTGCTCGTTCCCTCGCGGCGAATCTCCTCCAGCCTCTTCTGCTCCAGAGCTGCGTTGAACTGCGCCACCGTCGCGCCCGGCTTCAGCCGCACCACAGAGTCGTAGAACTCGTTAAATCGCTCGTTCGGGCCGTAAGCCGTAGGCGCCAGCCCAACCGGAATCCACAACTCCGCATTGCGCGGCCAATCGAAATCGCTACGCATCACGCCGATCACACGGTACGATTTGCCGTCCAGCAGTAACGACTTGCCTATCGCGTCCCGCTGCCCGCCAAACAGTTCCTGCCACGTTCTGTAGCTCAGCACAACAACCTGATTCGCGCCCTTTTGATCCTCCTCCGGCAAAAAAGTACGCCCTAGAATCGGCTCTGCTCCAAACACCTGAAACCACTTCCAGGTCGCCATCCCTGCCCGCAGATGCTGCGTGCGCCCGTCGAAGGTAGCGTTGAAGCTGTTCGGAGCAACCATCGCCGCCGACTCCACAATCGAGCTCAACGACTCGGCATCCCGCAAGTCAAGCGCGGAAACCCCAATGCTCGGCAGATTCAGCCCCGTATACCGGACATGAAACGAAGCCACATGCGACGGATCGGCAACCCCTGCCGGCTGCAACAACACCGCCTGCACCACGCTGAAAATAGCCGTATTCGCACCCACCCCAAGAGCCAGCGTAAGAATCGTAACCACCGTAAAGGTGCGCGCCCTCAAAAGTTGCTGTACAGCGTAGCGAATGTGCCCTATGACCGTCTGCATGAAGTTCTCCTTGCCAAACCACTACGCAGTAACGCAGCACGTTGTTCACCAAACAGGCCATGCCAAGCTGTTTATGCTCAACATCATAGGTCCAGAAAGATCAATCGCCTGTCCGCTTTCAGCATTGCCCGTTCATTTCCGGACAGCAGTCACCTGCAGATACTCATTGCGGATCAACGTATGGCTCGCCGGATCAGGAGCGACGTTCGCCGAAGCCCACAGCGCTTCCAGATCCGCCGCAAACGCCACCTGCCCAGCCTCATTCAGACGGCTGAAAGCGACATTCGTTGGACCAAAATACTTGCGGAAAAAGTCAACAGCTCCAGCGGGACTGACAGGTAGATCGAAATCGATCGGAATAATCTCCGTCCGAATCTCCGCGAAATTCCGCGCAAGCCGCTCCCGCACCATCGCCTCATCTCCCCAGAACACCGGAGGCGGCACACCCGGCGGAGGCGGCACATGCCGGCTGCCCACCTTGAACATAATCCCAGTAAAGCTCGCCGGATTCCAATTCGCCATGGCCAGCAACCCACCGGGCTTGAGCACACGAGCAAATTCCGCTGCAACGACCTCCGGACGCGGCGCAAACATGGCCCCAAACATGGTTACGACAGCATCGAAGCTCGCGTCCGCATAAGGCAGTTCCTCAGCATCCCCTTCGTCAAACGTGACGGAAACCCCCTCAGCAGCCGCTCGTTCGCGCGCCTGGACAACCAGATTCGCAGCGATATCCACCCCTGTAACCACCACTCCTCTGCGCGCCATTGGAATCGCCGTGTTGCCGGTCCCGCAGGCTACATCCAGCACACGTGCGCCGGCCGCGACCGGCAGCCGGTTAACGAAGTCTTCCGCCGGCCCCGTAATAGTCTTGGCAACAACCCCAAAATCACCCGCCATCCAGGTTGCACGCATCGCGTCTTTCAACTGCCGCATCGGAGCTTCAGCACTGCTCATATCCCTATCCTCTATTCTTTCCAGAACGATCCGAGCCTCCCCGATCAGCCCACCCCACGTCAAGCGTTAACTGTTTCAAAAGACCTCAGCCGTTCTCAAAGTTCTCCTCGAATCTCCACCATCCAATACATTCGCCACCCCAACCCGTCGATATCGCTTATCCTCAAATGAACCCGGTTGTTTTGAAGTTCCCTCATACCAGCGCCGCATCAGCCCGCAGCGTCATACGTGTCTTCATGGAAACCGCCATCATCCCCATCGACGATCTTCGCGACCAGTACACGCAGCAAATGGCGCACGTCCGCCAGACCTACGAGCGCACCGGAGACGGCACCGCCGCCATTCGCCGCCGCTCATCGATAGTCGATCGCCTGCTCATCGAACTCTGGCGCCGCGCCCTGAGCATTCCCGGCTTTGACCCCAACGCCAAAGTCTCCATGCTCGCCCTCGGAGGCTACGGCCGCAAAGATCTCTTCCCTTACTCCGACATCGACGTCCTTTTCGCCTTCGCCGACGACGACACCGAAAAAACCGTCCGCCCCGCCATCCGCGCCATCATTCAGGCCATGTGGGACATCGGTCTGCGGGCCAGCCCCGCCTCCCGCACCCTCAAGGAATGTACCCGCTTCGACCCCGACAACCTCGAATTCATCCTCTCCACCTTCGACCACCGCTTCCTCGCCGGCAACTTCCCTCTCTACCAGAAGCTCCACAGCGAAACCCTTCCCGGCCTCGTCCTCAGCGAATGGAACGCCATCGCGCAAAAGCTCGGCGAAATCGCCCGCGCCCGCCACGCCAAGTACGGCAACACCATCTTCCATCTCGAACCCAATCTGAAAGACTGCCCCGGCGGCCTGCGCGACTTCAACCTCGCCCCCTGGTTCGCCCTGCTCTTCCATCTCAAAGAAACCCGCAAATGGCCGCCCCCACGCAGCGGCTCCGGAAGCCCCAGCGACCGCTCTTCATCCGCGGGCTGGCAATCCACTCGCGGAGACGCCGAGGCCGCCTTCGACTTCCTCGCCGCCGCTCGCTGCTTCCTCCACTTCCGCCACGGTCGCGACGACAATACGCTCGACTGGCAATCGCAGGACGAAGCCGCCGCCAACAGCGTAGGCCTCGAAACCCGCGGCACCGCCGATCCCTCCTACTGGATGCGCACCTACTACCGCCACGCCCGCACCGTCTATCGCCGAGCCGTCCTCCTCATGGAGCATCTGCCCGCGCCAGTCAGCTTCTACAAGCAGTTCCGCAAGCGCCGCTCGCCCATCCAGGGCACCGATTTCGTACTCGACCAGGCGCGCATCGACGTCTCTCCCACCGCGCAGTTCGCCCAGTTCAACGACACCGAGGCCTTCCTGCGCATCTTCGCCCTGATCGCCAACCACGGCTACACCCTCACCCAGGCCGCCGAAGACCGCATCACCGACGCGCTCCCCGTCATCGCCATCAACTCTCCCGAAGGCCCCTATCTCTGGAACGCAATCCGCGAAGTCCTCCTCGGACCCCACGCCGCCCACGCCCTCCGCACCATGCACGCTCTCGGCATTCTCGAGATGCTCATCCCGGAGTTCCACGGCATCGACGCCCTCGTCATCCGCGACAGCTACCACCGCTACACCGTCGACGAACACACCTTCCTCGCCATCGACAACATTCACGCCCTGCACCGCCCCACCCACGATTACGAAACCCGCCTGGCCACGCTCCTTCCCGAGATCGACCGCCTCGACCTCCTGCTTCTCTCACTCCTCCTTCACGACACCGGCAAAGCCCGCCGCACCGGCGAACACACCACAACCTCCGTCGAACTGGCTGACACCTTCCTCGCACGCCTCGATTTCGATACCGAAGAACGCGAAATCGTCCGCAAGCTCATCCGTAGCCATCTTGAAATGTCCAACTCTCTCCGCCGCGACATCTTCGACGCCGACAACGTCCATCAACTCAGCGAAAAAATCGGCTCGCCCCAACTCCTCAAGATGCTCACGCTGATGACCTACGCGGACATCAAGGCCGTCCACCCCGACGCCCTCACCCCGTGGAAAGCCGAAAACCTCTGGCAGCTTTACATGTCCACCGCCAACTTCATGGACCGCAGCGTAGACGAAGTCCGCTACCACGCCGACCTCGATCCCACCCTCCTCTACCGCATTGCGTCCATGCTTCCCCTGGGCAACGACGCCAAACCCCACCCCAAAAAGAAAGACCTGGTAAGCTCTCAGGAAGCAGCCATCCGCAAGTTTCTTGAAGGCCTCCCGCAGCGCTACCTGCAAACCCGCCTCCCCGAGCAGATTCGCAATCATTACCTGCTGGCCGCCCAGCTCGACCTCGACCCCATCCAGCTTGAACTCCGCCCCAACCGCCAGTTACTCGAACTAACTGTCATCGCCCGCGACCGTCGACGCCTCTTCGCCGACGTCGCCGGAGCGCTCGCCGCCTGGGGCATGAACATCGTCAAAGCCGACGCCTTCTCCAACGAAGCCGGCATCATCGTAGACAGCTTCCAGTTCACCGACACCTTCCGGACCCTCGAACTCAACCCTGAAGAAAAAGACCGCTTCGCAGCCAACATCCACGAAATCCTCTCCCAGGGCATCACCGCCACCAAACACCAGATCGAACAACTGCTCGCCAGCCGCCGCCAGTCCACCCACCGCAACGGCACAGTAAAAGTAGATATCCCCACAAGACTGGAGTTCGACTCCGAATCCAGCACCCACAGCACCCTGCTTCAGGTAGTAGCCCAGGACGTCCCCGGCCTCCTTCGCCAGATAGCACTAGTCCTCCACGCCCACGACTGCAACATAGAAGTGGCCCTGGTAGACACAGAAGGCGAAACCGCAATCGACGTCTTCTACCTGACAAAACTCGGCAAGAAGCTGAGTGATGAATTACAGCAGGATCTCGCCCAGGATCTCAAGCATGCCCTAGACAAAATCCTTCCTCAGCCAGCTAATCTTTAGCTTCTCTGGGAATTCAAGTAAGCCGAAAGCGATTAGTAGCTCAACAAATCTCCCTGGAGAGACAGCCTCGATGCTAACTTCTGACAATGTTCGTTGTAGGGCTCTAAATTTAACCCTCCGCGAACTAGTTCCTTCGCTCGTGACGTCTCATGAAGGGCTAGGTACACCCACGCTGCTCTGGACATATCAGTCGCATCAGCGAGCGCTATGTTCGCCTCGAAAATTTCCAAGAGCGTTCGACCCAGAATCTGTCTCTCATCTCCGGCGATATTCATGCTCTGCTGCCTGAAGAGGCTGTTCCATCTATTTAAGACATTGCTGATCGCCTGAATATCTGTTCCGGGAAGTGAGCATAGCTCGACTAGGGCGTGAACCTCTCCGACAAAGTCACCCGTATCGCGACAAAGGCGAGAAAGCCCTTCCCATCCCACTCTGACCTCGTCTGTGTTTACCGGGTTTTCAAGAAACCGCCGAAAATAACCCTTTGCTTTCTCTAGCCCGTAGGGTAAATCAGATTCCTCATAAACTCTCGCCAGTAACAACCAACCTCGTGAATATCGCTGCGCAAGGAATTCCATCATTTCTAGGTTTGCCTCGATGATTGACGCATCAAGTGCAGCCTTGCTAGCAACATTGCCGAAGAACCGCTCAATCCTTCCACCGACGCCCTTACCCGCGTCAGTTTTCTGGGCTGCTCCAAAATTCAGAAGCAACTCAGTGTTTGCCTGCACGGCGGTTTTCATTGGACTAGCCGTCAGCTTTCGTTGGCCGAACACGGCGGCAGCGAGGGGTACAACGAGAACTTCTTCTTCCTCTTCGGGGGCCGAGATCATCTCAATAAATGAGCTTCTAATTAGTTCCTCTGTTGCTTCTTCCACATCCATTCTTTCGTTGGCAGGGCGAAGCATTATGATCTTGCCCCCGCCAAACGTATCCCATAGCTGAGAATCAGCGAAGGGGTAGACGATGATGAAGGCGACGCGGGCGCGGTATACGCTCGAGTTCAAGCAGGAGGCGGTTCGGCTGGTTGA
>Ga0182024_10005055_pt1 | contig 29834 bp, 22 predicted proteins | sample P32metaG_FD_120480 | JGI IMG/M metagenome (GOLD analysis project Ga0182024, IMG submission 120480) | Permafrost microbial communities from Stordalen Mire, Sweden - P3-2 metaG (Illumina Assembly) | ecosystem: Environmental > Terrestrial > Soil > Wetlands > Permafrost | place: Sweden: Stordalen...
GCGATTCGCTCCGAGAATCGGAAAGAACAGCGACAAACACTCGCGCACGCCGGTGCGCAGCCGCTCATCGGTCGCCCAGGCGAGGCACAGGAACACCGCGCCCCCTGCCGCGACGCCGACAACAATTCCGGGAGCCCCCGGCACGAGCGCCGCGCAGAGCCTCGCGGTAATGCCCGCAAGGGTAGCCCAGATGACGAGAACGATAGCCGGACGCGATATGCGCATCAAAGTGACCCTGTACATCTCGGGGGCTGCTACGGCTGCGGCAATCGCGACGGCGATGCCGGTAATGATCCGCGCCGCGCCGACCCCCATCAATCCGAATGGGCCTGCCAGCAAGATGACCGCCGCAATGAGAATGATGTACTGAATCAACTCGACCACGAACAATCGTGCACCTTCGCCTAAGGCCTGCAGCAGAAAATAGACCACGTTGAATACAAATTCGAATAGATACCCGAGCACAAATAGCACGATGAGCACTGAGATTCCAGCCCACGAGGGCCCGAGCACGCGAACCTCGAGCGGTTGGGCGAGCGCGATAATTATCGCAGTGGCCGGAAAGAGAAAGAACATGAGTCCGGTGAGATGTGCCCGAACGGCATTTTGCAATCGCGGCACGTCCGATCGCAGTCGCGCGTACAGCGGGAACGCCACTGCGCCAATGGATTCGTTCGCAGCTTGGCTTGGCACCTCGGCGAGCTTGTCTGACATCGAGAACATGCCAAGATCGTTGACGCTCAAACGCCTCGCGATCAGAACCTTGATGAATAAATCAGACGCGACCGCGGTCAGACCGATGGCAAAGAGCCAGCGCCCGAAGGCGAGTAAGGGCCGTGCCGAGGCATACTTCGGGCGAAATCTGGGCCGGTGTGGCGCGAGCAGATAACTGGCAAACGTCGCTGAAGTGGCGCCAGCCAGCTTGCCGAGGATGATTGCCGCGCCGCCGAGTCTGGTTGCGAGCGCAATCGCAAGACCGATCTCCACAATGACCGCGATCAGCGCGACGGGCGCAAGCTTGGAGAATTGCAGCTCGCGGATCAGATCCGCCATCCGCGGGCTTGCGGCGGAGCTGATCAAGGGCAGGAACGCCATGAGACGCACCAGTGGCGCTGCCCGCTCTTCGCCGAAAAGCCGCGCCACCAGTGGCGCCGCAAGCAACAGCGCTACGCATACGATGAGACCACGCAAGATCCCTACGGTCCATGCAATGTCGTAGTGCGCCTGCTCGCGCTCCGAGGCTTGCACGAGGGCACTCGTCATGCCGGTCTCCGTGGCCGTCATAATCGTGGTGATGGCCACCGTGGCGATCGCCACGAGTCCGAACTCCTTCGGAGCCAGCAAGTGCCCTAGAATGAGCGTGCCGACTAGATACAGCAGCTTTGAGATACCAAGCTGCATCCCCTTCCACAAAAGCGCCCTGCCGGCGCGTTTCTCATCGCTCATTAGGTAGCGCTAACGAGGGCGCGCAGCCTCTTCGCGACACACTTCGGATGCAGGCGGAAGCGGAAAAACCCGTAGGCCGCGAAATGTACGATCCAGGCCCGGCGATAACCGTCGGATTGGTTCGGGCCGGTGTAATGCAAGGTGAGCGGATGGTGCGCCGTGGCTCCGCCAACGGGAAGCGGACAGGCCACGGCAAGCGAGGCGTCGAAACTATTACTATTGGTGGCAATCGTGGCGCCCACGCTGTGGGTGGTCGCGCCGCCGGGCCGCTTATGAACCACATGATGCGGCAGCAGAGGGCCGCGGTGAGAGCCTGGCACGAACTGCATACAGCCGTTTTCAACGTTCACGGGTTGCAGAGGAATCCAAAAATGGACTGACCGCAGCGGTATCGGCTGCTTGTTGTACCCCTCGTCCTGATGCCACGCCGTGGGCGTATTGTTGTGCGGTGGTTTGTAGATGGCATGATCGAAGACATAGCCCACCGGTACGCCGAGGATGCGCTGAGCGAGCTCCCGGCAGCGCATAAAAGCCTGCGTCTTGCGCAGTGCGGGCTCAAAATGGATGGCCTCGTTGATCTCGGGTTGGCGCGGCGCGGCACCGCGTTCCTGCGGCCCGCCGATATCGATCGCGTTGGGTCCAATCGAGTCGAATCGATCGAAGAGCGGATCGAGCAACGATCGGATACGCGCAATGTCCTCTGGCGTCGTGAGGGATTCGATCTTAAGAAATCCGTCCGTCTTGAAGCGCGCTTCCTGGGAAAGAGTTGGGTTTGCGGTCATAAGTTATTTTCGGCAGCGCGGTCCGATGCCGCAACAATATTCGCGGCCGTCGGTCCGTACTGTGACGCAGTCGTTATGTGCAAGTGCGGCGGGAGCTCGCCTGTCCGCCCTCAATCCCTTAGCGTAGCCTAGCGGTCTGGACTACATTTACCGCAAACCGGGCTGTGACGGAAGCACTTGTTTTCCACTGCAGCCGTTGACGGCCTCCCGGTCGCCGCCCTCCCCGACCTCCCTCCTTGCGAGACCGCGGCCCCTGCCCCCGAATCACGCCTCTAACCTGCGACGAAGCTGCGGTGGCGCGGTTAGACTAAAGCCTCAATGAGGCATTCGCGAAGAGCATGTGCGGGCGCCATTGCGCTTGCGTTGATATCCGGGTGCGTGTCCGTCGCGCCGCAAGGCCCGGGCCCTGGGCTCATCCAGAACCTCACCGTGCGCAACACACAGATGCAAGGTGGAACGGGGAAGACCTATCGCCTCGCACCTGGGCTGGATGCGGCGCTCCGGCAGCCACAATACGTTGATCGCGCCGCCGCCGGCCCGATCGCGATGCCCCCCGCACTTCGCGGTCAGACCTTTATCCGCACGGCCGACGGCGATCGCGCCGCCGCCGCGGGTAGTGCGGAGTTCCTATCGTTTGAAGTCGCTCAAAGCTCGACGGTTTACGTCGCTCACGATGTGCGCATCACCCTCAAGCCGCGTTGGCTCATCGCGAACTTCATGGATACGGGCATGCAGCTCCTAATCGGCAAGCTGACGTATGAGCTCTACAGCAACATCTACCCGAGCTACAGCATCGTCACTTTGGGAAGCAACATCCCCAAGGGCGGCAATGGCGCCGCCGCTATGTATTCGGTGATCGTCGTGCCGACGGCTGCCTACGCGGAAACGCCCACCGCGCCCCCCGCCGCGCAGATCGTCTGCGCCACGGCGGCCGTAGTCGGGCTGCAATGGAATCCCCCCACAGATGCGCCAGAGGTTGCAGGCTATCGGATCTCAAGAGACGGCACGGTGATCGCGACGACGTTCAACAATTATTTCTCCGACACGTCCGTGACTGCATCGACAGCGTATACGTATGACATCTCCTCGTTCGACAGCGCGGGCAATAGCGCCGCTTCGAGTGCTCTGCAGGTATTCACGGCCCCCGCCGCAAGCGGCGGCGATGCGCCCTACTGTGCAAGCTCCGTCGTCAGGCGCATGACGTGGGACTGGGCGAGCGGCTACACGCAGGCGAACGGAAGCGATCTGTGGCCGGCAACCTGGGGCGATGACGGTAATGTCTATACTTTTTTTGGTGATGGGGGCGGATTCGGCGGCGACAACGAGCGCGGCCGCGCAAGTTTCGGCATCGCGACGATCACGAACGCTCCACCGCCCACGAGCGCGACGGCACACAACATTTACGGCGGCTACGAAGCAGAGCACCCGTCTGCCATCAATGGCAAGGCAAGCTCAATCATCGCGATTGGCGCAGATTTTTACGCGATCGCAGGCATCTACAGGGCTTCGGACTTGAAAAGCGAGTATCCGCACGAGCCTTCCGGCAGCCCCAATCACCTCGAGATTGCCTATTCCATCGGCAATGCATACTCATGGCAGGACAGCTCCTGGACCTTCTGCGGCATGCAGCCCAGTGGCCAGCACGTGCTCAGCGGATCGTTCTGCCCGCAGGGCTTTGTCAGCTACGGCGCGGGCAACGCCGGCGCTGCGGATGAGTACGTCTACGTTTTTGGCGCGGATGCCGCCAGTAACTGGGGCAGTAGCCAAAACACCGTGCCGACCAACACCTATTTGGCGAGAGTGCCGAACGACAAGATCGTGATGCAATCCGCCTATGAGTACTTTGCAGGATGGGATAGCAGAGGCGCTCCCATCTGGCGCTCAGACGCCGTGCAGATGCAGCCGGTATTCAGCGACCGCAATGCCCCTCAGCCCGGATGCGGCCAGGTGTGTGGCATGGCTTCCCCGATTGAAGAAGCGGTGTACGTGCCGGCACTTAAGCGCTACATCGCCGTCGCACAGGGCGGCTACGCGGCGCAAACGTCTTTCTACGAGGCGCCGAATCCGTGGGGACCCTGGGCCGTCATCTCCTACAGCAATATCGACGCAGCGACTGGCAGCGGCGGATGGGCCAACCTCGGCACCGCTGCCGGCGAGTCGCTGGGTGTTCACATCGTTAACGCCTGGACCAGCCCCACAGGGCAAACGCTGTGGGCGACTTATTCATCCAGCGGAACCGCACCGGCAGGCGCCTTATTTCCCCCGGCCGGCACGGCGATGGATTCGTTCAACTTGGTCAGGGTCGATTTGGCTGTAGCGGCTGCCGAATAGTTGCACGCTCGCGCCGGCTCGGTCGCCTTTTCGTCCGTTCCAACCGCTTCGGCGGGTTGAAGTCAGCGTGATGGCCCGGGCTTAAATTGCCGCACACAATGCGCTTCTGTGATTCATTCGAAGTAACACCAGCCAGCACAGCTTTATGATAAAGAGCCGAGGAGAACAAGCCCTTGCGCACCTATCCTAAGCTCCCCTTCTTCTGCATCGGACCCTTGGACGCCGCCATTGCCGGCGCCATGGCTCCTTCGGAAACCCCGTTCGAGATGGTCTTTGTGGATGACGAAGTTATGTATTGCTGCTGCGGTACCCTTCGGCTTTCCTGCGGCTTGCAGAGCCTTCGGCTGAATCCGCTCCGCGCCCGGCAGCGGACATCGCCACACACCTGCCACCGGCGGCCCACACTGAAAATCAACCACATCGAATGGAGCGCACCGGATCGGGGCATCGCGGTTGTAGCCCAGCGCCCACCCTCAGGAACTCGCTAAGGCGCGCGCATCATGCTTTTTCACACCGTGATCTACGCCGTCTTTCTTCCAACCGTGTGGCTTGTGTATATGCTCGTTGGGCGCGTGTCGCTGCGCGCGCAAAACTTTGTGCTGCTGGTCGCGAGCTATTTCTTTTACGGCTGGTGGGACTGGCGTTTCCTCGGGCTGATCGCACTAAGCTCGCTCGTGGATTATATCGTGGGCCTGTCGCTCAACCTCACGAGCGAGAATCGAAACCGGCGCCTGATCCTGCTCGCAAGCCTGGTTGTCAACCTCGGAATCCTTGGATTTTTCAAGTATTATGATTTCTTCATCACCTCATTAGTTGACGCCGCGGCCGCCCTCGGAATTGATCTTCAGGCGCCGACCCTGCGTATCATTCTGCCGGTGGGCTTGAGTTTCTATACCTTTCAGGCCTTGACCTACACAGTTGGCGTCTATCGCCGACAGGTAAAGGTCGAACGCGATCCGATTGCTTTCTTTGCGTACGTTGCGTTCTTTCCTCAACTCGTTGCCGGACCCATCGAGCGCGCCGGCCACATGCTGCCGCAATTCAATCGTCCGCGCCGGGTCACGGCGGATGACTTCGCGAGCGGCTTGCGTCAAATCACATGGGGCTTGTTCTGCAAACTTGTTGTGGCCGACAACTGTGCAATAGTCGCCAATTCCATATTTGATAGCCACCGACATCTACCGGGCAGCGTGGCGCTCACGGGTGCGGTCTTCTTCGCCTTTCAGATCTATGGCGACTTCTCCGGCTACTCGCATATCGCGCTCGGGAGCGCCCGCCTCTTCGGCTTCGAGCTTATGCAGAACTTTGCAACTCCGTATTTCTCGCAGAGCATTCCGGAATTCTGGAGGCGCTGGCACATCTCACTGTCAACGTGGTTCCGGGATTTCGTCTTCATTCCGCTCGGAGGCAGCAGGGTCGGCACGCTGCGCTATGCATTCAACATTCTCCTGACGTTTACCATCAGCGGCCTTTGGCACGGAGCAAGTTGGACATTCGTGGTTTGGGGGTTTCTCAACGGTCTGTATTACCTTCCGCATATCTTTTTTGCTAAGAGACTCGCATCCTCCCGGACGGTTCAAACTGCAGTCCGCAGCGTAGCGACGATCGGGTCGCGCGTTCTCCTCACCTTTTTTCTGACAGTACTCGCCTGGATCTTTTTCCGCGCCAAGACGATCCACGAGGCCCTCATTATGGCAGGCAGCGTCTTCTCGACCTCGATCGTCACCAATCCAACGACGTTCCTCCGGGAGTTCGGCCTGCTCAACCCAATGATGTTTGCCGGCGCGGCGATAGCGGCCCTGGTCGCGCTCGAGTTTCTCCAGCGCGACAAGAGGTTTGCACTTCAGGTCGACTCGCGACCGTTAGCGACACGGTGGGCCGCGTACGCGGGTGTAATAGGTCTCATTTTGTGCTTCCGCTACACGGGCTCCGCGCTCGACTTCATCTACTTTCAATTCTGACCATGCGCTCTCGAAGCTCTTGGCAGACGATTCTTCTTAAGGGCACGCTCGGAGTAGCAGCATTCATGGTCGCAAATCTAATCACTTACCATACGAGCGGATATTTCCAGCGTGAAAGTGAATATCATGACGTAGTGCAGAACTTTTTCACGCACCGGCATGTCAAGGCTATTTTCGTAGGCGATTCGCACGTCGCGCAGATCGACAATGAATTTCTTACCGATGCCGCCTATAACGTAGGCTTCGGAGGCGATAGCCTGCGCGAAATCTATGCGAAGCTGCGCTATCTGCTGTCGCAACCCAACGAGATTGATATCCTGTTTCTCACGGCTGACGTACACATGTTCGGCTCCGGCCGTCTGCAGTCCTCCAATGGCGCTTTTGCGGACCAATACCTGTTATGGACCGGCTCGCCGTATGGGTTTGGCCACGGCCGGCTGGCCGCCGCGTTCAATCTCGTCCCACTGTTCAACGACGATTTCGTCCAGTACTTAAAAAGGGACATTGCACAAACCTTCAAACAAGCGCGCGACGATGACTCGGAGGAATCCGAGGATGCTTGGCAGCGGCTTCCCCAAGCCGAGCGCGAGCGCATAGCGCGTGAAACTGGCGAAGGAGACCATCGCGAGATCGGTATCCATCCCGAACCGTTCGAATGGTATGCGCGTATTGTCGCTCTTGCGCGCAAGCACGGCATCCGCGTGATCGCTGTGCGTTACCCGGCTACCGCGGAATATTTCGCAACAGTTACGCCCGCGCAAAACGCTCTCGTCGATCGTGCGCTCGCCGCGGCCGGCGTACAGGAAGTGCTAGATTTTCGGCACATATTCGTGGATGCCAGCTACTTCAAAGACCCCGACCACCTGAGCAGGAAGGGTGTCGCTGCATTGCTGCAGCTCCTAGAGAATCAAGCGCACCGAAAGCTCACGAGCGAGAGTTTCGCACCGCCGGTAGGCGCGGCGCCTTCTGCTTCGGGCCCTATTGCTCAAGCACCGCCCTCAGCAGGATGACTTGGGACTGGCCGAGCGATTCGCACCCGGAATTTCTTGGAAGCGCAGCGGTAAGCCTGCAGCCTGGCGCGCAGCGACGTGGACCCGGCCGGCTCATTGTCCCTTGCATCCTGCACCGACGCCTCGCAGGAGGTCGATGACGAAAGCGCGGCCGTTGACCTTGCGCAGCTGGTCACGCCGCAAGACTCCGAGGAACCAGCGTTTGCTGCCGCGCGCAAGCTCGAAGAGCAGCAGCGTAATGAACCACAAGTCACCGGCGCGGAGCCTCCGGCCGATCCATCCTCCCTGCGAACGAGCATATTGGGAATAGACCTGAGCTATATCCCCCTCGTCGCGCCAGTGAAGATGGGTGATGGTGACTTGCGGTATATATCGGATCGCATAGCCTTTGGCCATCGCGCGATGCGACCACTCGATATCTTCACAGAAGCGCAATAAGGGCGTCTCGTCAAAGGGGCCTACATCATTGAACAGTGCGAGTGATGCTGCGAAATTACCGCCGGTGAAATGACCGCCTTCCAGGGGAAATCTTCGGTAGACGCGCGGGGTGTCAAATGTCGTGACCGAGGGTGCGCCAACCGCGCTCGCAAGGACGCGGCCGGTGATGATTTCCCCCGGATACTTGGCGAGGGCGAGGGCGATCTCCTCCACCCAGCGAAAATCGACAATGCAATCGTCGTCTGTCGTGCCGAAGAACTTAGTTGCGACATTGCGAATGCCGGCATTTTGTCCGGTGGCCTTGCCGACCTGGTCAGAGCGCAGGTACTGCACTGGAACGCCGTATTGAGCAAATTCGTGGAGCATGGCATCCATGGAACCCACGGGCCCCTGATGAGAGAGCACGATCGCGCCCGGCTGCATGGATCCGGTGGCGATCGCCCGCACACTGTCTCTCAGACATGCTCTGCCGAGAGTCGGTATTACGATGCTTAGATCAGTGGCAATCCGCGTTTCCGTCATGAAGACTCCGGTAGCTATGCCTCAAAATACCCCAGCCACCCGGATGCATCCGCCTCGGCGGGCCGCAGTCTACCACGCTGATCCAGGCGTAATGGCCGGACGAAAGGCGCTTCTGTGATACATTCGAAGTAAGACTTTCCAACAGAGCTTTATGATAAACAGCTAAGGAGAACAAGCGCTTGCGCACCCCCCTAAAGCTCTCGGTCATTGTCCCGTTCTTTAACGAGCAGGACAGCATCGGACCCCTGCACGCCGCCATTGTCGGCGCCGTGGATCCCTTGCAGATTCCGTTCGAGATGGTGTTCGTGGACGACGGCAGCAAGGACTCAACGCTCGCGCGTGCGGTAGAGCTGGCACGCGAGGACCCACGCGTTCGGGTGGTCAAATTCCGTCGCAACTACGGACAGACCGCAGCCATGGCGGCAGGCATTGAATACGCCAGGGGTGAAGTGCTCATCACCATGGACGGCGACCTGCAGAATGACCCTGCCGATATCGAGGAGTTTTTGCGCAAGATCGATGCCGGATATGACGTCGTTGTCGGCTGGCGGCACCAGCGGCAGGACAAGCTCGTGTCCCGTAAGATTCCTTCAATAATCGCCAACTGGCTGATCGGGAAAGTGACGGGAATTGCGATCAAGGACAACGGCTGTTCACTCAAGGCCTACCGTGCATCCGTGATAAAGAACATCCCGCTGTATTCGGAGATGCATCGGTTCATCCCGGCGATGGCCTCGATCGCCGGCACCAGAATTGCTGAGGTCAAGGTCAGGCACCATGCCCGCCGTTTTGGCGCATCCAAGTATGGGCTGTCCCGAATCTACAAAGTCCTGCTCGACTTGATGGTGATCAAAACGCTCACCTCGTTCGCCGCCCGGCCGCTTCTGTGGTTCGGGTTCCTCGCACTGCCGCTACTGATTGCTGGCATGAGCGTGCTCGGCTACGCACTGACGACGTCCCTCCTGCACGGCTCGGCCACGTCGTTGCCGATTGCGGGCTCCGGGGTCATTTTCCTGACCTCTGCATTTATTCTCGTATGCAGTGGCGCGTTCGGCGAGCTAGTCTACAATTTGAGTGGCATGCGCGAGCACCAGTTCGCGCGCCTTACACAGCGCGTCGGCAAGCGTCCCGCAGCTATCGAGACCCAAGCGCAATGACGGAACGAGATCCACGAATCCAGCTGTCGGTCATCATTCCCGTCGGGAAGCGCTACGCGAACGCACGCGAACTCTATACCGAGTACCAATTGGGATTGGAGCCGGTTCGCCTAACGCACGAATTCATCTTTGTGCTCGATGGGCCGCATCCGCAAGTGATGGACGAACTCGAACAATTGATCGACGAGGGTGCGAACGACATCATTATCATTTCGCTCAGCCGACCATTTGGGGAGTCTACCGCGCTCATGGCGGGCCTCGAGCGCGCTTCCGGGGACCTGCTCGTCACATTGCCGGCCTACCATCAGATCGACGGCCGCGATGTAGGCAAGCTTCTCGCCCCGCTCGACTCTGCGGACGTCGCCATCGGCTGGCGCTGGCCGCGCTCCGGCGGCGTCTTGGAGAAGATGCGCCGCGCCATGTTCCACGGTATGGTCGCCCGCGTGACTGGGATGCGCCTCCACGATCTCGGATGCGGCGCGCGCGCCATGAAGCGGCGGGTACTCGAGGAGCTCTCCCTGTACGGCGATCAGCACCGGTTGCTCGCGGTTCTCGCGGATCGCCAGGGATTTCGCGTCACGGAGGTCGAACTGCGACAGTCTGAGCGTGACCGCTTCGAAGGAATGTATCGACCGCGCGAGTACGCGCATCTCGTGCTGGACGTCTTTACTGTATTCTTTCTCGTGCGCTTCACCAAGAAGCCGCTGCGCTTCTTTGGCATGATTGGTGCGAGCATGTGCGGATTAGGCGTGCTAGTCGTGTTGTATCTGGTCTTCGACAGATTGGTGTTCAATCAAAGTCTGGCTGATCGTCCTGCATTGTTGCTTTCCTCGTTGCTCGTGGTTCTCGGGCTGCAGCTCTTTGCGCTTGGGCTCCTGGCGGAGCTCATCATTTTCACTCATTCCCGCCACATGAAGGACTATCAGGCGACGGAGATCATCCAATACCCCGAGGCCGCGCCTCAGCAGGCATCGCGCGAACCCCGCGTCGGGACGGCTGCGCTTCGCTAATCACTTACTGCGCCGACGATTCGCCACGACGCGATGGCTAATTCCCCAAGCAGCGCCGGCACGTCGCGAACTCCTCTCGCCCTGACTGTCTTCGTCGGTGCATGCGTTTGCGCCGGTGTGCTGGTCCGATTCGCAGGGCTTGGCAGGTGGCCGTTTGCCATTGACGAGTACTATTTCGCGCAATCGGTGCAGAACATCCTGCACTTTGGCATCCCGCAGTACGCCTGCGGCGGCTTTTACACGCGCGGATTGCTGCTGCAATACTCCGCCGCTTTGCTGCAGCTTGCAGGCTTCTCGCCCGAACTTGCGCCGCGCGTCATCGCCGCGGTGTCGAGCCTCGTTGCCCTGCCCGCGGTATTTATCGTCGGCCGACGCATCGGTGGCAAGAGTATCGCTCTTGTTGCCGTCGCAATCATGGCAGTCTCCGTATGGGAGGTCGAAATCGCGCGCCTTGGCCGCATGTACGCGCCGTTTCAGGCGCTGTTCCTGTGGTACCTGGTGTTCTTCCTTTCCTACACACTTGATCGTCGGCGCCGAGCGCTCGTCCCAATGCTCGCGCTGTCCGTCGTGGGGGTGCTGGTGTGGGAAGGCGGAGTGTTCCTCGCTCTGGCCAACCTGCTGCCACCCTTCATCAGAAACCCTTCGGGGCGATTGCAGCGCCGCGATTGGCTGTATCTTGCGGCAACGGCGCTCTTAGTCGTGCCCGTGTATTGGCTCGCAACCGCCGACCTGCGCTCGCTAGGCGCTGAGCCAACTCTGCCTGCCAACTACCAGCCAATCGATGTTCCGTCGCCGAGCCCACTTGATGCAGGGATCATGCCTTGGGCCACGTTACGCCTGCACCCGCTGTGGCTCCTTGGCGCGTCGCTGCCCATAGCGGCAAGCCTTTTCGCCGCATATCAAATTGTACGCCTGCGTATTCGGCCGAGCGCCACGCTCGGGTTGCTGGCCGCCCTCGTATGCGCTCTCCTGCAGCAGTTCGAACTCGCCGCAGCCATCGTGCTCATTCTGCTGCTGCTATCGATGCTTGAATGGCGCGAGCTTTCCTCGCGCGCGATGCGCGCCTTTCCTGCAGCGCTCGCCGCAAGTTTAGTCTTCTGGGCCGCGTTCGGCCTGGGCACCCATGACTGGGTTATCGAGCCGCTGTCGCCGGGGCGCGCCGCCATGCTCCTCGGCTATGAATTCGTCAGATTCCCGGATTTCATGCGCGAGATTGCAATTCCCTGGATGCGCACCGATCCGCTGCTGGCGAGCGCGCTCTTTGTGCTGGTGGCGGCGGCGTGCGTGCGCGCAATCGCGCGGCCACACACGACATCGCCTGCTGAGCGCGTGTTGGTCGCGCTACTCATATGCCTGCTCCTGGCGGCGAGTGCGAGCCATCCGCCCAGACACGAGACCCGCTACGTGTTCTTCCTGTATCCGCTCGCGATCATCGTCGCACTCACGATGGTCGCGCATGGCACACGAGCTCTCTTCGGCGCGTCCCGCTATGCAATCCTCGCAACCGTGCTCCTCTGCCTATGCGGGTTCGCACTGACCGAGGACTTCCAACCCTCTCACCTGTGGAACATCGATTCAGCGGCCGTCAACTTCCGCGTCGGGATGAGTCAGTGGCAGATCAGTCACTACCACCCGCGTAGCGACGTCCGCGCCGCGGCCGAGTGGCTGAACGGCAACGTCGTCCCAGGCCGTGATCTGGTCGTCAGCAGCTTCCCCGGATTGGATTTCTACTACGCGCGCGAGAACTTCTTCTTCCTGGAACCGAACGACCCGCGCTACGAAAGCTGGGCGTGCCGCGCCGGGACGTACGAGCGTTGGGGCAATCGAGCGCTGATCAGCTCCTTGGCAGACCTCGCCTCGCACGTATCGGCCGATCGCACGGTGTGGCTCGTGATCGAGCCGAGCCGAGCGGCGGCTCTCATCACGCGCCTCGCCGAGATTGACCCCGGCATGCACATGCAAACCGAGTGGACCGCTCCGGGTCGGGACATCGCAGTGGTCGCATTACGCCCTTCTTAAGGAATAAGCCGATTCAATCAGCAATCTGTGCTGTTTCACCCGCTGCAGTGCGGCCTGCAAATCCGCTCGCCTTCCGGCCCGCGCCGCGCGCACTGAGCGAGCCCGCATTCGTGCTAACCTCTGCGGCTTGTAGCTTAGTGCGGTTACCGTCGTCTCTTGGCAGTTGCGCCGCGCATCACGCCGTATGCACTATTTAGTTCTGGCAATCATCATTTCGGTGTCGTTGATTGATCAACTCACCGCCAGTCACATATTGCCAAAGCCCCTCGCGTTCATACCCGAAGTCCTCTCCGGTCTCACCGTACTCTATGTTGTGACCGCAGGCGCACGACAGCGATTTCAATATGTGCGCACGGCCTACTGGTTCGCCTTTGGAGGCATTTTGCTCGTCATGTTATGCGGAGCATTTGCCAATGACGTCGCGCCCGGTCCGATATTCGCGGGGATTCGCTATTACATGCGTGCGATTCCGCTATTCTTCCTGCCTGCAGTGTACGAATTTAAAGACTGGCAGATCCGCCAGCAGTTACGGCTGCTATTACTTTTTGCCATGATCCAACTGCCTTTCGCTTGGCACCAACGCTTGCTTGTCATTCGCACCGACAGGTTCAGCGGTGACAGCGTGATCGGCACATTGCTGGATTCGTCCGTATTGTCGATTTATCTGATCTGCGCTGTCTGCATACTCACTGGGCTCTTCCTGCGGCAACGCATATCCAAGGTTACCTACTTCGTCTTGTTCTTCTATTTGCTCGCTGCGACAACGATCAACGAAACGAAGGGGACGCTCATACTGCTGCCCATCGCTCTTTTGACCGTAGTTTTGGTTGGCTCCTCACCGGCAAAGCGCGCGCGCAATTTCGTGCTTACCGTTGGGATTTTTGTCGTATTTTTGGCCGGCTTTATTCCCGTATACGACTATTTGGAGCTAAAAAACCCCTACTACATCGGTATAGAACAGTTCTTCACGAACGAAAAAGCGGTCAATAACTATCTAGACACCCATTCGGGCGTGGGCGCCAAGCACGATACCGGGCGGATCGACGCAATCGTCGTGCCTCTGAAGCGGCTGTCCAATGATCCTGTGCAACTCGCCTTCGGACTGGGATTAGGCAACGCCTCCCATTCCTCCCTCGGACCACAATTCATCGGCGCATATTTTCCCCTCTACGCGGGGTTTCTGGTCTCGTCATTCAGCTATTTTCTTCTGGAGATCGGAATTTTCGGCACTGCCCTTGTGTTTGTGCTCTATTGGTTGATCTTTCGCGACTCGTTGGCGGTCGCTCGCTCAGATGACAGCTTGACGGGATCGATAGCACTCGGCTGGAGCGGAGTCGCCCTGCTGGTAGCTGTCGCAACCCCCTACAAGGCGATGCATGTATACGAGTCCTTGTCTTACTTGTTTTGGTATTTCTCCGGACTGGTTGCTGCCCGGCGAATGCGCCTAGCGTTCGCTGCGCGCGCTCAGCAGCAGCTGGTACCGCTGTCGCCCGTAATACCCGCTACCATATCGGCACGCCTGCAACGGGGCACTGCGCGGCTGTGATGCTCGACATGATTCATGAGAATTTGGGGACAACCCATACCGCTTTTGTCACAATCGGACACGAACTCCGCGGATGCAGATAAATGATAAATTCCAGATTCACCAATTTTCGCAACGAACTCGAACGGCGCCTGCTTCCTCAGCAGTTCGTCCGTGCTCTGCAGATACCTCGTGAAAGGCGCGCGCTTGCTGCGCTCGAGCGGCGTTCGTGCGCGGTGGCCGCTCTGAGAAGCGCCGACGATGCCACTGTCAGAGGTTGGCTTTCTGCTGACCTGACGGACGAGTGGCAGCAGGTCGATTCCAAGATGTCCGCGATACGGTTTGGCGGCGGAGCAGGCGCCGTGAATCCCGGTGATCGGCGCGCTCTGTACTATCTTGTTAGAGCGCTGCGCCCAAACTCGATTCTCGAAGTCGGGACCCATGTCGGTGCGTCGGCCAGCATGATTGCACTCGCACTTAGGCGGTCACATCCGGCGGCCACGGATGTCAAGCCACACCTGGTGACCGTCGATATCGTCGACGTCAACGATTCCGCGCGGGGAGCCTGGAAGCAGCTCGGTTGCAGCCACTCCCCAGCCGACGTGATGCGTGCGATCGGATGCCAGGACCTGGTCACTTTTGTGACGAGCCCCTCAGTTTCCTTTCTGAACACTTGCAAAGAGCAGTTTGACCTCATTTTCCTTGATGGTGATCATTACTCAACTACTGTCTATCAGGAATTTCCTGCTGCGCTGCAGCTTCTCAATCCCGGCGGGATAATTCTGTTGCACGACTATTTCCCGGATCTGAAGCCGCTGTGGTCCGACGGAGCGGTCATTCCTGGCCCCGACCTCGCAATTTCGCGCCTGCGTCGTGAAAATGTTCCGATCGCCGCCCGGCCCTTTGGCGCGCTTCCCTGGCCTACCAAGCTGGGCTCAAACGTTTCGAGTTTCGCGGTGGTGTGCCGCACGCAGTGATTTTTCTGCGCCATTCCGCAGCACCTCCGCTGCAATATTGGACACAAACTCTCGACGCAAACATATGGGTATAAGCCGCGGTATATGCTATTTGCTTTCGCACGCACGGCAATCCTAGTGCGAGTTGGAGATCGACTGTCTTTGACGCATCCGCTGCCGGCTCGCACGACGCTCGTGCTGCGCCTTTGCAAGGACGTGTTCATGATTGGAAGAGTCATGCCGCTTTTTACGGCCGCTGCCGCTTTTCTGTTGGCCGTCACTGCACACGCCGCCCCTGCAGCTTCGCCTGCGTCTACGCAACCGTGCACTGCGGTTTCTGCTGGCTGCGCGGGCGCTGCCGCAATAGCAGGTGCGGCGATAAAATGGCACCCAGGGCAGTACATGTCTTTGGAGAATAACCATAAGTACGATGACATCGACCAGCGATATATCAGCCAGATCGGAGGCGAGCCAACCGTTACGGGAATTTTGCGCAATTGGAACTGGCGCGACATAGAGACGAGTAGGGGCGTCTACGATTTCTCCTCGATCGACACCTATTTGAAGACGGTTACATCTCTTTCGTCTAAGAAACGAATGATCATTAGAATCGACAATAGAGTATTCGGCGGCCAGACGGGTAGCACAGTCCCCGACTACCTCAAGAGCGACCCGGCTTACATGGGCGGCGCAGTGCCCATGGCCAACGGCGTCGTTGCGCGCATCTGGGACGCTCCGGTAATGGATCGCTACATCGCACTCATCCAAGCACTCGCACAGCGGTACGATTCGAATCCGTACGTCGAAGGCATCAGTACCTCAGAGACCGCGATCGGGTTTTCTTCGGCTTACCCTGCGCCTGCAACATTTTCGACCGGTACGCTCCTGGCGCAGCTGCAACGTTATATGATTGCAGCTCGCTTGGCGTGGGCTCACAGCGCTGTCTTTGTCGAGACCAATTATTTCGGGTCCGACTCGCAGATGCAGGCGCTCATCGACAGTGCCGTGAAGAATCAGGCCGTTATCGGTGGCCCTGATGTGATACCGGGGACAGCCATACAGTCTGATCAAGTCATGCTGGGGGCTGCTGGGACAGGCGCAGATTACCGCCGAATAGTTGCAATAAAGAGCGAAGTCCAGCTACCGGAACTAGGTTTAAAGTATAAGTTCATGCCAGCTGAGCTATATGCGCAGGCATACAACGTTAGCCACGCTAATTACATGCTGTGGGATAGAAACGACTACTACGGCACTTCAGCGCAGCAGTGGGTCAGCGGCATTCTGCCTTTTATCCGCTCGGTCGGCGGCAAAACCTATACAGACTGTCCGAGGAGCTACTCGAGCGGCTGCGCCACCAACTAGCGGCTGCATTTAGGGCCTATTAGCGCTTTTGCTCTTGCCCGCTTTGCTCGAGAGATGACTCGGATTGGCCGCGCTCGACAGCCTGCTTTGTAACAACTGGATGCTCGCCCGTAACGCGAGTGACTCTCTGATAGATCGCCAAAGTCTTCTCGGCAATTCGATCCCAGTCGTAGGCCGCCGCCACCTGTCGGGCGCGAAGATCTCGCGCGTGTTCGTCGGGCGGAGCTTGTGTAAGTCCCGTGAGTCCAGTTGCCAGCGCCGCCACGTCGCCAACCGGAAAATAGCTCGAGCTCTCCAATCCCATCTCCAAGTGCGCGGGAATATTGCTTGCCAACACTGGCAAGCCGTAGCTCAGCGCCTCCAGCAATACGATCGGCAAACCCTCGTGTGCGGATGGCAGCACGAAGGCACCCGCATGCGAGTACATCTGCTGAAGCGCAGCGCCGTTCAGGAATCCGGTCAGCAGGACGCCTGCAGATTGCGCTGCGGCCACGATTTCGCGCGCGTACGAATCCGATCCGAGCCCTCCCACCAGCGCAAGCTTCCAGCCAGCCGGCCGGGCCGATGCATAAGCGCGAATCAGGTCGACTTGGCGCTTCTCCGGGACCATGCGGCTGACCTGCAGAAAATACCGTCCAGGCTCCAAACCAAAGCGTCGCAAATGATCGACGTCGCTCTGCCGGTCGGCAACAGCGACACCGTTAGGAATCAGATCTGCCTCACAAGCGTAGTTTGACCGTATGAGGTCAAGGATGACCCGAGAGACCGCGATGCGTGCATGCGAGTAGCGCATGCCGACGCGCTCTCCACTGCGTAACACCCAACGCGCAAAGCTGCCCCACTTGTCGCGGTTATAATCAGGGCCATGATGAGTCACAACGACGCGCAATCCCATCAACCGAGCAATGGGTGTGACGATTGCGGGCCCGACCGCATGGATATGGAGGATGTCCGGGCGCACTACGCCTGCGTACAGCACACACAAGACTGAATGCACCAGTGCCTCAAGCCCGGCGCGGCGCGGCGACCAGATCCGGCGCAGCCGTATCGGTCCGAAGCGTCGCTGCTTTCGGGACACATACGGCGAACGTACGAGCACCTCCACGTCGCAGCCCAGTCCTGCCAGCCGCTTGTACAGATGCTCCGCATGGGTCTCGATGCCACCCTGCACGTTTGGCATGCCGCGAATTCCCAGTACGACGACTCTCACGCTGAGTTGCCGCTCCCGCTTATGCGTTCGCCCGCCACTGCCGTCTCATTTGGCATCTTTACACCGAGCTCGCCATAGACCTCGAGGATCCGCCGCCGATATGCGTCCGCGGTGAACTCGACCTCAACCCAACGGCGGGCGCACCTGCCCATCTCCTCGATCGCGGCGTCAGTGTGCCGAATCGTATCGCGAAGTACCGCACTGAGTGAGGCTTCGTCACCGCTTACAAAGCTCATTCCTGTCTGGTTCTCACGGATAAGCTCCGGGATGCCCCCGATTCGCGCGCCGATCACCGGCTTGCCGAGCGCGTACGCCTCAAGCACGCTCATTGGCGCGTTCTCGTACACCTCGGACGGCAACACGATGGCGCGTGCACCGCGCACAACTTCATGCAGCGCCTCGCCGGAGAGAAATCCAGGAAATGCGACGTCTGCTTTAAGCTCAGCCGCAAGTGCGCGCAGATTTTCCAAATCGGGCCCGGTGCCGATCACTATCAGCTGACAGCGCGCGGCGGCCGCGGCACGAATCAGCGTCGCCACTCCCTTCTCCGGCGCGATTCGCCCGAAATAGACGAAAGCGGCTCCTGGGGCATATTGCGGCCGATAGCGGTCTACGTCGACGAAATTCGGGACATACCTAAACAAGCTCGTTGGCATCCCCCACTCGGAGAGCTTACCCATGCAGAATCGACTGGGCACCACAAAGCGACTGACGCAATGGCTGTATGAGCCGATTAGCCGATGCAACATCGCCTCCAGCATCACGACCGCGCTGAGCGCGCTTGATCCCTTGATGCACCGATGCACCAGCACGTTATATAACTTGCCGCCGCGGCAGCGCTCGCATATGCCGTCCGGCGCCAGCATCAGGTAGGCAGGACAGGCGATCTTCAGATCATGCAAGGTGATGACCGTCGGAATTTCCCGAGCCTTCAACAGCCCAAGTATCGATGGCGAAATATGATGGTAGATGTTGTGTGCATGACAGACATCCGGCTGCACCGCGTCCAATAGTCGCGTGAGATTGCGCCTGGCTTCGACGGAATAGATCACCTTTGAGGCGAGCCTGAGCTGATCAAGAACGCTGTACTGCTCGCCGAACTCGATCTCCTCAACAAAAAACTTCGACCACGGCGTCTCGAAATTCTTCGGGTGCTGCATCGCGAAAGGCACCACATTCCAGCCGAGTGCCTCGAATATGCGGTTGTGCTCGAAAAATACGGTCTCCGCGCCACCCCGGCGATAGTAATAATTGTTGATCGTCAGCAGCGTCGGCATATTCACGATAAGCTCATTCGCACATTATCCTTGGCCGAGCCTGAACTCGCCCGGGATAGTCTAACGCAGTTATCCCGGGCAAAATCACTGGCTAACGCCATTCGTTGGTCACTTTGGCGCGGCAGATTTGTTGCCGTTCACAGTTTGAATAAAAACCCGAGCGCCGACTGTGGCAGGTAGTTATCCACTGCCAATTTGCTGATGAGCGAACCGCATCGACCGCAATCCTCGCGTATCCAAGACCCGTCGGAGGGAACGCGCCGTGCATCCGGCAAGAAGGCTTGCCCTTAGAGTCCCGGCCGTCCACGCACGCACGCGTCGATCAATTTCACAAGCACATCGACATTGCGCAGAGAGTGCTGCAGCGTGGCATGCGAGCGTGCGCGCAGCGCATATTCCGCGCGCGTCACCGGGTCCGTAACCAACATACGCACGGCCTGCGCCAGACGCTCCTCGGTGCCTGCGTGAATTCCGATCGCTTCGCGGTCAAAAACGCCGTCCGGATTGACGTGCAGGCTCACGACAGGCACCTCGCGCATCCAAGCCTGGATGAAGGTGTTCGGGAATCCTTCGTGAAGACTTGTATTGACGAAGACGTGGGCGCTCGCTAGAAGCTCATTCACAGCGCTCTGAGAGAGCGCGCCCAGATAGTCGATATTCGCGGCAGACCTGATATCCCGCATCACGGCTTCATGTCCAGCGCCTCCAGCTTCGGCTCCGATCATGACGAATCGGACCTCCTTGAGGTCGCTGAGCGCCGTGGCAAGGCGCACGAACGCGTCCGGCTGTTTCCATGGCTTCAGATTAGCAACCCACAAAACCCGCAGCGGACCGCTCTTGTCGATGGCCTCTCGTGGCTGCGGGTGAAAGTTAGCGAGCACAACATCCGCTGTGCGTTGATAGTTCTCTCTGAGGAGAGCAGCCTGACGGTCGGTTTGGACCACTATGTGATGGGCGCGCCGCAGGCCATATTCGATGCTGCGCCTTTCAAGATAACGCCGTATGGGATTGCGGCCAGCCAGTGTCGCATTCGGTATCAAGTCCGCGTCGTGTGCAACATGCCAGATGAGACGCGCCCCGTGCCGGCGCGCGAAGTAGGCCGCTATTGCGGTGTAACCCCCACCGACGCGCTGGTAGATGACGTCGGGCTGGATCTCACGGAGCGCGCGATAGAGCGGCAGCGCGTGTGTAATATATCCCCAGCGCGGCGCGTCGCCACCGTTGCCAATCCGCACAATGCGGTACCCCTCAGGGTGAAAATCAGGCGCGACGTGGTACGCAAGGTAGTCGATCTCATACCGGTCAAGCGTAGCCAGCGCATCCAGCAGGCAGGCGATTTGGTATTCCGCCCCACCCATCAACGCCTTCCAATGAGCGGGCGTCACGATACACAAGCGCGTTCTGCCGGTGCTCAACGCGAGGGCTCCGCGCTGCGGCTCGCCACTGCGAGGAGTTCACGCTCCACGAGGTCCGCTATGAATCCGTACGCCCGGTGTTCGACCGCATAGCGCCGACCGCGCGCCCCCATTGCCAGCGCCAGCTCCGGCGCATTCAGCAGCGTCAAGATCGCCTGCGCAAATGCATCTTCCTCATAGGGCACACAGTATCCAGCACCGCTCTCCTCAATGACGAGCCGTTGCTCTGGATGATCATTGGCGACGACGGCCTTGCCCATCGCCATGTACTCAATGAGTTTTGTCGGCGAGGTCGAATTTAGAATGGGCGTGGGAAAGAACGGCGACACACAGACATCGGCCTCCAATACGTAACGCAGCGCTTCGGCGCGCGGCAGCTGACCGGTCAGCACCAATGAGGACGTCACGCCCAGGCGCGTTGCCTCGTCAATCAGCTCTTGTTCGTCGCGGGGCTCATCACCGCTGCCGACGAGGTACAGCTTGACATCGGGCAGCTCCTTTGTGACGGCCGTGAGCACTCGGACGAGAAAGGCGAGGCGCCGCACCCGGGCCAGAGTGCCAAGATAGAGCAAGCAGCGCTCGCCCCGTGGAATCACGCGACGCTCGAGCGACTCGGGAATTTCAAAGCTCGCCACGCGGATCCCCATGGGGACCGCGGTGATCTTCGACTCCGGGATGCCCTGGGCGGCGACGTCACGGAGCATTTGCTCGCTCTGAACGAAGATGTGTTCGGCCGCGGGCAGCAGCGCCCGGTACAGAATGGCATGGAAAAAGCCCCCGCGTATGCGGTAGAGGAAAGGGTAACGAGCCGTGCCGTCCCGCGCGCGGATGAGGTAGGACTCCGGAAATGGATACGAGAGCCAGTAGAGGAAGCGCAGGCGAAAGAGCCGCGCCGCAAGCAGCGCCGACAAACCCGAGACGAACTTGTCCTTGACGAGGATGAAATCGTAATTACGCGGGCGGGCGAGTGCGAATACGCGCAAGTCGTGCAGGATCCCGCGCACATGCTTGCGGATGCGGCAGAAGAGCGGCGTGCCGAGATCCGTGGCCCCGACCCACACGGTCCCGCCGTGCCACTGCGTCGCGTAAGAGCGGCTGCAGGCCGCCTCGCTCTGCAGGAGCCAGTCGATGCGATGCCCCCGGCCCGCCAGCTCTTCGCCAAACAGCACGGCGACATCGACACGCTGCGGTGGATAATTGTCCGACGACACCCCCAGCATGCGAAAGACCTTGCGCGGTGTTGCTTGCTGCGGCGGCTGCGCCATCACTTGATGACCGGCATGTGCAACCCCAGGCGCCGCAGCATGCCAGCCTCTCTACCCCCCAAAACAGAAGCCAGCAGCGACCGGTCGGTCGCGGAAATCGCGGGAGTCCGAAGGTAGATCAGTGCCGCTGCGCCGCAGATAGCGACTCCAATGATGAGCTGCACGAGCGCCGGAACGTTCAGGATTGCCTTCAGCACGCAGCATAGCGCCACGGCCGCGCCCCAGAGCAGCACCCCACTCAGCAACGCGCCGCGAGTATTGTTCCAAACGGCCCGGCGGCGCACATGCCACCATATAAAGAAGTTCTTCAGAGTCTGCGCGGAACCGCTCGCGAATGCGGCCCCATACAGGCCGGCCAGCGGCAACAGCGCGAGCAACGCAACGATGTTGTAGATGGCGAATACCTTGCTCAATAAAATGATCCCCGGCCGTTCCTCATATTCGGCTACCAGTGAAACCGGATTCGCGATCACATTGATCATTCCGAACGCTGCGATCAGCGGCAGCAGCCAGGAATATTCAATGAACTTTCCGCCGAATATCACGGTGACGATTTGCGCGTGATAGGCAACCGCAAATGCCAAAATCGGCCAGTGCACCAGCAGATTCGCATTGAGCAGCAAGGAGAAGTCGCGTGGTATACGCGTGTCGGCTTTATCGTGTGGAATGGCGAAAAACATTGGCTGCACAACGTTATCGAAAAGGCGCGTCGGAATCAGCTGACTCGCCATCTCGTTCAGGCGGACGTAAAAGGAATAAGCACCGACAGCGATGGGGTCGAGGAATGCCGCAATGAAGAAATTGTCGCTTTGCGAGGAAAGTATCAACGTGCCCGCATCGTTGAAGTTGTTGTAAAAGGCATAACGGAAGAGTCGGCGCCGCTCCTGGGCGCTCGGTCGAAACGGCGCAGTCGCCTTTGGCAGGCCACAATAGCGAAGATGGGCTCCCTTCATACAGGCGTATGCCAGTGCATAGGCGCAGGTATCCGCGAGGATGACATTGCGTAGCGTCATAGCGTGGAATGCCAGGAGCGCGACGTACGCCAAAAACTTGCCGCCCGACAGCACGCTCGTTCCGCCCACGCTGAAACGATGCAGCATGTGAGACGCCAAGGTCAGCTGCAGTATCCCGACCTGAAAATGCACCAGCACGAGAACGCTGAATAGAGCGAATTCCGACCGATAGAGTGTGAGCTTGAAAAGAGGGGCCGCAAGGTTCCAGGCGAGCAGGATGATGGCGAGCACCAGGATATTCATCCCGAGCCGCGCTCTGGCGACGACGCGCACCAGCCAGGCGGCGGCCGCCGTTTGTCCGGTTTTGAGAAACTCAGGCTGGAAGCGGCGCAAAGTCTGCTCAAGGCCGAGCGACACGACGGTGCTGATGAGCGGGATGAACGCGTAGAGGAGACTGTATATGCCGAAGTCATTCTTCGACAAACCGCGAACCAGGACGACGTAGCCCACGACCGTCGCGACTTGGGCGATCGCGCGGTAAGTCACGGTATCGAATAGCGAACGACGTGCCCTATCGGGGGTATAGAGCGCCATCATGGCCGGGTCGCTTTGATTTCTGCTGAGGTTGTCGCGTGCCGAGTGGGTCTCGGCCTTCTCTGATCAGCTCTTCGACTTCCCGTAGCCGTAAGCGTAGTCGTAGCCGCGCGCGCCGAGATTCTCGCTGGACCGATTCAAAATAACCCCTGCGCTGGCAAATTCAGTAAGCAGCGCCTTTGCGCGCACCAGGCAATCGCGCCGCGTCCGGCCTTCGGCTACCACAAGGAGTGTGGCGTCTACTCGCGGTGCGACCAGCAACGCCTCATCGGTGAGCAATACGGGCGGCAGGTCGATCAGCACGATCGGGTTGTCCGCAACGCTCTTGATATAGTCGATCAGATCTTCAAGGCGCCGCCCCGCGAGCAGCTCAGAGGCGAACCCCGTGGTGCTGGTACTGCCCGCGATGGCCAGGTTGTCAGGACCAATGGAGAAGAACATGCCCTCCGCGCCCGCCTGGCCTGCGAAAAAAACGGTGAGCTCGTGCGGCGGCGTCACTCCCAGATATCTGCAAACGCTGGGATTGCGCATGTCCAGGTCGACGAGGAACACGCTGGTCGTTCGGTCCCGCGCGATGTTCAGCGCAAGGTTGATCGCCGTGAGCGACTTGCCCTCCCCTGCCTCGGGACTCGTGATGGCGAGCGTCGTCCAATGGTTGGTATTCACCGTGTGCAATAGCCGCGTTCGCACCATGCGATAGGCCGCGCCGACATGCGCGTTGCTCGCAAGTCGCGACTCCGGCAACGCAATCCGATTGCGCTCCGCGAGCGCCCGGTCAACTTGCAATTGTGGGAACGCAAGCTTACGCGGCGGCGGTGCATCGACACGGTCGTGGGTGGTTCGGCGCCTTGTCAAAGCCGCGGCGGGCGCGCCGGGGGCATAGGGCTGGCCTGCCTTCTGCGCCTGCGCCTGTTTCAGCTTCTCGAGTGCTCTTTCGATGACCATGCGTGACTCAGTTAGGGAATGTTGGATAGTGGCGCGTAGGGCGCATCAATACTTGGAGAGCACTGTAGCGGCAACGAAAGCCGCGGCCGCCGTAAATCCGGCGATTGCCGACCCCCATGCGAGCTTCTGCCGCCACAGATCCCTCGGATTGAGGAGATTGGGAATGCTGCCGATGGCGCTCGTCTGCATGATCATCTGCAGGTCACTGTTACCTCGCAAGGTCGGATCTGAGGCGTCGACCGCCGCCGCAATCCCAAATGCTATACCGCAGCCCAGGACTGTGCCGAGGAGAATAATGCCAAGACGATTCGGAAAGTACGGCTTGCTCGGTGCAACCGCCGGCCGGAGCAGTGTAAAGCGCTCGCCGCGGGACTCGGTTTCGAGCGTCTGCGCGAGCGCGGCGTTTTTCATCTTGTTCTGCAGATCGGTGTAGCTGTTTTGTGCGTTCTCGTGCTCGCGGGAAAGCGAGATGTACTCGCGCTCCACATTGGGAGCTGTCGCCAGATTCTTCTCGTACACGCCAAGGCCCGCGCGCGCCTTGGCTTCCTGCTCGCGCAACGAGGCGAGCTGGCGACGCACCCCCGTTAACTGACTCTGAACGGCCAGATAGTCCGGATTGTCCGGCGCCGCACCGTTGACCGAACCGCCGCCCGCGCCCTTCGCAAGCAGGTCTGCCACCGCGCGCCGCAGACGTTTTACGTCAGGATGCTCCGGCGTGTATTTCTGTTCGGCTTCGGCAAGATCCCCGCGCGTTTTCGCAAGTTCCTTGCTCCAGTCGCTGACAGCAGCTACGAGGCTCGGGCTGATGCTGTTTAGCTGAAGCTGAAACTGCGACTCCTGTTGCTCGGCCTGAATGATGTCGTGCTGAAGTGCGTCGAGGTCCCGCCGCGTGCGGTCCTCCCCGGCAAGGTTGCGCCCCTCGGCCTCAGGCAATGCATCGCCATACTTTGCCTTGAACTGCGCGAGCTTCTGCTCTTGGCCGGCCATCTCCTGCTCGAGCTGCTTTGCCTGCGCATCAAGAAACTGATAGGCGTCGCGCGAGGCTTCGGCGCGCGTGCGCTGATTGAACGTGACAAACAGATCGACGAGCTTTTGGTCTACGACAGCGGCAAGTTTCGGATCCGGATTCAAGTAATGTATGGAAAACGCCTTCGATTGCTCGAGGGGCTGGAATGTAAGCGGATCGACACGCTCTACGGCACTGTCCTCCAGAATCTGGTTGGCCTTTTGGGCGGGAGTCATGTTCGCAAGGTTCGGATAGGGATCGATTTGCTTGACGACCTGCAGCAGGCTGTCCTTATCCATGACCTTGCGCCGCAGCAGCTCGAGCGTCTGCGCCGCGTGCTCCGCACTGTCGTCCTCCTGCGTGACTTGGGTGGCGACCACATTCTGCGGGAGCGATGAATCCTCCAGCATGATCGTGCCCGACGCTCGATATTTGGGCGGCAGAACGTATGCAATAAAGACTGCGATCAACAAACTCGCAGGAATGATGGTAAGCAGGTAGTGCCGGCGCCTGCGCAGCAGCCCCTTATAGTCGACGAGAGATCGTCCGGTTTCAGCCGTGTTCATTTAAAATTAAAATCCACTGGACGAGGCGGTTCCAGTGCCTGGTACCCGACGGTGAGGAGAACGCCGTTACTGTAGGCAAGATTCGATTCGCCCAGATCTACGGAGCGAGCGAAGATATAGCCACCCGTCACGTACCACGTGCGCGTAATATCAAAGCGCAAATACATCTCGGCATTGGCGCGATTTTCCGGCGGCGATACAGACTCCAGCGCGTTACCGACGACCACGGTGTGAGTGGCACGCACCGCCCCGGTGAAGGAAAGTCGGGCACTCAGCGGGCGATAAACTTGGGCGCGAAACTGATCCATCGTAACCCGGCCGCCGATGCTGCTCGGCTCAAGGAAGCGGCCAATGCTAAATTGCACATTGCCAACCTGAAACTTGTGGGTCCCGACCCATTCGAGTCCCCAACCCGTCGCGGATTGCGGGCTAAAGTCCAGCGCCTCGATGTGGTCGCGCTCCACGCGCAGAACCACCGACATGCGAGTCACATCGGATGTCTTATAGTTGTAACTGAAAGCAACACCCTCCGTGTCCGTCGTGTTCTCCCCGCCGGCTACGTCCGTCAATTTGTTTCCGTTGGTTTCCTGGTAATGGGAATAATACGGCCCGATCCCAATCGACGATCGCTGGCTTGTGTCATAGTTCAGAGTCAAGCCGGCGTAGGGACTTGTGTAGTCCACGCGCTGGCCCGGGGCCTGAATGTTGTATCTAACAGAGTTAACCCGGAAGTCGCCTTCCAGGTCGGCGCGGAGTGAAGTTATAATCAAAGCCAGGGTCCACCTCGTAGCTCTCGCGCGTGATACCGGTCGTCACGTTGGCGGTACCATTGGTGTCGGGGCTGGTTAGGGTCAAACCGTTATTGAATTGGGCCTGCCCGAATTCAGTGAAAAACGCATCGTCGCGTCGATAATCGGCGAGCAGGGTGTAGTCTGCGTTGAGTGTTTTGACGTCGGACTTGAACGCGACGTTGCCACTGGTCCAGTCATACCCCAGTTGCGGGATGTCTGTGTAGGAGATCTGCGCAGCTAGGTCCATGTAGGAACGCGGGGATAGATCGCGCAAATCCGCGCCAACCACGCCGCCATAACTGCCTGCGGATTGAGGAGGCCGAGCCAAGGAGCGGTTGCTGTCCCACTCAGCCGTGGCACTGCCAAACGGGGCAAAATTTATTTCTTGCGCCGCAGCCGGACGAGCGAATACGCAGAGCGCAAGAGATGCGGCGGCAACCGCGAGTGGCGCGGCATCTCGAACCCGGAAGTTACGGTACAACCACGACATCGCCGGCCTCGAGCTGTATGTTCTGATTGAGATTGCGACCCTTCACCACTTCAGTGTAATGAAAGGGAATGACATGCTGTGCAGCGCCAGTGCCGCGCACCACGATGATGTCGTTGAGTCCGGCGAACGGCGTAAAGCCGCCCGCGACGGTGAGTGCCTGCAATACGTTCATGCGCGGGTTCATGACGTAGGACCCCGCTTTACTCACTTGGCCGATCACGTAAACCCTATAGCCATCGAGTTCCTTGACCGAAGCTGTGACAACCGCCTCCGGAATGTAGGTCTTCAGTTTGTTCGTGATCTCAAGCTGAACCTGTGCGATGGTCCGTCCGGCTGCCTGAATCTCTCCGGCGAGCGGAAAGGAGAACTTTCCATCCGGCCGCACGATCACGGTTTTCGTAAGCTCCAACTCTTTCCACACCGCTATATCGATCTGATCACCGGGATTGAGGGTGTAATCCGGCAGCTGCTGTGCGCGACCCGGTAACGCAACCCCGGCGGCGGCCAGGAGCCACACAACGCTCAAAACCAATCTGCGGACGCGAATCGCGGTCGTCGTCATAGGCTGCCTCTCGTTGCGGAACGATGCATGGTCACGGAATCGTATTGTCAGCAGGTTCAATCGGCTCTTACTCCCCTAAATTTTCTTGAATATTTTCGTGGTCGCCAGCCAAGCTCGCCACTTTTTTAAAGTTCGAGAGATCTTGTTTGATTGGCGTCCATGACCTCGTGATGCGCGTCACAATCCTCATGTATTGTGGACCCCACGTTAAACTCATACGAGTCACTTCACTTATTCGCAAGCCGCTTTGAAGGCTGCTCGCCGCCCGCGATGACTGGGTGCGACCAAATCTCACCTCGGGCTTGCACACACCGGTTTCTCGACAAGCGTAACCTCTGGCAGTGCCTGGTGCGACTCGGCGCTTAGAACTCAAAGCGCACCGCCGATGAGATGCACGGATCGCGCTTGTGGGTGCCTAAAGGCCGACGCGGTCCAAGAGTGGGTCAAAACGAACTATCCGAGCGCCTCTGTCAGAAGGTACAAGTCATTACTTTATAACGACTTTCGGACCAGTACAATCGATCCCCGTCGCGCGAGTGCAATTGACACCTGAAGACCGGCCGTTTTCGCGGGGCTGTCAGTGTGTTCGCAGGCGTAGGATTTTCGGAATAACTCCTCGCCAGCGGCGAAGGAAACACCCAGCTCGGTCGCAATGCCTCGTGCGCTTGCGCTAATAGGCGTTACGACCGCGTGCGACGATGGAAAGCGTCTTCAGGAGGATCTTGAAGTCGAGCAGGACTGACCAATTACGCAGGTACTCGAGGTCGTACTGCACCCTGGCCTCCATTTGCTCCACACTCGTCGTCTCCCCACGCAGGCCGTGGACTTGGGCAAGCCCTGTGATCCCCGGGGGCACTTTGTGCCGAACCATGTAGCCTTTGATCAATTTGCGATAAAGCTCGTTGTGGGCCACGCAGTGCGGCCGCGGTCCCACGAGGCTCATGCGCCCCTGCAGAACATTCACCAGCTGCGGCAGCTCATCGAGTGAAGTTCGACGCAGCACCCGTCCGATGGAGGTCACGCGCGCATCGTCCCGCGTTGCCTGGCGAATCGGGCCGGCATCCTCGGTCACCGTCATCGTTCGGAACTTGTAGATGATGATTTCACGGCCGTCGAGCCCGTAGCGACGCTGCTTGAAAATGACGGGCCCGAGCGATGTCGCCTTGACCAGGATCGCGGTGAAGATCATGAGCGGCGAGGCCACAATCAGCGTCACCGTCGCCACGATCATGTCGGTCAGGCGTTTGCTCACACCTCGGTAGCCATGAAACGGTGTCTCGCACAACGCGATGAGCGGCACGCCCAAAAGCTCGCTCGTGCCTCCCTGGATCGAATCGAAGGCGAAGACGGTGGGAATGTAATAGATCGAGACCGTGGTATCACGCAGCTCTTCAAGCAGAAGTTTGACACGCTCGAGATGGCTGACGGGCAGCGCGACAAAGATCACGTCGATCGCATGAGTCTTGACGTGGTGGACGATATCCTTTAAGCCACCGCACAGCTGCATTCCAGGAACCGAGCCTAGCCGAGCCGGCGCACGATCGTCGAAGAAGCCGGATACAGCAAGTCCCGCCGATGAGTTAGCCATCAGCCGCCGAGCGAGCGCCAGGCTGATCTCGTTGTAGCCCACAAATATTGAGCGGCGCGCATTCGCGGGGTCGGAGAGCACGCGCCGCAAAGCTTCGTGCATGACAATGTTGGCGAGTATGAGTATGCCGGGCGTCACGACAGCCCAGGTCAAGAGCACGCGGCGTGAGTACACGGTCGAACTCTTGGTCGCGTAGCCGATGGCCAAGAGAACAAACAACAGCACGAGCCAGCGAAAGGCGACCAAGCCGGCAAGCCGCAGGCGTCCATGAATGAGCTGAGGCGTGAGACTGCGCTTGGGCTGCAACAGCACGGCGCCCAAGACCACGACGAGCGCCGTTAGAAGAAGATAGTCCTCGTCTAAGCCCCGAACACCCAAAATCTGAGCCAGCGCGTAAAGACAGCCGCCCGCCAGCAGAGGCGGCACGGCCGCCTGGGCGAGCGTCAGAAGCGCGATCGCCACACTATGCTTGAACACGACGGTCCTGCTCATGATCCCCGGTCCTCCATAGCTGACGGGTTCCAAATTCTCAAGGAAACCCTCCCCCGCAGAAGACAAAGCAAGTTTCGCGCCAAGCTTAAAATCCTTTCCCCATCAATACATTGATTCAGCATGCTCGGGCGGATCCGAAGGTTTGTGTAAAAACCATCGAC
>Ga0182024_10005056_pt1 | contig 29830 bp, 18 predicted proteins | sample P32metaG_FD_120480 | JGI IMG/M metagenome (GOLD analysis project Ga0182024, IMG submission 120480) | Permafrost microbial communities from Stordalen Mire, Sweden - P3-2 metaG (Illumina Assembly) | ecosystem: Environmental > Terrestrial > Soil > Wetlands > Permafrost | place: Sweden: Stordalen...
CAGAAAAAATCCGGCGTGGCGTGCCCTGCCGCTCTAAACAACTTGCGCGGCAGGGCTTCAAGTACCGGGAACGAATGGTATAAGTGCAAAAGGAGCGACGTTCGGAGCTAAGAGATTCCGAACCGATGTGCAATCCATTGCGACTCTTCACTGCGTATTCACCATATGGACGGAGCGCGGCCCAGTGACCGCAACCGTGCAGCCCGTGCCTGACTCCGCCCTCATGGACAGAATGAGGACAGGGGACGAGGCCGCGCTTTCGACGCTTTACGATCGCTACTCGGCGATGCTCTTTGGCATGCTGATGCGGATCCTGCGCGACCAGCAGGCCGCCGAAGAGGTCCTGCAGGATCTCTTCCTGCAGCTTTGGCGCAACGCCGGGCAGTTCGACCCCAAGCGTGGCTCGCTGCCCGCATGGCTGATGGTGATGGGCAGAAACCGCGCGATCTCGCGCCTGCGCGGCAGAAGAGATCGCGAGGTGCTGGAAGAGGAAGAGGGTGATTATGCAAATACCTTCGCCTCCGGCCAGAACATTGAAGATGAAACGATGCGCGCGGAGCTGGCGCGGAACGTTTCGGCCGCGATCGGGCAGTTGCCGGTCGAGCAAAGGCAGGCCCTGGAGCTAGCCTATTTTGAAGGGATGACGCAAAGTGAAATCGCGAGTAAAACCGGGATCCCGGTGGGTACAGTAAAGACCAGGGTGAGAACCGCGATGCAGACTTTGAGATCGATATTGGGATGACGGAACCGCACGCCAATCCGGAAGATCTCGACCTCTACGCGCTGGGCGCGCTGGACGGCGAGGAGAAGAAGACGCTCGAGGTGCATCTCCGTGCGTGCCCGCACTGCCAGCAGGAGCTGGCCGCGGCGCGGCAGCGCACGGCGCTGATAGGTCTGAGTGCGGCTCCGGCGGCTCCGCGCCCGCAGGTCAAGTTGGCGCTGATGGACAAGGTACGGGCGGAGAAGCGGGCAGGGACGCAGTCTTCGGTCGCGCAAATAATTCCGTCCCAGATCCGGAAAAAACGTTGGGGCTTGCGCTTCTCGTTTGGGTTTGGGCTGGCTACGGCTTTGCTGGCCTTCGCCACGTATGATTTCGCGAAGCAGGATCTCGATCGCGGTAAGAAGCTCCAGCAGCTTCAGGCACAGGTTTCACAGGACGCTGCGGCCCTCCAGGCCATGGGCCAAGTGACCGGCGCACCGGATTCCGCGCAGATTACTCTTCTGCAGCAACCCAATGAACCTCCGGGACAGGCACACATGCTTTACAACGCGCGCATGGGTTTGGGTGTCTATTCCGGCCAAATCGCGCCGGCGCCTTCCGGCAAAAGCTACCAGCTCTGGCTCGTCCCCTCGTCGGGCGCGCCCGTCGATGCCGGACTGGTCAACGCGAATCAGCAGAATGGAGCGGTTGTGGTGCGGTTAACGCCCGGCCTCGCGCCCAAGGCGTTTGCGGTCACTTTGGAGCCGTTGGGAGGCAGGCCCCAGCCCACTGGCCCGATGGTTCTGGTCGGCGCCGCCAGTTAGGGGTTGCCCGTATTGTGAATAAATTTTCACGGCAGATTGTGGAAAGGTGCCTTGCGTGCAGTTATGCGCAGCATCGGCGGGTCCCGGCGAGGCTCACTTGAACTTGGTCATATTTTCATTGAATTAAAAAGAGTTAAGCCGTCTATCAGGAAAGAACAACAGCTGGCAAGAGGAAAATTTCGGGCTTTCTCTGCGGGCTTCCCAAAGAATTCCACAAATTTATCCACAGATAGACGCCAACGCAGCACAGCAAAGGCCCCTCAGGACGGGGCCTTTGCACGGATCTGCTGAGTTTAGTGGGTTCCCGTTCCCGTTGACCTCGGCGCTGCCGGCCTGGGAGCTGCCGGCCGGGGAGCCTCGGAGGCGGGTTGCGCCGGCGGCGCGGGCACGCCCGACTTCACGTTGTAGGCGTCGATCACCTGCTTGGTGATGTTGGTGCCATTGGCGGAGAACAGCACCGGGGTCGCCTGCTGGGAAATGTCTAGGACCAGCGTGAATCCCTGCTGCTCCGAGTAAGACGACATCACGTCGTACACCTTGGAGGCGAGGGAATTGTACATTTCCTGCATGTCCTGCTGGAACGCGTCGCGCGCGTCTTGCGAGTCGCGGTCCAGCTGCTTTTTCTTGTCGTCGATGACCTTGGCCTTGTTGGCCTGCTCGGCCGGAGACAAGCTTGCACCCTGGGCCTGCAACTGCTTGGTCAGGTTGTCAAGCTCGTCGCTGAGGCTCTTGAGGGCGGCTTCCTTGGGAGCGTACTTCTTCTGCAGGTCGCCGAAGTCGCGCTGGCCCTCGTTGGTTTGGGCAACGGCCAACTGAAAAGCAACGACGGCGATTTTGGCCGGACCCGCGACTGGCCCGGCAGTGGGCGCGGCGGCGGCCGGCGCAGCTTGCGTTTGGGCGGCGGCGCTCAGAACAATCCCTGAGGCCAGCATGAGAACGAGTGTAAAAGTACGCTTCATTTGAATCAAAAACTCCTTCGGAATCCCTGTCTGGCTCTTGCCGTTCAACGCACAAACGAGCCTTTGTCTCCTCACGCTATCTTTACCCCGACTTGTCGCGGGAAAAACCCGCACCGGACGGCGCGAGGCTCAAAAAGACGTATACGGAGACGTCAGCAGGAACTACAGGGATTATAGAGCAGGGAGCAGGGAGTAGGGAATAGGGGCCAGATTACATTTCGTAGTTCTCAGTTCGCAGTTCACAGTTACGACGGCGGCGCCTCAGCAAACGCTGCGAACTGTGAACTACGAACGACGAACTGAGAATCAGTGCGCAGGCGCGGGTGCCGGCGCCGGCTGCAACTGGGGCTGAGGCGCATCCAGGTCGCCCTGGCCGGGCGCCTGCGGGGCCGGCGCGGGAACGCCGGACTTGGTGTTATAGGCCTCGATGACTTCCTTGGTGATCTCCATCGCAGGAAGGGCGTAGAGGACGGTCTGCGTCTGCTGGTCTCCTTCGTCGAGAACCAGCGTGTAGCCGTGCTTCTCGGCATAGTCGCTCATGAGCGCCCCCACTTTGCCGGCCACATCATTGATGATCTGCTGCATATCGGTCTGGAAATCGCTCTGCGCGTCCTGGGTATCGCGGTCCAGCTTTTTCTTTTTCTCATCGATGACGCGCGCGCGGTTCGCGCGCTCGGCATCGCTCAACTGAGCGCCCTGAGTCTGCAACTGCTTGGTCAGATTGTCGATTTCGTCGCTCTCGGCTTTGATCTGTAGCCGCCGGGGGTCATATTTCTTTGCGAGGTCGGCAGCGTCGCGCTGGAACTCGTTGGTCTGGGTGACGGCGGCCTGAAAAGCGATGACCGCGACCTTCGCAGTAGGAATGGATGCCGCGGCGGTGGGCTTTTGCACGGCGGGCGCGGCCGGCCTTTGCGCGGCGGCCGCAGCAGGCTTTGGCGCGGCCGGGGTTTGAGCGGCGACCACGATGGACGATGCAAAGACCACGAAAAGAGCGAATACGGACAGGCGCTTCATGCGAATCAAATGCTCCTTGGAGTTTCCCTGTGCGGACGCCATTAGCACGGCGACCCGTTCCACGATGCCCATTGGACTCTCTTGAGGAGGCTCCATCGCGCGGCAAGTGTGGCAATGATGCGCGCGGAGGCATCGCCGGGAACTAGAGGCGATTATAGGTTCCGGGTCAGGGAGCGTCAAACGGCGAGACGCAGGGAACGAGGGACCAAGCAGCCAGCCCGCCGTAGCGGTTGCGGATGCAAAGCGCCGGGCGTCAGTCTATGCGGTGCCAGAGCACCGGAAACGGAACGGGCCGCTCCGGAGAGCTGCCCGTTGGCTGAAACCTGACACCCACCTCTCAGAACGTCGTGGAGATGGTGAGGCGGAAGGTCTTGCGCGGCTCGCGGAAGACGTAGCCTGATCCGTAGGCCTGGATGGCTTCCGAGTAGGTATAATCGCCTGCGCCGCCCGGCGGGAACATGTCGCGGGTGATCAACTCGGCCGAGCAGCTTTGCTGTTTTTGCCCCAGAATGGCATCGTTGCAATAGGGCCGCTCGTAGAGGCGCAGCGGGTTATAGGCGTAATAGAGGCGGAAAGGCGCGTTGATGATGGGCATGAGCACCGAAAGCTCCGAGCCCACCGACATACGGGGAACGAAGTTGGTGCCGGAGACGGGCCGGATGTTTTGTTGGAAGCCGACCTGGGAGCCGGGAATGCCGCCCTGGCAGGAGCCGTTGTTAAACACCGGGCAGCCATAAAGCGGCGCGGTGAGCGAGGCAAAGCCTTCGGGGCTCTGCTTCAACTGGTTGTGGTTGGTCGCTGAATCGATGCCGAAGTCGTCAAAGAACGCGAAGGTAAAGGGCCCGACCACAGGAATGCGGTATTCGGCATTGCCCGTGAAGCTGGCGTCGCCGCCGATGGAGGCGATGCCGTAAACCGGCAGAGGCACCTGAATGCACTGGTTGTCCTGCGGGTTGGTCGGGTCGCGCGGCACGCACTGGCCGTCAGGATTGGTAAGCTGGAAGTTGACCCGCGTGGGCACATAGCCGTAAGGCGTGGTGCTGCGCACATCGAAGCCGCGCAGATCGTTCTCGCCGCCGTTGAAGAAGCGGTTGTTGGGCGGCGCCACGTCGCCGGAGATGCCCTGGATATAATTCAACTGCGCGCGAATACCCAACACATTGCGCGCCCCATTGGTGGGGATCAGATAGTGCATGGGGATGTAGCGCTTGTAGGCAACCGCGGGGTTGATATAGCGCACGTCGCCCCACAGGCCGGCAATCTGCAGGAAAGCGGTGTATTCTTTGCCATCGTGGGGGCGCTGCGGGTTCGAGACCGTGTTGTAGGCGTAACTGAAGCCGAGATTGCTATTAATAATGCCGGCCAGCGGATTCGAGCCCTGTATTCCCGAGCGGAAAGCGATGGTCTGGAAAAAGGTCGAGGAGGCCGTGCTGAAGGCCGTAATCGTGGACTTGGTAAGCGAATAGGTGACGCCGACGCGCTGGAACGCATGCCGCTTCAACGGATAGCTGACGGAGAAATTTATGCCGTCGGAGCCGACGTTGTAATTCTGCGTGAGCGACTTCTGGGCGGTGGACAGGTTGAGATCCGCGCCGGTGGTGGCCTGGTAGTTCTTGGCGGCGTTGTAATCCTGCTTCTGGTTGAAGACCTGGAAGCCAAGATTGATGGGACGGTTGCGGATATAGGGCTGCGTAAAGCCGAACTGGAAGGTGCGGCTGATCGAGCCCAGGTTGGCCTGCACGCTCAGGGTCTCGCCCAATCCCAGGAAGTTGTTGGTCTGGTAATTGACGCCGAGAAACGCGCCCGAATAGCCGCTGACGCCGCCATTCATGCCGATGGAGTTCTTGCCCTTCTCCTTGACCTTGAGGAGCAGATCGACGGTGCCGGCATCGGGATCCTGATGAGCCTCGGAGTCCTGGTCGACCTTGAGCGGATCGAAGTATTCCAACTGGTTCAGGCGCAGGAGGCTGTATTCCCAGAGCTGGGAGTTGTAGACCGACCCTTCGTCGAGCATCAGTTCGCGCCGGATGACGCGGTCGCGGGTGATGGTGTTGCCCTGGAACTCGATGCGCGAAACGAAGAACTGCTTGCCCTCATCGATATCGATGTTCATGGACACGGTCTTCTTCTGCTCATCGGTGTCCAGCTTGGGCACCGCGCCGAAGTTGATGTAGCCCAGGCTTCCATAGGCCTTCTTCAGGTTGTCAAGACCTTTCCCGATGGCTGTGGCGCTGAACCAGTCGCCGTCCTTCATAGGAAACTGGGCGCGCAGGGCCTTGACGTTTTGGATCTGCTTGTTGCCCGTGAAGGTGATAGTGCCCAGCCGGTAGCGGCCGCCTTCTTCGATGGTCAACTGGATGTCGATGCGCTTGCCCTTGTTCGGCCGGAAGGTGAACCAGTTCAATCCACCCTCGTCGCGAATCTGCGTCTTCGGATCCTCGACGGCGGCGTTGGCGTAGCCCTTGTCGCGGTAGGCCTGGCGCACGCGCTCGGTGTCTTCTTCGAGCTTGGAGGAGTCGTAGGTCTGGGAGAAGAGGTCCTCAAAGACGATGGAGTACGGAATGCCGATGGGCTTCAGGTTCTTCATGGACCGGCGCAGGTCAAGAGAGCTGATGTGCCGGTTGCCCACGAACTGGATTTTGCCCACCTTCACCACCGGGCCTTCCTTGATATTGAAGTTGACCTGCACCGAGGCCGGCGGAATGGTCTTGACGTCGGTCTTGATGGTGGCAAACTGGTGGCCGTGCTCGGCGAGCAACTGCTTGATGACGGTTTCAGCCTGGGTAACCTTGGTGGCGTCGTACTGGCTTTCCACCGAAAGAGGAACCTTCTCCTTCTTGAAGCGGTCGAGCACGTCGGAAACCGAAACGCTGTTCAGGCCCTTGTAATTGATCTCGCGGATGCTGGGTTTCTCACGAACAAAGACGTTAAGGATGATGCCTTTCTCGGAGTCCTCGCGCTCAATGCGCAGATCCTCGAAATAGCCCGTGTTCCAGAGCGAGTGGAAGTCGCGCTCGATCGAAATCGGATCATAGGTGTCGCCGGGATGGGTGAACATCCTCGCCAGGATGGTTTCCTTGGGAATGCGCCGGTTACCGATGACCCTGATCTGGTCAATCGTGTCCGATGTCTGGGGCGGGGTCGAGTTGGGGTTCTGGGCCACGGCTGTGAAGGCAGCTGACACCAAAACCAGAACCACGGCAAAGCGCAAAAAGCGCCGGGCAATAAAGACGGCGAGAGAGATCGAAGCGTTCTTGATCTTCACCGGGTTTGAACCCTGCGGCGAGCACAAAAACTCTTTCGTACAATAAATCTGCTTCACAGGAAGAATTTGCACACCCTCATTGCTTAAAATCTGGTCTTACCTAAAGGAAAGATTGATTCTACAAGACCGCGGCCACCTCGCCCAAACTTCGCGGTCCTCGCCGACAGGCCGCTGTCGCAGAGCGAGAAAACTCCCAGGCGGGATTTTGGCTCTTGAACCGTTTCCTTCCCACAACATCCCTGCCGCGCCAGGCGCCGGAAGCGGGGATGAATCCCTGGTTGGAATCCATGTCCCAGTCTACCGGACTCAGACGGGTTGCGGCGGCCGTGCGCCGCCTGTACCTGGCAATCTGCGGGTTAGACGTGGCGCGACAGTCCAGGGCACCCCGGGAGAAGGAGATTTCCAGCAGGAACGAGAGCCCACCAGCGGCACAGCAAGAAAGCTCCGAGCGAATCCTTTTCACTTGCCGCGGCGTCTTTAATAAGGGAGCGAAGTTTGGCGAGCGGTCTTGTCTGTATTCGCCATCGTCGTCTGCGGCTTTCAGCTACCATATTCTATTCAAGTGGAACTTTGACCGGGATGCGCGGAAGTGCAATCCGGCATGAACCCGAGGAGCCGGCGCGAACCGGAGAGCGATTGCAATTAACCCCGCGATAAGGCAGGGTTGAGCGCGAGCCGGTCGCAGGCCTCAACCCAATCAGAACGCCGGCCTAGGAGCGAAAACCAGTCTTATGATGTGGATTGTCCGGCTTGCGCTTAGACGGCCTTATACTTTTGTCGTCTTTGGGCTGCTGATTTTGATCCTTGGCGTGTTCAGCATCGAATCGATGCCTACGGACATCTTTCCCAACATCGACATCCCGGTGGTGACGGTGGTGTGGCAGTATGCCGGTCTGTCGGCGGATCAGATGGCCAACCGCATCGTGACCAACGCCGAGCGGGGCATGACCACCACGGTCAACGACATCGACCACATCGAATCGCAGTCTCTGGTGGGCGTGGGGATCATCAAGATTTTCTTCCACCCTGGTGTGAACATCGCCCAGGCCGTGGCCGAGATCTCAGCCATCAGTTCAGTGCAGATCCGTTCCCTGCCGCCCGGCACGTTTCCGCCGTTCATCATTCAGTACAACGCGTCGAGCGTGCCGGTGCTGCAACTGGGGATCTCCGGGCAGGGCCTGAACGAACAGCAACTGAACGACATTGCCACCAACACCATCCGCCTGCAACTGAGTACTGTCGAGGGCGCGCAGACGCCCTTTCCTTTCGGCGGCAAACAACGCCAGATCCAGGTGGACCTGGACGTGAACGCCCTGCAGGCGCGCGGCCTTTCACCCACCGACGTAGTCAATGCCATTACCGCGCAGAACGTGATCGCGCCCTCCGGGACCATCAAACTCGATCGCTTTGAATACCAGGTGGAAACCAACTCTGCCCCCACTCTGCTGGATACGCTGAACAATTTGCCGGTCAAAACTGTGAACGGCACGATTGTCTATATCCACGACGTGGCGCACGTGCGCGACGGCAATCCGCCGCAAACCAACATCGTGCGTGTCGATGGCCGCCGCGCCATCATGATGAGCATTTTCAAGACCGGCTCTTCCTCGACCCTGGACATTATCAAGGGCGTGCGCGACATCCTTTCCAGCCCCGGTCTCAAGGGCCAAATGCCTCCGCAGGTGAAGATCGTAGCGCTTGCCGATCAGTCGATCTTCGTGCGCAGCTCCATCGAGGGCGTACTCCACGAGGGAATCATCGCGGCCTGTCTCACCGCGATCATGATCCTGGTTTTTCTGGGCAGTTGGCGCTCCACGCTCATCATCGCCGTCTCCATCCCCCTGTCGATCCTGTGTTCGATCGTCGTGATGCACGCGCTCGGCGAGACCATCAACATCATGACCCTGGGCGGGCTGGCGCTGGCGGTGGGCATCCTGGTCGACGACGCCACAGTGGAAATTGAAAACATCAACCGCAACCTGGAATCGGGCAAGGAGATCGAGCAGGCGATCCTGGATGGAGCCGCGCAAATTGCCACGCCGGCCCTGGTTTCCACGCTCGCCATCTGCATCGTCTTTGTGCCGATGTTTCTGCTCAGCGGCGTGGCGCGGTACCTGTTTGTGCCCATGGCGGAGGCGGTGGTTTTCGCCATGCTTGCCAGCTACCTGCTTTCGCGCACGGTGGTTCCCACCATGGCGCGCTATCTCCTGAGGGAGCACGATGATGCCGAAGTGCACAGAAAGCGCGTCAGCCGCAATCCCTTCACGCGCTTCCAACTCGCCTTCGAATCCCATTTCGAGCGCATGCGCCTGGGCTACCTGCGCATGCTTACCTTCTGCGTCGATCACGCAGGCGCGTTTCTCATCGTGTTTCTTGTCTTCGCGCTGGCTTCGCTCATCCTTACTCCGGAGCTGGGACAGGACTTCTTCCCGTCGGTCGACTCGGGCCAGTTCATCATTCACGTGCGCGCCCACGCCGGCACGCGCATCGAAGAGACGGCTGCGCTTTGCGATCATGTAGAGCAGACCATTCGCGGGCAGATCCCGGCCAATGAAGTGGTGACGATTCTCGACAACATCGGCCTGCCTTACTCCTCGCTGAATCTTTCCTACTCGACCTCCGCGCCTGTGGGCCCCTCTGACGCCGATATCCAGGTGCAGTTGACGCCCGATCATCATCCCAGCGAGCAATATGTCGAGCGGCTGCGCGCCGTGCTCACTCACGAATACCCGGGGGTGACGTTTTATGTGGTGCCGGTGGACATCGTCACCCAGATCCTCAACTTTGGACTGGCCGCTCCTATCGATATCCAGATCGTCGGACCCAATCTGTATGGCAACCGCGCCCTTGCCGAGCGCATGTTGAACGAGGTGCGCTACGTTCCCGGCGCGGCGGACGTGCGCATCCAGCAGCCCTTCAACTATCCCAATCTCACGGTGGATGTGGATCGCACCCGCGCCGCGGCCACCGGGCTGACGCAGCAAAACGTGGCGCAGAGTCTGCTGGTGGCGCTTAGCGGGAGCTTCCAAACCAGCCCAAGTTTCTATCTCGACCCGCGCAACGGCGTCTCGTACAACATCGCGATCCAGACGCCGCAGTACCGCATGGACACGATGGCCCAGCTCCAAAGCCTGCCCATCACCGGAAGCGGTACGACGAGCACGCCCGGCACGGCGGCGCCCTCCACCGCGGCTCCGGGATCGGAGGCAACGGCCGCGCCGGGAGCAGAGACGACGGCCGCGCCCGGAGCCCCCGCGCCTGAGCAAATCCTCGGCAATCTGGCTACGATTGTTCCCGGCATGGAGCAGGCCGAGATCAGTCACTACAATGTGCAGCCGGTCATCGATATTTATTCCAACGTGGAAGGGACCGACCTCGGAAGCGTGACGCGCGCCATGGAAAGGATTGTCGCGCGTCATCAGGCCGCGAAGGACCTGCCCCGCGGTTCAAGTTTCATCTTCCGCGGCCAAAGCGAAACTATGTACCGCTCCTACATCGGCCTGCTGAGCGGCCTGGCCTTCTCCATCGTGCTGGTTTACCTGCTCATCGTGGTCAACTTCCAATCCTGGCTGGACCCATTTCTCATCATTGCCGCGCTGCCCGCGGCGCTGGCCGGGATTGTCTGGTTCCTGTTCTTTACCAACACACGGCTCAGCGTGCCGGCGTTAACCGGCGCCATCATGTGCATGGGCGTAGCCACAGCCAACTCCATCCTGGTCGTGAGCTTTGCGCGCGAGCAATTGGAGATCCTGGTGGGCGATGCGCGCCAGGCGGCGCTGAACGCCGGCTTTGTCCGCCTGCGCCCCGTGCTGATGACCGCGCTGGCCATGATCCTCGGCATGATTCCCATGTCACTGGGCCTGGGCGAGGGCGGCGAACAGAATGCGCCGCTGGGGCGCGCCGTAATCGGCGGCTTGCTGCTGGCCACAGTGGCGACGCTCTTCTTTGTGCCTGCATTCTTTTCCTTCACTCACGGCCGCATCGAGCGTGGACGCAAGCGCGAGTCGCATCGCGCTTCCAACGGCCGCTCTTCCATCGAATTCGATGAGTTCGATGAGACACCGGAGTAACCGCTTATGAACGACCAGCCCAATCCGAATCCACAACCCGCCGCGCATGACCACGAGGGCGCACCCGAGACGAGCCCGGTCTCGCCGCGCAAGATTTTGACCGGCGCGATTGTGGTCCTGTTCATCCTGGCCGTGTTCGCCGTGATCGGCATCTTACGCCGCATGCACGCCCACACAGTTCTGAAGGAGCGCACCTACGACCTGGCCGCGCCCACGGTAACGATTGCTCCGGCACGGCCCGGCGCGCCCGTGGATTCTTTTGTGCTGCCAGGTAATGTGACCGCCTATTCTGACGCGCCCATCTACGCCCGCACCGACGGTTACCTGGTTCGCTGGTACTATGACATCGGCTCGAAGGTGCAGAAGGGTGCGTTGCTGGCCACCATCGACACGCCCGAACTCGATCGTCAGGTGACGCAGGCCGAGGCCGACCTGGTGACCGCGCAAACCAATGCCGGCAACGCCAAGGTACAGTCCAATCGCTATTCGGGGCTGGTCAAGTCCGACGCAGTATCGCAGGTCGACACCGACACTTTCAACACGCAGGCCGCAGCCACCGCTTCCGCCGTCAAGTCCGCTGATGCCAACCTGCAGAGGCTGCGCGAAATGCAATCCTTCGAAAAGGTCTATGCGCCGTTTGACGGCGTGGTGACCGCGCGCGCAGTCGACACCGGCCAGTTGATCAACCTGGGTTCAGGCGCCGAGCTTTTTCACATGCAGGCCATCCAGACCCTGCGCGTCTATACGAATGTGCCGGAGGTTTACGCGCAGACCTTGCAGCGCGGCATGAAGATCGATCTTACCTTTCCCGAGCGTCCGGGGAAGATTTATGTGGGAACGCTGGTGCGGACCGCTGACGCCATCGATCCCGCGAGCCGTACGCTGCTGGCCGAGGTCGACGTGAATAACCGTTCCGGCGAATTGCTGCCGGGCTCGCTGGCACAGGTTCACTTCAAAACGCCCACTGCGGGCGTCACGTTCATCGTGCCCACGTCGGCTTTGATCTTCCGTCGCGACGGCATGGAGTTGGCGAAAGTTGTGGACGGCGACAAGGCGCGCCTGGTGCACGTGGTGATTGGCGAGGACGATGGAGCCATGGTGCAGATCGTCGACGGCTTGCGTCCGGGCGACCAGATTATCCAGGATCCGCCCGACTCGCTCATCGACGGCGAAAAAGTGAGTGTGGTGCAACCGGGGAGCATGCCCAGCCCCGCAGGAGAACTGTAGGAATGGCGCATCGGCTCACAGTATCGCCGGCAAAGAGGACCCGAGGGTTGGGCAGACTGACTCGGTCTCTCGGTCCCTTGGTCCCTTGGTCCCTGATTCTTTTCACCGGCTGCAAACCGGTTGGCCCCGATTACAATCGCCCGGGCTACAACGCGCCTTCGGTATATAAGGAGGCGGGCGCGTCGACGGTGACGCCCCCGCCGAACCCATCCGGCGGCGCATGGCAGCCGGCCAATCCCTCCGACGGCATGTTGAAAGGCAAGTGGTGGGAGATCTACCAGGACCCGCAGCTCAACCAGTTGGAAGAGCGCATCGCAACCAACAATGTGCAACTCAAGCAGGCGCTCGAGACCTACCTTGCGGCGCGAGACCAGGTGAGCGCGGCGCGCGCCAACCTGTATCCCACGCTTTCGGCGAGCGTGAGCCCCGAAGCAGGTAAGTACTCGGCCAATGAGCCGCTTTGGAATAAGGCCAACCCCACCACCTACACCGACCTGACGATTGCGGGCCAGGCCAGTTGGGAGCCGGATTTCTGGGGCCGCATCCGGCGCACTGTAGAGCAGGCGCGAGCCAACGCGCAGGCCACCGCGGCCGAGGCCGCGAACGTAGACCTGACCCTGCACGCTGAGCTGGCGACCGACTACTTTGCTCTGCGGGGCCTCGATTCCGAAATCAAGCTGTTGACGACCACGGTTGCGGACCTCCAGCACCAGCTCGATCTGACCCAGCGGCTGTTTGCCGGTGGCGTGGACACGGCCGTGGATGTGGCCGAGGCGCGCACCCAGCTTGAAACCGTGCGCGCACAGCTCGTCGATCTCGGTGTGGCGCGTGCGCAGTACGAACACGCCGTCGGCACCATCGCCAACCTCAATCTCTCGGGTTTCAGTATTCCGCCCTCGCCGCTCGACCTGGCGCTGCCCAAGGTTCCCCTGGGCGTGCCCTCGCAATTGCTGGAGCGTCGTCCCGATATTGCCGCGCAGGAACGGCTGGCTGCCGCAGCCAATGAGCAGATCGGTATCCAGATCAGCGCTTTTTATCCGACCATCACGTTGAGTGCAACGGGCGGCTTTCAAAGTACCAATCCCGGCACATGGATTCAGGGGCCGAGCTCGTTCTGGACCCTGGGCGCCCAGGCCGCGCAGCTTTTGTTCGATGCCGGACAGCGCCACGCTCTCACCGACGCCGCGCGCCACAGCTACGAAGCGCAGGCGGACGGCTATCGCAACACGGTCTTTCAGGCCTTCGAGGATGTGGAGGATCAGCTCGCGAGCTTGCGCATTCTGGAGCAAGAAACGCAGGTGGAGCAGAGCGCGGTGGATGCGGCGCAGCAATCCTTTAATTTATCGAATATGCGGTACAAGGGCGGCGTGACCAGCTATCTCGAGGTGTTGACCGCCGAGCAGACCCTCCTCAATGACCAGGTAACCGCGATCAATCTTGAGAGCCGGCAGTTTGCCTCCAGCGTGAGCCTGGTGCGCGCCCTGGGTGGTGGCTGGGACGTCACGCAGCTGCCAAAATAGAAGAAAAATCAGTGGCATTGACTTCGTTTCAGGGTTTTCTCTGTATAATTCGAGGCGCGAACGAAATCGAAGATTTCGTGCCCGGAGTTACTTATGTCCCTGCTTCGCTTCCTGCAAAGACTCTTCCCTGTCCTGACCGTTCTCGTCGCGGTTGGCGTTTTCACAATGGCTGTGAGCAGTGCTCCCGCCCAAACGCCGCGTGTGGTGATTAGCGGTTTAACGTCCAGGATCATCGTGGTCCCGCATGAACCAGGACCAGTGCTCCGCGCCGCGAAAGACCTGCAGAGCGACTTCACGAAAGTGTTAGGGAACGCACCAGCCATCGTGGACGGTCTTCAAGATACCGGTGCGACGGCAATTCTCGTTGCGCAGAGCGATCAGGTGCCCACCGGCGTGGAGTGCACCAGGCCCACGGGAGCGGAGTCCTTTGCATTTTCTGTCGCCCGATTAGGAAGCACATCGGCGGGTGCGAGCGTCGTCTGCCTCGTCGGCGCGGATATGCGCGGGACCATCTACGCAATCTACGAGTTCTCGCAAAAAGTCCTCGGTGTCGACCCGATGTACCTATGGACCGACAAGCAGCCCGCGAAGCGCGCTTCCATCCCTCTGCCCGCCGATTTCGCGCACACCTATCCGAGTCCCGTTTTTAAGTACCGCGGCTTTTTCCCCAACGACGAAGACTTGCTGACCGGATGGGTGACGCCGAAGAAAGGCGATCAAACGGGGATTGCGCTCTCCACGTGGGACATGGTCTTTGAAACCATCCTGCGCCTCAAAGGCAACATGGTGGTGCCGGGGACGTGGATCTTCCCAGACGATGCGCAGGTGCAGGCGGCGACAGATCGCGGGCTGATCGTGAATCAGCATCATGCCATTCCGCTGGGCGTAAACGTGGCGCGCTGGCCGCAGGATGTGCCGTACAACTACTCAACGCATCCCGAGATCCTGGAGCGCGCATGGACCAACGCGGTGAACGATTACAAGCCGGGCCAGGAAATTCTTTGGAGCGTGGGATTGCGCGGTTTGTCTGACTCGAGTTACAGCTCGCTCGATCCGAGCGTGCTGAACAACGATCCGCTGCTCGGGCAACGCATCAGCGCGGCCATCGTCGACCAGATGAAGATTGTGCGCGCGAAGTATCCGCAGGCGCAGTTTGTGACTGACCTTTGGCAGGAGGGCGCGCGGCTGACGCAGGAGGGGTACCTGAAGATTCCGCCGGAGGTGAGCCTGGTGTGGGCCGACACGGGCTACGGCGACATGCAGGACGGCGGCAAGGTGGCGGCGGGCCACGGCATGTACTTCCACGTGGCCATGATGAACGGGCAGGCCAATCAACTCTCGGAGATGGTATCGCTCAAGATCATTCAGTCTGAAATTGGCCGCTACATCAAGGCGGGGGCAACGTCGTATTTCCTCGTGAACACGAGCGACATTCGGCCGGTGGTAATGACTACGCGCGCCGTGATGGAGATGGCATGGGGCGGCGTTCCGGCGACGACCGGCGGCGCCGCAAGCGACGCGAGCGACACGAGCGACGCGGACGCCGCGTACTACCGCAAGTGGGCCACGGAAGAGTTTGGCGCGAAATCCGCCGATGCGCTCACCAAAGTCTATCGGGAGTATTTTGACGTGCCCTCACCGCGCGCGCCCTTTGCCTTTGCCCCTCCGCGAATGACTTCAGCCGGCAATGTTCCGCCACCCCCGCCGCGCTACAGCAACATTCCGCTGGTTGACGGCGATCAGCATTACCACAGCGAGGCGCGGCGGATTCTCGCCGACTACCTCAGCGGGCACCAGGTGATTGGGATTCCCAGCCAATCGCCCAAGTGGACGCAGCCGCGCGCGGGATTCACCATGACGGCAGAACGGCGTGCGGAGTTTCTCGATCGTGACATCAAGGACTGCACGGACGCCCAGCCGCGCTGGGATGCGGCGTGGAAAGATGCCGTGGCGGCCGAAAGCCTGATCGATCCCTCGCGCCGCGACTACTACCAGGAAGCTGTCCTCACCATGATCGCGATCAACCGCGAGAGCAACCGGATGCTGCTTGACGTTGCGCAGTCGATGAAAGACGTCGACGCAGGCGACACCGCGAAGGCGCAAACCGAAGCAGCCGATGCACTGAAGGCGCTCGACGCGATGCAAACCGCGATGCACGCGGCGGAATACGGCAAGTGGAAGAACTGGTATCGCGGCGACTGGCTCACCGGCGTCTATCGCACGCGGGAGATTGTGCAGGCGTACGCCGATCACCTGAAGGATCCCATGGCGAAGCTGCCCGCCCCGGCGTCATGGAGCGGATGGGAGGGGTATTTCCACATCATGCAGTACGAGGGTGATCGATCGGTCGATGTGCATTAAATCGGCGTTCACTAAATCGATGGGCACTAAATCGGCGTGGACTGGCGCGAAATCGCCTGTTCCCGACGGAGCAGATATGCGGGATGCATGAGGCCGGTGGGGATGTAGAGCTTATCGCCCTGGCAGGTGAACCCAAGCTTGACAAGGAGGCGGCCCGACGCGGCGTTTTGTGGATGGTGCCCGGCAAAGATCGCTGCGGCGCCCAACGGGCCGAAGGCGTAGGGGATGATGGCTTCTGAAGCCTCGCGCGCAATTCCCTGCCCCCAGAACTCCGGCAACAGATGCACTCCCATTTCGTAGATGGCCTGGTTTGATTCGTAAGGGCGCAGACCCGCGCATCCCGCGTGCCGGCCATCGGCGAGTAGAAAGATCGGCCAATACTGCATCCGGTACTGATTTTGCAGCTCAATTTCTCGGGCCAGCCGTTCGAGGGCGACTTCGCGTGTCCAGGGACCGCCGATCAGCGCCGTCACCTGCGGGTTGCACCAGAGATCGATCGCGAGAGACTCATCGCGCGAGTTCCAACAGCGGAAGCCCAGGCGCTTTGTGGCGAGGAAGTAACTCGGGGAATCTGATCGCGCGATTTCGGGCTGGCTCGGGGCGGACTTGCGGGCATTCGCTGGTGTGCTATCCACGCCATGCCAGTGTGTGCTCATAAGCCTTCGCCCCTTAGATTCCTGCCCCTTAAATTCCTTCACCCATCGTCACGTAGACGCGCAACCGTTCCAGTTCCGCAGTATAGGCGGCGCGTTCGGCCTCTTCATCGGCAAACGGCTGGGCGGAGGGCTCGGTCGCGCCAAGGCGCTCCTCCAGTTCATCCACGCGCACCGAAAGGGCGATGAGCGCGTCGGAGAGCGGGTCCTTGATCTCGTGGGGGTCGGTGATGAGCACACGCTGACCGTTGTGATAAACGATGTGCGCGGGCACGCCGACCACGGTGGAATTCGGCGGCACGTCGGAGAGCACCACCGATCCCGCGCCCACGCGCGAGTTCTCGCCCACGGTCACGTTGCCGAGGATGTTGGCGTTGTTGCCGATAAAGACGCCGTCGCAGACCGTGGGGTGGCGCTTGCCGTGACCCTTGCCGGTGCCGCCGAGGGTGACGCCCTGGTACATGGTCACGTCGCTGCCCACGATGGCGGTTTCGCCGATGACAACTCCGGTAGCGTGGTCGATGAAGAGCCGCCGCCCGAGAAGCGCGCCGGGATGGATGTCGACGCCAGTGAAGAAACGCGACACCTGCGAAAGAATCCGCGCCGGCAGATACAACTTGCGACGCCAGAGCCAGTGCGACACGCGGTGAATCCATACCGCCCAGAGGCCCGGATAGCAGAGCAGGACCTCAAGGCGGCTGCGCGCAGCCGGGTCCCGCTCCTTGATGGAGGCGATGTCGTCGCGAACTCGTTCCAAAAGGGACATAGGGACTAAGGACTAAGGGACTGAGGAACTAACGGGACCAAGAGATCAAGTGGACGAAAACCTCGCCGATCACAGGCACGGAGCGCCTGTCCCTAGTCCCTGGTCCCTTAGTCCCTAGTCCCCGCCTTTCTTACGCCGGCACCGCGATCGGCTCGGCTTGCAGAGCCAGCGCCTGCTGGCGCAGCGGCTCAAAGAGCACGCTCGACAGATAACGCTCACCGAAGTCGGGCAGCACGACCACGATCAGCTTGCCCTTATTCTCAGGTCGCGCAGCCACCTTGAGCGCCGCAGCCACAGCAGCGCCCGAGCTGATGCCGACAAACAGGCCTTCCTCTTTGGCAAGACGGCGCGCCATCTCGACCGCTTCATCGTTGGAGACCTGGACGACTTCGTCGATGAGTTTGGTGTCGAGCACGCTGGGCACAAAGCCGGCGCCGATGCCCTGAATCTTGTGGGGGCCGGGCTTGCCGCCGGAGAGCACCGGGCTGTCCGTGGGCTCGACGGCGATGGCTTTGAACGACGCCTTTTTCGGCTTGATGTAGTTCGACACGCCCGTGATGGTGCCGCCGGTGCCCACGCCGGAGATGAGAATGTCGACTGCGCCATCGGTGTCGTCCCAGATCTCGGGGCCGGTGGTGTGCAGGTGGATGGCCGGGTTGGCGGGGTTGTCAAACTGTTGCAGCATGTAGCCGTTGGGCGTCTTCTCCAGGATCTCGTTGGCCTTGGCGATGGCGCCCTTCATGCCGTTGGGGCCGGGGGTGAGCACGATTTCCGCCCCATAGGCGAGCAGCGTCACGCGGCGCTCCAGGCTCATGGTTTCAGGCATGGTGAGGATGAGCCGATAGCCCTTGACCGCGGCCACAAACGCCAGCGCGATGCCGGTGTTTCCGCTGGTGGGCTCAATGAGCACGGTTTTGCCGGGCGAGATTTTGCCCCTTCTTTCCGCGTCTTCGATCATGGCAAAGCCGATGCGGTCCTTGACACTCGACGCGGGGTTCTGGCTTTCCAGCTTGACGACGACGGTAGCCGGGAGCCCGGCGGCCACACGGTTCAACCGCACCAACGGAGTGCGGCCGATCAATTCAGTAACATTCGCGGCTATGCGCGCCATGATAATCTCCTTTTTCCCGGGGCCATGTGCCCGGACCTCTCAAAATTTCGGGGATGGTGCAGCTTGTCGGGTAAGAAAATCGAGCGCGCTCCACGCGCACTTCAGCATCGCGGCTGGCACCAGGACGGTGTTAGCGACATCGACGCATGCAAATAGCCTAGTCCCAACGCCCCGGCGATGGCAAGCGCTTTCGTTTCCGCCAGACATGCGGCTGGGCCGAGCCGATTCCCCTCACTCTCCGATCAGTTTGCAGGAAATGGGGATGATCTGGCCTTGACCCCCTTTGAGAGCGCCCTCGTAAATTCCGCAATCAAGCAGGTTGTTCGGCGAGGACTTGCGACCGGAATAGACGTTAATCAAAAGCAGCGGTCCCTGACTGTCAATCCATTTCAGCATTGATTGCTTGAGTTTGATGTGGTCAAACGTCGCCGTCGCCCCCGGAGCGATTTCGCGCTGCGCCTCGCCCAATCCAACTTCGCTCATGTCGCTTACGTATTGCCGGGGCGTGTCCTTTCTTGGCGCTCCTGAAAGATAGCCGGCCACGATGACGGTTTCCTTGCCCGCCACCAGCGTGGCCATCGCCTTTTGCGAATACGTGATGTTGACGGTGAAGCCGGGAACGGTTGCAGCAGGCGCCGCGGGTTTGGGGCTCGGTTGCTGAGCGATTGCCGCGATGAATGCGGTAGACGCGAGAAGAAGAGAGAGAACACTCTTTGCGGATAGAGGTGGTTTTGCCCTCATGGACGCAAGCTTACCGCAACAGAACAATGCATTGCGATGAAAATCGCGGCGTGAAACGCAGCGGCCGGGCGTCCGCCAAATCAAGCAGCGCGATCAGCCCGTATTCCGCAGTCCCGCCGAAATGCCGTTGATGGTGGCGGCGATGACGCGGTTCACGTCGGGGGTATCTTCGCCGGCGCGCTTGCGGCGCAGCATGTCGACCTGGATCAAATGCATGGGATCGACGTAGGGGTTGCGCAGCTTGATGGAGTGGGCGAGAACCTGGTTGGTCTGGAGCAGTTCAGTCTGACGCAGGACGGCGAGCAGGCCGCGCACCGAGCGATGAAACTCCGCCTCAAACATATCGAAGATGCGCTCGCGCAACTTTTCATCCCGGACCAGCGTGGAGTAGAGCCGCGCGGTACCCAGATCGGCCTTGCCCAGCGCCATTTCCACGTTGCGCAGCAGGTCGATGAAGAGCGGAAACTCTTTCGCCATGGTGTGCAGCAAGGGCAGCGCGCCGGGCTCGGCGAGGAACTGGTCGAATGCGTAACCCACGCCGAACCACGCAGGCACCAGCAGCCGCGACTGCGTCCAACCGAAGACCCAAGGGATGGCGCGCAAATCGGAGAGCCGCGGCGAATCGTTGCGGCGCGCGGGGCGGGAGCCGATCTTGGCGTTTTCGAGCTCGCCTACCGGCGTGGACTGCTCGAAATAGGTGATGACGCCGGGATCTTCGAGAATATGTTCCCGGTAATAGCCGTGGGCGAGGCTGGAGAGCGTGTCGAGTGCGGTCTCCCATTCCGGCTTGAGCACGCCGGTGAAATGGCCCTCGGGATCGCGCGCATTGGGCCGCGCCAGCGCGTCGAGGGAGGCGGCGATCATGAGCTCGAGGTTGCGCTCGGCCAGCACTTCGTCGGCGTATTTGAAGTTGAGCACCTCGCCCTGCTCGGTGATCCGCAACTGGCCGTCGAACGAGTCGAAAGGCTGGGCGAAGATAGCGCGATGCGTGGGCCCGCCGCCACGGCCCACCGTGCCGCCGCGGCCATGGAAGATGCGCAGCTTGATGCCGGCTTCGCGCGCGACCACGTGTAGATCGCGATGCGCACGGAAGATCTCCCACGTGGAGGTGAGCATGCCGCCATCCTTGTTCGAGTCGGAGTAGCCGAGCATGATCTCCTGCCAGTTACCCCAGCTCGCGAGGAGTTTGCGGTAGTCGGGACGGCTCCAAAGCTCGCGGCAGACGGCGGGCGCGTTGCGCAAATCTTCAATGGATTCGAAGAGCGGCACCGTCATCAGGCCAGGATCAGCGCCAGGACCCTCGCCTGCGCCCTCCATAGTAACGCCGCCCAGCCGCGCCAGGCGGATCACGGCCAGCACATCTTCTACCGACGATGCACCGCTGATGACGTATTGGCGGATGGCCTCGGGCGAGCACCCCTGCTTGATTTCGGCAACGACACGGAAGGTTTCAAGCACGCTCGCCGTCTGCGCGGAGAGCCCGCTGGCCAGCGATGGCGCCATGGTGTCGTTGATCGCCTCCTGCAATGCGGCGGCGTGAACGCGTGCGTGCTGGCGGATGTCGAGCGTGTGCAGATGCAGGCCGAAGGTGCGCACCTGCAGGAGAAGCGGGTCGATGAGGGTGCGGGCAATGCGAATGCCGTCGTTCGCGGCCAGCGATGCGCGCAACGTCTCCAGATCGTCGACAAAATCCTGCGCCGAGCAGTAGGCAGGCAGCGCTTGAGTAAGCTTGTCGTGGCTGCGTGCCAGCGTGAAGGGCGTTACCGGCAACGCGGCGGCCGCATGCGCGTCGCCCGTCTCCTCCAGCGTGCGCTCGACGCGCGCCTTGAGGCAGATGACGAAGCGGCGATAATACTCGAATTCGTATTGGGACCCGAAAACCTGGGCTTCGGGCGTGTGCACCTCGGCTACATAAGCGCGCAGGCGCTCCAGCAGCGCGTCGCTCACTGGCCGCTGCTGCGCGCTACTCGTCAGCAGGTCGATGATCCGGTCGAGCTGGCGCTGGTAATAGAGCAGCAGGTGGCCGCGTGCCAGTTGCAGCGCGGCGCGCGTGACTTCGGGCGTCACGAAGGGATTGCCATCGCGGTCGCCGCCAATCCATGAGCCGAAGCGAAGCATCACGGGCAGGTCGAGCGGCTCGATTTCGAGGCCGTAGGCCGCATGAAGGGCCGCGGAAATCTCGCGGTAGAGCTCGGGCAGAGTTTCGAAGATGGAGACGTCGTAGTAATCGAGGCCCATCTTGATTTCGTCGTAGACCGTGGGCCGTCGCGAGCGCACCTCGTCGGTCTGCCAGAGGCCGGTGATTTCGGCCAGAACAAGTTCTTCGAGTCGCGCCATGTCCCGCTCAGGGATGGGAATGCGATCGAGCGCCTCAAGAAATTCGCCGATGCGGCGGCGCTTGAACATGACGGTGCGTCGCGCAGCCTCTGTTGGATGGGCCGTGAAGACCGGGACGATGAGCACGCGGCGCAGCCAGTTCAAAGCTTCTTCCGCGCCGATGCCCACGCGACGCATCTCCGAGAACGTGCCTTCGAGCGAGCCGCGCTGGCGGCCGGCCTGCCCGCTCAGGCGGAGGGCGATGCGGCGGCGCTTGCGATGATTCGTCTCCGCCAAATTGATGAGTTCGAAGTAAAAGGCGAAGGCCCTCGTGAGCAGGACAGCGCGCTCAACGGGCAGCGCATGCACCAGTTCCAGCGCGGCCGCGGCGTGGCGCTCAGCCTCTGCGGATTGGCCGCGTTGTTCGGCGTCGCGGCGGCGGGTGGTGCCCTGGCGCAGAGCCTCGACCTGCGCGAACGCCTCGTCACCGGCCTGTTCGCGCAGCACCGCGCCCAGCAATGTGCCCAACGAGCGCACATCACGCCGCAGCGGCGCCTCCTTCAGCTCGCCGGATTGCGCCTCCAGTTCGGCCAGCCGCTGGGACCAGCTCTCGGGATTCCACAAAAGAGCCATCGTATTTCGATTATGCCTGAGCAAAATGAGGGGCACGTCAGGGAGCACCGGGCTTTCGCCAGGTTGGGCACGTCACGGATAATGGCGGAATGAAAATCTCCGGCCCAATCTTGCCCTTTGTTTTCGCCTGCATTGTTTTCGCCTGCCTCGTTGCCGTGGCTCCGTCGTTTAGGGGGGAAGCCAGTTCAGGACAGACTGCGGCGCAATCCGGACCGCCGGCAGCAGCCGCAAGCCCTGCGCGGCCGCTTCCGCCAGCACGTGATCCGCATACGGCAGGCTACGTGGCGGCGACGGAGCTGCCTGATAGCGCGATTCCCGATGCGAAGGAGAACGGCAACTTCATTCTGGGGCCGACTCACTCTCCGGCGCCCGAACTGGCCGATCCCGATCGTCCGCCGGACGGGACCGTCGTCGAGTTCACGATGAACTCGGAGGACAGCAAGTATTTTCCCGGCATTGCGCGGAATCCGGACTCGCTGCCCGTGCCAGATGCGGCGAAACCGGCGCGCCTCGTGGGCGTGGAGACACATCCGGCGCCCTACGTGCGCAAGGTGGCCGTGTACGTGCCGAAGGGCTACGTGCCGGGAACGGAGATGCCGTTTATTGTGGGCGCGGATGGGCCAGATCGTCTGCTGTTCGCCGCGCTGGACGCATTGATTGCCGAGCGCAAACTGCCACCGATGGTGGCCGTCTCGGTCGGCAACGGCGGCGGCGACGCGCAGGGCAGCGAGCGTGGACTGGAATACGACACGATGTCAGGCAAGTACGCCGAGTTTGTGGAGTACGAGGTGCTGCCCGCGGCGGAGAGCCACGCCCATGTGAAGCTGACGCACGACCCGAACGGACGAGCGACGATGGGCGCAAGCTCCGGCGGCTCCGGCGCGCTGGAGATGGCGTGGTACCACCCGGAGTGGTATCACCGCGTTCTGACCTACTCCGGCACATACGTGAATCAGCAGTGGCCGTGGAATCCGGAGACGCCACACGGCGCGTGGGGATTTCATGAGCAGCTTATTCCGCACAGCGCACGGAAGCCGCTGCGCATCTGGATGGAAGTGGGCGATCGCGATCTGCTGAACCCTAACACGATGCGCGATGAGATGCACGACTGGGTGCTGGCCAACGAGCGTATGGCGCAGGTGTTGGCGGCGAAACACTATCCATATCAATTTGTGTTCGCGCGCAACGCGGTCCACGTGGACCGGGGTGTGCGGCAGCAGACACTGCCGGAAGCGCTGGAGTGGGTATGGAGCGGGTACGAGGCGAAGTAGCGAACGAATTTACTTGCGGCCCGCGGCGTCGCGGCGGAAGCAATTGGGCATGTGATCGTTTACCATGCCGGCAGCCTGCATAAATGCGTAGACGATTACGGGGCCGACAAATTTGAAACCGCGCTTTTTGAGCTCCTTCGACATCTCAACGGAGAGCGGCGTTTGTGCTGCGACAGGGCCCCGGTTCCGGATGGGATTGCCGCCCACGATGCCCCAGAGGAACGTGGCGAAGTCTTCGCCTGATTTCTGCATCTTGAGGTAGACGCGGGCGGCCTGGATAGTCGCTTCAATTTTGGCGCGCGAACGAATGATGCCGGGATTTTGAAGCAGGCGCTCGATGTCGGCTTCCCTGAAGCGGGCGACTCTGGACGGGTCGAAACCCTTGAAGACTTTGCGGAATTCGTCGCGTTTGCGCAGCACAATGATCCAGGCCAGACCAGCCTGAAATCCTTCCAGCATGAGCAACTCCCAGAGGGCGCGGCTGTCGCGCACGGGTACACCCCACTCCGTGTCGTGGTAGTCGCGAAGGAGCGGATCGTTTTCTGCCCAGGCGCAGCGGGATCTGGGTGATTTGTTGGTCATCGTACCGATATTAAGCAGAGATTGCGTTCGACGCCAGCCCTCGGTACTGCGCAAAGAACAAAGGCCTTTGCAACACGCCACCGATGCGGCGCTCGCACGGCGATCAACGCCTTAGCTGGCGCGGCGTCCTGGATTCCGCTGCGCACGAAGCGCGTTTGCTATAGTTCTCGACGGGACTGAACATGACTTTTGGCATCGTTGAATTTGTATCTTATCGGGCGATGAGAACTCTCATTGCCGTGTTTCTTGGCGGTTGGTGCTTCCTTTCAGTCGCGGCAGCCCAACAAGCGAAACCAGTTCACAAGCAGCCACTGGATTACGTAAATGGGTTGGTGGGCACCGCACCGCTTGACAAGCAGGAATTGATCGGCAATGCGCCGCCTCCCGGCGAACGCCTCTATTCGGGCATGACATCGCCGGGGGCTGTGCTGCCCCATGGCTCGGTCGATCTGGCGCCCATCAATCGCAATGTGGACCTGACATACGGAGCCGGCGTGGCGGATTCGTATTACTATCCCAATCGCACCATGATCGGTTTTGCGAGCGGCGCGGGACCGATTGTGATGCCGGTAGTCGGTGACTGGACAGTTCCGCCGGAGCGCAGCGCTTCGGCCTACGACAAGGCCAGCGAGAAATCTTCGCCCGGGTACTACGCGGTTTTTCTGAGCGACTTCAACACCAGAGCCGAGATGACCGCGGCAACATGGGCGGGCATGTTCAGGTTTACGTTTCCTCAGTCGGAGAAGGCGCACGTGCTGCTCGATGTTGGACGGTCCGTGGGAACTGTAGAAATTGTGGGCAGCGACACCGTTCGAGGACAGATCACGCGCGGCAGGCGCGGGCATACCGAGACGACTTACTTTGTCGCAGAGTTTTCCCGGCCGTTCAAGAGTTTTGGCGTCTTCAAGCAGATTCCTCCCACGGGTTCGGGCTCATTTATCGGGAGTAAAGATGTGGAGCCGGACGCTCGCAGTGTGAGCGGAAATTACGCCGGAGCGTACTTGCAATTCTCAACAACCGAGGGCGAGCAGATACTCGTACGGGTTGCCTCGGGGACGAGTTATGCCGCGGCGGAAGACCGGTTGCGCGCAGAAACGGCGGATTGGAACTTTGACCGCTTGAAGAAAGAAGCGGAAGCAGCCTGGGCCAAAAAGCTCAACCTGATTGAAGTGACGGGCGGAACGGAGAAGGAGAAAATGCTTTTCTACTCCTGCCTGTATCACTCCTTTGCCAGTCCCCGGCTGGTGGCGCGCACAGGCGAACAGTTCATTGGACTCGCTGGCCAGACGAAGACTGCGACGTACGACCGTTTCGGTCCTGTGCCCTACTGGGACACCGGGCGCAACCAGATTGTGCTGCTGACAATGCTCGAGCCCAGCCTGATGGAGAACGTCTTGCAGTCGCAGTTGGACATGGCGCGCGAGACTGGCTACATGGGCACGTCGTTTCATGGCGACCACGCGGTTTTCTTGTATCTGGGTGCGTGGGAGCGAGGCTTGAGCTTCGATTGGAACGGCGTTTATGAGTATTTGCGCAAGAACGCCATGGACGCGAACGGACCGCGGCAATATCTGGCGGAGTATCTGAAACAAGGCTGGATTTCGGATTTCATTCCCGACCGCGACCCGAGCCCGCCCTATGCCAACGGCAACGCCGGCGCTGCCACCACACTGGAATACAGCTGGGACGACCATGCCATGGCGCTCTTCGCAAAGAAGCTTGGCAAGGAAGACGATGCCCGGATGTTTCTGGGCCGCGCGCACAACTACCGGAATGTTTTCGACCCCTCGGTTGGATTTATGCGCGGGCGCACTGAGGATGGGAAATGGATTTCTCCCTTTGACCCGCGCGAACCGTATTACAACTTCATGATGAAGGAGGCTTCGGGCTGGTCGACGTTATGGCTGGTGCCGCACGACGTGCAGGGACTGGCCAACTTGCTGGGTGGGCGCGAAAAGTTTGCGGCGAAGCTCGACGAGTTCTTCAGCACTCCCTACCACCCGAAGGGGATTTGCCGTGATTGCACGGGGTTGATCGGCCAATACGTGCAGGGCAACCAGCCGGATCAACAGGCTGCCTACTACTACGATTGGGCCGGGGAACCATGGAAGACCCAGGAGCTGACGCGCAGGATTCTCAAGCTGATGTACGGGAGCGATCGCTATGGACTCGCGTTTCCCGGCATGGACGATCAGGGTTCCACATCTTCCTGGTACGTGATGAGTGCGATGGGCTTTTATCCCGTGGATCCGTCGAGCCCCGACTACATTCTCGGCAGCCCGCTCTTCGATCACGTGACGATGCACATGGGAAACGGAAAGAATTTTGAAATTGTGGCGCGGAATAACTCGGAGAAGAACATCTATATTCAGTCAGCGACAATGAACGGCAAGCCGTGGAACAAGCCGTGGTTCAGCCACGCCGACATTGCCAATGGCGCAAAGTTGATTCTGCAAATGGGACCGGAGCCGAATCGAAAGTGGGGCGCCGCGCCGGATGCGGCGCCGCCGTCAATGTCCCAACCGCAGTAAGCTGCGAGTGCGGTCAACCATGTCAGGCAGCCTACGCTTCGAGTTGCGCCATCAGATCCTCCCACTCGGCAGTGAGCGCGGTAAGCTGCGCGCGAAGTTCCTCCGCGAGCGTGGTCAGCCGCTGCGTTTCGACTGCGGAGACGTAGACGCCGAGTTGCTGCTCGGTATGCGCAATGGAGGCTTCAATCCGCGGAATCTCTTCTTCGAGAAAGACGCAGCGGTCTTTCAATTGCTTTTGCTTGATGGGATTCAAACGGCGCGTACGCGCTGCCGGCAACGCTTCCACGCCGTTGGTTTCCTCATATCCCCCCTCGATGAGGAGAGTGGTTGCGGCAGGCGTGGACTGCTTCACGGGCTGCGACACTGCCGGTCCTTGGACTCGCCCCACTCTCTCAGGATGGCCGCCCATTTCGAGAGGCGCCGCCAGTGCCTCTTTGCGCCGCAAATAATCTTCGTAGTTGCCTTCGTAGGCCGTGATCGCGCCATTCTCGATTTCGAGCACGCGCGTGGCCAGGCGATCGATGAAGTAGCGATCATGAGAGACGAAGACCACGGTGCCGCTGTAGCCGGAGATGGCTTCGAGCAGCACATCCTTGGCGCGCATGTCGAGGTGATTGGTGGGCTCGTCGAGGAGCAGAAAGTTGGAGGGCGAGACCAGAATACGAGCCAGCGCGTAGCGGTTGCGCTCGCCGCCCGAGAGCACACCCAGCGGCTTGAAGACATCCTCGCCGGAAAAAAGAAAACAGCCGAGCAGTGAGCGCAGGGCAACCTCAGGAATGCGCGCGGCGGACCTGCTGATATCGTCCAGCATGCGCGCCTCGGGGTCGAGCACCTTGTACTGGTCCTGCGCGAAATACTCGGCGACCACGTTATGACCGAGCTTGACTGAACCCGCGTTGGGCGCTTCGTCGCCGATGAGCAGTTTAATGAGAGTCGATTTGCCCGCGCCGTTCACGCCGACCAGTGCCACGCGGTCGCCGCGCGAGAGGTTGAAGCGCGCGCTGGAGAAGACGCACTTGGTGCCGTAATCTTTCCTCAAGTTCTCCGCCTCTGCAACCGTGCGGCCCGAGGGCGGCGGCTGGGGGAACTTGAAGTGAATGACGGGCTCGGCTTCTGGAATTTGAATGCGCTCGATTTTTTCGAGTTCCTTGATCCTCGACTGCACCTGCTTGGCCTTGGTGGCCTGGTACCTGAACCGATTAATGAAGGCCTCAAGATGCTCGATGCGCTCGCGCTGATTGCGCCACGCGGCCACCAGTTGCTCGCGGCGCTCGTCTTTTTGCTTCAGATATTTCGTGTAGTTGCCCTGGTAGATGGTGAGCCGCTTGTTCCAGATCTCCACGGTGCGATCGATGGTGATGTCGAGAAAATAGCGGTCGTGCGAGATGAGGATGTAGCCGAATGGATAGTTCTTGAGATAGCCCTCGAGCCAGTTGCGGGTTTCGAGATCGAGGTGGTTGGTGGGCTCGTCGAGAAGCAGCAAATTGGGTTTTGCGAGCAGCAGCTTGGCCAGCGCAATGCGCATCTGCCATCCGCCTGAAAATTCATCGGTCTGCCGCGTCCAATCCTCCTTGCCGAAGCCCAGGCCGGCGAGCACGCTGCCCACCTGCGCGTCGAGCGCGTAGCCGTCGAGCGAATGAAAGCGATCCTGCAGAACGGAATAGCGTTCGGCGGTGGCTTGGTATTCGGGACTTTCGTGATCCAGCTCGGCAATTTGGCCGGCGAGCCGCTCGATTTCGCGTTCCATTTCGTGCAGCTCATCGAAGACGGTGAGGCACTCGTCAAACACGGTCCGGCCCGTGAGCCGCAGCCCCTCCTGCGGGAGATAGCCGATGCTGATGCCGCGGGTCTGGTCGAGTGTTCCGTAGTCGAGCGTCTCGAGACCCGCGAGAATCTTCATCAGCGTGGTTTTGCCGGTACCGTTGGCTCCCACCAGCGCAGTTTTTTCGTCCTTGCGGATGAGCCAGTCGGCGTCGAGAAAAAGTACTCTCGGCCCGAAGCGTTTACCGGCGTTTTTGAGGGCGAGCATGAGATTCTATTTTCGCAGAGGAAGATTGTGTTCGGCTGCAACGGCGCGGTTTTTATACACCGCCCCAGAACGAGCGCAGTGCTGTAGGCTGGCCGCGGCAGGCTCTTGGGATGCAGCGTGAAGGGGAAATGGAATGTTATTGCGGTACACCGGGATGGCATTGCTGGGTTTGGGCGTAGCACTAGGGGGAACAGTGACCCGGGTCGAGTGCCAGGAGCTGGACCGCGACGGGACTCTGAAGTTGAACCAGATTCAGTTGATTGGAACGCACAATAGCTACCACGCCGGCATTCCGCCCAGCGAACGCCGTCTTTGGAAGATCAGAGCTCTTTCAGCATGGGAAGGCCTGGACTACAAGCACGAACCGCTCACCCAGCAGCTTGACAGCGGTGTTCGCCAGATCGAGCTCGATATCTTCGCCGATAGCCAGGGCGGCCGCTACGCGCATCCTACGGGGCTCGAGATGGTGGCCGCGGCGCATCTTCCGCCCGATCCGCCGTTCGACCCTGAGGGATTGATGATGCAGCCTGGCTTCAAGGTGATGCACGTGCAGGATCTCGACTATCGCAGTGTGTGCCAGCCCTTCACAGCGTGCCTTGAGGAAGTGCGCGCGTGGTCGCAAGCGCATCCTGTCCACATTCCGATTTTCATTTTGGTGGAAACGAAGCAGGAATCCAACCACGGCCCGATGCATTTGACGGAAGCAGAGCTGTTCACGTCGAAAAGCTTCGACGAGCTGGACGCTGAGATCCGCTCAGTATTTTCGCCGGAAGAGATGATTACCCCCGACGACGTGCGCGGCCCTTACAAAACGCTGAATGAGGCGGTGCTGGCAGGCAACTGGCCCACGCTGAAGAGTGCGCGTGGCAAGGTGATCTTTCTGATGGATCAGCGGCCCGTGGGACCGGTGTATCTCGAAGGCCATCCTTCGCTGCGCGGACGCGTGCTGTTTACCAATGCCGTGCCCGGCGAGCCCGACTCCGCTTTTACTGAAATGAACGACGGGCCCGCCAGGAAGATTGCAAAGCTGGTGCAGGAAGGTTATCTGGTGCGCACGCGCACCGATGACAGCACGCGCGAGGCGCGGAAGAACGAAACAAAAAGGCGCGACGCGATGATAGCGAGCGGCGCGCAGATTTTGAGCACGGATTATCCGGCGAGCGAGCCGGCACGCTGGAAGGGCAACTACTTTGTGGCTCTGCCCGGAAATGTGGCGGCGCGATGCGATCCCGTCAATGCGCCGGAAGGATGCGGGGC
>Ga0182024_10005057_pt1 | contig 29830 bp, 33 predicted proteins | sample P32metaG_FD_120480 | JGI IMG/M metagenome (GOLD analysis project Ga0182024, IMG submission 120480) | Permafrost microbial communities from Stordalen Mire, Sweden - P3-2 metaG (Illumina Assembly) | ecosystem: Environmental > Terrestrial > Soil > Wetlands > Permafrost | place: Sweden: Stordalen...
AGATCGAGCCGTTCTTCTTGGGCGATCTGCAACGCCTCGGGAACAGTCTTGAGGCCGTATTGGGTCCCGTCCGAGCCGATCAGGCGAACTCGATCAGCGCGGATCTGTTCATTGACGCGGGTTCGGCGCAGAGACATCGTCAATGACTCGCGTGACGCGCCCGGACCTTTTCGAACGCTATCGAACCGGTGAGGACGAAAACGAAGACGCCAGTACCGATCAGGAACCAGCTGACGACGAGACCCCAACCGGTCGAACCGGCGAGCTTGTGCGCCTTGTCCTGCGCGGTCCCGTACCCCATAACGAGAGCGAAGAATGTCCAGACCCACCACGGGTACTGGATTCTCAACGCATCGGCCTTATTCACGCACCATGACGCCACTGTCGGGCATGAACAAGTCGAGGCAGGCGCCGCAGCATCACATGGGCTTCGTTCGAGCCCGGGTATTGCGGACAGTTTGAAAGGTGTGGCATGTCCGAGCACGACTACCTGCTTGGCCGTTGGCGGCGATTGGTCGAGCATTGGGTCGGGCACGGAAGTTGGGCGATCATGCCCACCTCCACGCTGCGGTATTCCGGGGGAGTCGGGTCGCATGTCCGACCACGACCGTCTGTGTCGCTGTCGGCACTCAACCGCGCAGTGGCGTCGGTCGTTACCGGACCCTGATCGAGCGCTACGCCTGAGAACTGCGGGTGCGCCGTTTTGCGTCACGGCCGGGGCGATGCGAGCGTCGTGCTGTAAGCAGGCCGACCCGATGTGCATCTGGATCGTCGGTACCGAGCGTCATACTTGGGCAGTGACCAGCAACCTGCGTATTCGGGGGTGCCTGACCTTGTTTGTGTCGGTCGGTCTGGTCGCGTCAGTCGTGGTTGGTGTTGCTCCCAAGGCGAGCGCAACCGCGGTGTGGTCGGTCGTGCCGAGTCCGAACCCGGCGGGCGCGATGCAGGATCAGCTGCTGGGCGTGTCGTGTCGGAGTACGACGAGTTGTTTCGCGGTCGGTGATTATACGCGCGGGACGATGGACAGTTTGGTGGAACGTTGGAACGGTGGGAGTTGGGAGATTATGCACAGCCGGAACCCGGTCGGGTTTACGTCCGCGAGTCTGGTCGGGGTGTCGTGTCCGAGTACGACGAGTTGTTTCGCGGTCGGCAGTTACACGAAGTTCCCGATCGTCAGGACGTTGATCGAGCATTGGAACGGGAGCCGGTGGGCGATCATGTCGAGCCCGAACCCGACGAAGTCGAGGACGAGTCAGCTGGCTGGTGTGTCATGTCCGAGTGAGACGAGCTGCTTCGCGGTTGGCTTCTCGCTCGGCGGCGGGATCAGACCGTTGGTGGAGCACTGGAATGGAAGTCGCTGGTCGTTCATGATGAACCGGAGCCCTCCAAATGATGCCTCGTTAGGGTCGGTGTCGTGCCCCAGCGCGAAGAGTTGCTTCGCGGTCGGCAGATATGACTCGTTCCGCGGTGGCTTTGCCGTGAAGAGTGTGGTGGAACATTGGAATGGTCGGGGTAGCTGGTCGACCATGCTCGGTACTCCGAACCCGACGAGCGATACGGCACTGGGCGGCGTGTCGTGCCCGAGCCCGACCAATTGTTTCGCTGTCGGGTACTCGAACAGGAGCGTTATCGAGCATTGGGGTGGGAGGGGGGACTGGTCGGTCATGGCGAGCCCTGACCTTGGTTTCGGATCGGTACTGGGCGGGGTGTCCTGTTCGAACACGACGAGTTGCGTTGCCATCGGCACATCGGCGTCGATCTTGTACGGCGTGGTGGAACAGTGGAATGGGAAGAGCTGGTCGCTCTCATCCACCGTCAGTCTGCCGGTTCAGTTCGGCCTGGCCGGCGTGTCGTGTCCACGCACGAACAATTGTTTCGCTGTCGGCAGCCGACCGCCAAACACCGATCGCAGCAAGACGCTGATCGAGCGGTACGCGTGACCATTCACGCTTGCGTTCTTCGTCATGTCATCGCCCTGATCGGCGCGAGCGTTCCAACCGCGACACGGCCGTAGTGGTGTCTGCGTTGCAGGCTGGTGGCAGCTGCAGGATCTGTCGTGGTTCGTGTTCGTGACGCTCGTGTTGATGGTGTGAGTCGCGGCCGAACGGATGGGTCGGCCGGTCGCTGATGTCTGCTCCGAGCTGGCCGCGGCTTGTGGCATCGTCGTGTGAACGCAGCCTGCATCGAGGGCCCGTGCTGCTAACGCCCTGAGTTCGGGATCGGGGAAGCCGTCTCGGTCCCGGAGCGGCCGCACGGCGTGTGACCATCGCGCGTTGATCTCGCGGATGTCGTCGTTCGAGCTCGTTCGTCCGTATCCACGAAGGCGAGTGACCGGGACCTGCTCGTCCGTAGTCGGCCGTTGCCGAACGTGACCCCTTGCTTCCCAAGCAGAGGCACCCGTCGCCGTGGCCAATGCGGCTCAGGAGAGAGCGCACTGGGGTGTGGCACCGGCAAGCGCGCTCCCGGCCGTGCTTGTGCAGCGTCCGGTTGGCGTTACACGGTCAGCCGCAACTCGGCATCGAGCCTCGAGGTACACACACTCGAAGTGGTGGGAAAAGTAATGTTCGAAGCCCGATGCGTCCCCACCTCCGCGTCGCGCGTTGTCGCCGCGGATCTGGAACGCGAGACGAATGGCTTCGCCCTATGCCCCACCCCGTTCGGTGGTGGATGTGTCGCGTTTCCGACGGACGTGTTCGTAACGTTCGCGAGCGCCAACGCAGGTCGAGCGTGCTCGTTGCGCTTGGCTGCGTCGTCGGGCCGAGTAATCGTGTGCTCGTCGCCCATGCGACGACGAAGTGGGTGAACGACATTCAGGACTTCACAACCAAGTCGTTGAACGCGGCTGCGGTTACCGGCACGTGGCGACTGATGACGATCGTCGGGCTATCGCGGAGCGCTCACGTCGCCGCCTTTGACTCTGGTACCTGGGCTCTCGTTCGACGGGAAGGGCGCGCGGGGGGTTCCGACGGCTGCAATAAGCTCGCGGGCACTTACCGGTTCGGCGCGCAGGGTGCGGCCATTTTCAGCGTTGTCGGCACGAAACGCCGCTGCCTACAGATCACGCCGCGCGAGCCGTTGCAATAGGCGAAGCGAGTTGAGGTCGTGAACGGTCTGCTGACCTTCTTCGACGGGTCCGGCGACCCTGCGTGTTCAGCGGTTCTCGGCATTCGTCTAGCTCGAGCACGTCAGGCCGTTCCGGTCCAGTCTCATCGCGAACCGGTTTCGTGAGCTTTCAGTTAGCGCGGTTGGGGCCTGAGGTCCGGACTCGGCCTCCGTGTTCTTGGCCCGGATTTGGACCGACCGGCACTGTATCGAGCGGGGGTCGGCTCGTGGCCGTTTCGTACGGCCTGACGGCCCGGTCAAGGGCCGTGTCGGCGAGGTCGATGTATGGGGGGTGGTGACGGGCGCTGGGACCGGGTCGGAGTGGGCTGGTCCGCGGTGGGTCGGGGGCGACGAGTGGGCGGGGCTTGAGTTTGTCCCGGACCCTGTGGTTGTGGTCGACGCCGATTTGTGTGTGATTGAGGCGAACTCGGCGGCTGAGGCGTTCTTCGGTGCGTCGCGCGAGTCGTGGTATGGGCGGGTGCCGCTTGAGCTTGTACATGCTGATGATCTCAATCTCGTGTTGTCCTCCCAGGCGGAGCTCGTGTCGAAGGAGCGGGGCACTCCGATCGAGGTGCGGGTCAGGGTTGCGGATGGCTCGTACCGTCTTGTGGAGATCGTGGGCGGCGCCCGCGAGTCGTCGCGTGGTGCCGTTGTGGTGTTGACGTTCCGTGACCTGACGCAACGACGGCGTTGGGAACTTGCGGCAGACCGGCCCGAGATCTTTCGGACACTGGTTGAGACGATGCCGGTGGTGGTCGCGCTCGTCGATAGCTCAGGCCGTTTCGACTCGGTGTCGGGCGCGTTCACTCGCCAACTCGGCCACGACCCGACCCGCGTGATCGGTCATCAACTCGTCGAGTTCGTCAGCGAGCCCGCACGGGATCGTGTCGCGGCCGCGTTCAGGTCGGCGACGGGGACAGTGGGCACGTCGGTGATTCAGGTCGAACTCGTTCATGTTGATGGCCGCATGATTCCGTTCGAGTTGACGATCACGAATCTGCTCGACGATCCGATTGTCGGCGGGCTCGTGGTATGCGCGATCGATATTTCCGAGCGGTCGGCTGCGGCCCGGGCGTTGGCGATGAGCGCGCGGCGCTTTGAGGCGGTACTGGACAGCACGTCCGAGCTCGTGAGCGTCATCGACCGCGACGGCACCATGTCCTATGTGAATGGCGCGGCGGCGCGTCTGGTCGGCCGTCAGCCCGAAGACCGGCTCGGGAAGAGCATTTTCGAGTTCCTGCACCCGGACGACGCGGGCCGCGCCGCCGAGATGTTCATGAGTGCGCGGGACACGCCCGGCCCCATTGCGCCGTTCGAGGTGCGGCTCCGTCACCGAGACGGCAGTTACCGGACGTTCGAAGTTTCGGCGAATAACCTCTTCGACGACCCCGCCATCGCGGGGATTGTGGTCAGCTCTCGCGACGTGACCGACCGGCGCGGGATCGAAGCGACGCTGCATGAGGCCGAAGCCCGGTTCGAGCAGGTGTTCGAGACCGCGCCCGTCGGCATCAGCATCCTTTCACTCGGCGGTCAGTTCCGGAGGGTCAACTCGGCCTACTGTCGAATGGTGGGTTACAGCGCGCCCGAGGTGCTGACCAAGAACGTATTTGAACTGTCACCAACCGAAGACGCCGCGCGTACCCGTGAGCTCTTCGATGCGCTCATCGGCGGCGACATCGGCGAGTACCGGATCGACAAGCGGCTCCGACGTGCGGATGGATCATTGCTGTGGGTCCAGGCCTCGGCATCGATCGTGCGCGACGACAACGGCCACCCGCAATATGCGATCGGACTCGTTGCCGACACTTCCGAGGTCCACACGCTCACCGATGAGCTCGAGCGCAGAGCGTCGCACGACTTTCTCACTGGCGTCGCCGCTCGCAGCGTCCTGCCCGACCACTTGCAGCGCTGCTTCGCGCGGATCGCACGCACGGGACAGGCTGCCGCGGTCCTGGCGATCGACCTCGACGGCTTCAAACAAGTCAACGACCAGCTCGGCCATCACGCCGGCGACGAAGTCCTGATCGAGGTCGCGCGGCGTCTCGAAACACTCGTCCGTTCCGAGGACCTCGTCGTGCGGATCGGCGGCGACGAGTTCGTCATCGTCCTCGCTCACATCATCGACCCTGCCGCCGCCGCTCACATCGCACGACGCGTCGTCGAGTCACTCGCACGCCCCTTCCAAGTGAGCGACGGTGAGACCAGAATCGGTGCGAGCGTCGGCATCGCCATCGCACACACTGGCGACGAGACACCCGACCTCATCCTCACACAAGCCGACCGCGCCGCGTACCAGGCAAAACAACAGGGCCGAGGCCGCTACGAACTTTTCGCCGACCAACTCCAACCAACGCCGTGACATCCGTCCAGAACGCGCTACTGCTGGATTCCGTGAACGCCGGACTGCTGGATTACGTGAACGCGAACCCGTCAGACTGCTGGATTCCGTGAACGCTCACATGTGTGAACCCCGCTCTCGCGTGGCATCCCTCGACGCTCAAGGGTGTAAGAGGAGAAGAATGAGATTGACCACCGACCTGGGTGCCATTCACCAAAACCTGATATCTGATGGGTTCGGGTCGTGAAGTCTGCCGACGTGCTCTGAGACGCCTCCCAGTTCGCTCAGGACCGTCCGCAGCCGACTTCCGGTATTTCCTTCTGCTTGGGCCGGTGTCAGGCGGCCTAAATGGCATGTGGGGTGCGTCAGAAGGCTCGGATTTAGTGCTCCTGAGAGCCGCGGGACAACGGGATAGAGGGCATGTGTTGATCGCGGCAGTACCGAGGCGGGCTAATGCACGGTGTGAGCCGGACCGGCGGGGAGGGCGGGTGCCGTAGCGGGAGTGGCGAGCTACGCCGATGGGTTGGACTGCTCCCGGTCTGGGTGGTGAACGCGCTATGTCGCTCTGACAGTCACGATGGGTTGAATGGAACTGTGGCCGCGGTCGAGGCGTCGGATGAGCATGACGCGGTTCGCCTGTGTGATTGTCGTGCTGGTGTTCGCGGCTGGCTGCTCATCAGATCGCCGTGCAAGCCACAGCACCGAATCGTGTTCTTCGAACGCATCGCGCAAGACGCTGGTGTCGGCGGCCTCAGCGAGAGACGCTGCGATCTCGTTGGGCGAACGGATGTTGGACGAGGCGGTGCTTCCGTCTGGCGCGAGGTCGTTCGCTGGGCTGTTACCGGCTGGTTTGCGGTGCCCGTTCTTGCAAGGTCCCGATTTCGGGAACCTGGTGTATGCACATCGACTATGGACCGTGAACGAGGCTCCGCAAGTTGTGTCGCGGTGGTTGGGGGACCATGCGCCGAAGGGTTTCGTCGGCGGCGGGGGCGGCTCGGTCGGCGAAGGAGCCGCCGAGATCTGGATCGTCGCGGGCCACGTCGTCGCCCGCCCGGCGAACATCAGTGAGGCGCTCATGCAACTGTCCATCGGGGGTGCGCCGTCAGGTCCGGCCGTGGTTCGCATCGACACGATGGTCGGGTGGACAGCACCGCGTCCTGCCGACGAGTTCGTCTCATCCCGCGATCACGTCGTCATCGTGACCGTGATCCATATCTATAAGCCGTATCAGCCAGGCAAGCGAGTCGTCACCACCAACCCGAACCTGGTCCAACCAATCGCGAGCACCTTCAATCACCTCAGTGTCGAACCGCCACCCGGAGTTGGCCCTGGTGGGTTTGGGGGGTGCGGCGGTCCCGCCAGTTTCACAGATGTCGCGTATCGGGTGGTGTTCGCCACATCGGCCACAGCCGCGGCCGATCTCGTTGCGACAGTAAGTGGCGAGTGCGTTGGCGTCGAGGTCACCGTCAACGGACGTTCCGCACCGGCCCTGCTTGAAGGGCCGAGCATGTTCGTGAACGATGTGGCACATGTCGTGGGCCTCGCCGAACCGCATTGGGGATGAACCACTCGCGCTTAGGCAGTCAGATTGGTTACTCGACCGGCAGGGTTGAGCGGGAGCACTTTGGGAGTGCCCCACGTCGCGTCCGGCGCTTATCGTGGCATGACGAGCCTTGGGTTGCGGGAGGTGATCGTGTGTGAGTTCAGTGGTACCTATGACGTGTTGGCGTCCAGGTGGGATGACTGGTCCGCTCAGATCGTCCCTGACGTTCGCGAGGAATGGGCGCGAAAGCTCGACGCGTTCTTGACCGCGGGTGAAGGGGTCGTAGAGCTTGGATGTGGGACCGGGGTTCCGGTCGGGCGGTTGTTGTCGGAGCGTTACGACTACGCGGGCGTGGACGCGTCGGCGGGAATGCTCGCAACAGCGCGCCGGGTGCTGCCGAACGTGCCGCTGACGTGCGCCGATATGCACACCGTGGAATTCCCGTCAGGATCGCTGGGTGGAGTGGTTGCGTTCTCGTCCATTTCTCACACGCCGCGTGAGAAGCATGCAGCGTTGTTCGAGGCGATCGCGACGTGGTTGCGTACGGGTGGTGTGTTCGTCGGGAACCTGCACTACTTCGATGACCCAGACGACTTTGAGGCTGACTGGTTGGGTGCCGGTCCGATGCGATGGAGCGGGTTCGATGGCACTACGAATCTTGAACTCCTCGTGTCGGCTGGCTTCGCGATCGTTGAGTCGGCACCGGTCGTACAGATCGAGGCGGAGGGATCGAAGATCTGCCCGATGTGGTTCATCGCACAACGAGACAGGTGAGGACGCCGCTTCTGCGATCGCCGCCGATTAAACCGCTCAGACTGGCGCGATACTTCCCACCGTGATCTTCGACCGTGGCGACGACCGTTGCCGAGTGGTTATCGAGACAGCGATCGAGATCGCCCGGTCGTCTGGTGGCGAACTCACCCCGCTGCATCTTTTGGTCGCGTTGTCCGAGGATGATGCTGTAGCGCTACTGCTGGACACTCCAGTGGATCTGCGTGCCGCGGTGTTCGGTGACCTTGGTCCGCCTGGCCCGAACTGGCACGCTGGTTACTGGACGTTCCAGCCGCTCAACTCTGCAAAGGAGTGGGCGGGTGATGAGCAGCGCTTCACGCCGGAGCATCTTGTTGTGGCGCTTATTGAGCAGGCCGACCCGGATGTGGTTGCTGCCCGCGTTAAGGCCGGGATTGATCTGAACCAGGTGCGCCAACGAGTGTTGATTGCTCTCGGTTGGGATGAGGCGAATGTGCCGCCCCTTGCGACGATGCCGCCTGCGGGAACCGCTGGACGACCACCGCTCCCGCTTTCCGAACTTCCCGCCGATGTGTGGGCCGAACTTGTAGATCGGCAACAGCGGCTGCCATTTGAACGCATGCGACGAACATGGCAATGGTACGGCCTGCATCACAAAGAGTTCCGTGCCGTGCGGCGGATTGCGGATCGGCGGCACCTCTCGAACGACGAGCGATACTCGTTTCTCCACTACCACCGCAAAGAGGTTGAGCGTCTCGGTGCGGAAAAGATCCCACGTGTCGTCGCAGCTGCCGACGAGGCTGACGAGCAGAGACCGCGAGGCGAGTGGCTCACCGTGCGATTCGGAAACAGGACACGTCGATGGAGCAGTCCACTCCCGTCAGGCTGGCTCACCTGGTTCGGAAACCGTCGAGCCGGTATCCGCGACGCGTGGTTCCGGCTCACCTGGCACTACTAGCCGTAGCCGTTTGTCGCGATCCGTTTGCGGAACAAGCGTGTGACCACCGGACGACCGACCGGCTGAGCGGAACCGGCTGTTAGGCGTGAGGGTGGTCGAGATGAGATCGCCCGACCTCCGTAATCGCCGCATCATTAGCCTTGGGGCGTGACGATTCGGAAGTCCGCTGCGAGTGCGGCCCGGTGGTTCTTCGACCCGAGGGCGAGTCAGTATTCCCGCAGAACCAGCCAACTCAATATTTGGCTCATGAGCCGCATCGCCATGCTCGCCGTCTTGGTCGTGGCGTTTCTGGGACGAGGGTAGATATCCGCGTCGATGCGTCATACGCGGCAGTGAGGGCAACGCGACGGGCGTTCCCGCATGAGCGGCTCCGGTGTGATGACTGGGGCATTCGCAACCGTGAGCGGGACCGGATGTCGTGTCGGGAACATCATCCGAAGGACACCTCCGCCCTTCTATCGGTATGCATCCAGCGAGTACACCCGGCCCAGCTTGTTCATGTCGACCTCATGGCCGACCACACGGAAACCTCCGACTTCCTGCAATGTCTTCGGGTCGAAGGTGAGCAGCATGGTCGAGATCGGAACCACGCTCGGAGTAGTTGTCGTTGTCGGCGGCTGCGTGAGCCCACCTGATGGGCCTTGGATCCCCATATCCGAAGTCAAACACCGGGGAGGTTCGCAGGAAAAGTGTCCGTCGAGCGCGACGACATAGGCCCGTTTGGGGTCGCCGAAGTTGTAGGTCATCCCGTCTCGGCCCATCAGTGCGTTGGCAGCACGGTCACTCCCGACCGCCACTCGGATGTTGAACGGGTGCGGCTCTCCCCACGCGGCAGCGGGAGCACGGACAAGCTCAGCGAGTCGTCGTAGCGGGATGCCGTTGACAACGGCAGGTGGAGTCGTGGTCGTCGTGGCGTCGGTGACGGATGTCGATGGGATGGAGGTCGATCGAGGTGTCGTGACCGAGATCGCAGTCTTGGAGGCCACGCGGCCCGAGGAACAACCGGCGACGAGAAGGGCCACGATTGCAACACACGCACGGAGCGCACGTCGTCTTGCGAACATCACGCTCAGTATGACGCTCGCCGTGCCTGGCCGGTTCCCAGACCGCACGCTTCACATGCCACAGCCGATGGCGTGAGCTGTCGGTCGTTTGACGTGTGCTCGTCAGCCGGACGACCTGGGTCTTGAAGGGGTTGATGCTTCGGAACCTGCTGCCCGATCACAGCAACGGATAGGGGTCGAAACACTGGTTTCGGTGTAGCGCCCTAGCTCGCTCAGCCACTCCGCGGTCGGAAGGGCCGAGAACACGCCATTGGTCGCGTCCAGACTTCCACACGCCACGTCGGCCACATCAACCTGCTCCGTGTCGCTCGCAAAAATGACGAGGAACGGCGAAACTCCGCCGCAGTTGCCGTTGAACAGCCGAGGGGGTGGCCTGAGCAGGTTCGTCTCACGTTCGAACTGTGCAGCAGCTGTCGGCTTGACCAGAACGCTGCCCCCTAGTTGCCCGGCAGCGGCGTAGCCGCATATCCGCACGCTCAGGGCGGCGAATGGCACCAGCTTCGTGCCGAGTCCCGATACTCGGGCATTGATTGCGCTCAATGATTCGGATGGGGCGATCGACGGGCACTTACTTCGGTAGGCGATGACCTGCGAAGGCGAGACGGTCGTTGATGTCGCTGCCGTGGTAGAGGTCGAGACATTCGTGGTCGTCGGGCTCGCGTGATTCCCATCGCCCCCAGAGCATCCGGTGACGAGAAGCGCCCCGGTAGTGATCAATGCACACACGGAGAAGCGCTTGGTCACCACGTAAGTATGACGCTGGACGCTAACGATCGGTTCCTTGCGTCGAGTCGTTGCCGAAGAAGCGCCGGTCGCAAGTCGTCTCTGTGGAGGTGCTCTGCGGATTGGTGCTGAGATCCCGGAGGCATCCGCTCAGCGCGTAATGGTGAGCGGCACTTCGGGTGCGAGGTACTCGACTGTTCGCTCGTTGCGACTGATGCCTACGCGCACGCCGTATGTGCCCGGCGGCAGCGTCGAGCCGGGACGGCCGTCGCATCTCCACGCAGCGACGATCGTTGGGATGGCCGTTTGTTGGCCGTCATGCAGGTTGAGGCCGAGACCTGTTCCGCCGATCCCGCCGCCGTACCTGCCGACGACAGTTCGGGTTCCGGGTCTGACGATGTCCGCGACGAGCGGCTGGCCTGGGTCCATCGATAGCGGCGTCGCACTGTCTTCTTGCACAACGAGTTGCCCGTTGATCGACCCAGTTGCGGGCATCGATGCGACGCCGAGTTTGAGGGTCAAATGGAGTCCGGGTGGAAGGTTGCTGCTCCCTTGGAGGGCTGGACACTTTGTGCTGTTGCCGTCACCGCAGTGGTACGGCGTGGAACCGACGGTGATCGTCACGGCGGTGCCAAACCGGGCTTCGACCTTGGCTGCCAGGGCTTCTCGTCCCAGGAACAGGTTCACCATGATGGCGTGCTCGCCAGTCCCGACACCGGCGAAGTTTCCTTTGACCATACGGGCGACCGCCGGTTGCAGAGCGGTGAGCTGCGCATAGGTATACGTCCGTCGATCAGTCGGGCAGCGGGTAGGCGGCGGCGCCGAAGACGCAAGGGCGCCCGGAGGTGCGGTCGTCGAAACTGCGGCCGATCGAGCGGGGAGGCCCGTCGTCGGAGCGGACAGTTTCCCGCCACCGCTCGAACACGCAGCGACCAGTAGGCCCAGCACCGCCGCACTCGGACAGAGCACTCGTCGGCTCGCGACCATCACGTTTAGTATGACTGTCGGGGGTGGTAGTCGGTTCCCTGACTTGACATCGTGACGCTGATCCTCCGAGTGTGCGGCGACCTTCGGCGGGGTCTAGGCATTCGCACGTATCGAGGCGAGTATGCCTCCGTCGACGGGTCCGTCGCGGCTGAGTGTGAGGTCGAGGACGTGGGTCAGTGAAGACCCCGCTAATCGGATGAGCGCCCCAATACTGTTTGAGCCCTGACCAGCACCGTCACCGAAGACGGCGATCGTCGTCGTCCCGTGGTGGAGGACAATGATCGAGGGCGGCGGCCGGTCAACAGCAGGACTGTTCCTCGGGTAGGTGATCAGCGCGCCACCGCCACCAACTTGTACCGCATCCGCAACGCTTCCAAGGCCGGTCGTACCGGGACATCCGGGCGGTCCCATTCCCGGTCGGATGAGATCGAGCACGTCGCTCGGGCTTGTGCACCCCAGAGCCTGCGGCGTGACCACTGTCCATGACGATGGGATCGACAGGCTGACGCCTTGTGCGGTGACGGTGTGCAGTTTCGTCTCCGGTGGACGGACGGCGAATGCCAAGGCGACCGTGCGTGAAGACGGTGCGAGGGTGTCGAGGATGCGCGACGCCAGGTTCCCTCGCAGCGCGATACGTACCTGGAGTTGGGGAACGTCGTACACGTCCCACACGCGGCGCGGCTTGGCGGCGTTTACGAGGAAGACGCGGTAGCCGTTTACGGTTTGGGATGACGGGCCGGTCGGCGCACGCGGTAGTGGCGTAAACGCTGCGGCCTGTTCGAGCACGGGGTTTCCTTTCGGTTGACAGTTGGCGAGCGAGATCAGACCGACGTACGCCACGTCGGTCTGACCCGAACCGTCAACGCATCCGTTGCCGTAATCGAGTGACCATTTCGCTGGCACCCACAATCGGGCATCGCCCCCGTCAACAGGAGCCCATCCGTGCGGCACAGCGACACCCTCATGCGCGCGCAACTGCACATCGGACAGCGCCACCACCCGTCGCGCGTTGCCGGTACTCGTCGGCACCCGCTCGCGCGTCGTTGTCGACGAGGACTGTTTCCCACCGCCACCCGAGCACCCGGCGACGAGGAGCGCCACGGTCGTGAGCAGTGCGAAGAGGGCAGGTCGTGTCGACATCACTTCGATTATGACGCCCGGAGAGGCCGAATGGTTCCGAAATGGTGATGCCGAAGGAGCCCGCCAACAGCGAACCCGGCCGTTCAGATGGCCGTCTCCGCGCCTCGCTGTGGCTCAGTTTGAAGCTGCCGGGACGGCGGCACGGGCGGAACCGGAGCACGGTCGCCTGCGTTCCCACCGCGAGGGCATTCGTGAGCGCAGGTGAGCCGTTGACCGAAATAGTCGCCGCCGCCGACGAACGTCCAGCTGCCCGCGCTTTCCGCCGTATGGATCTCCAAGCGGTCGATGACCTCATGCGTCGCGCAAATCAACCAGCCGAGATATCCGCCACCGACGACATACCGCTCCCACTCGATGTCGACCGGCTGGCTGCTCTCGACTGTCACCAACTCGCTACAACCGGGACACGAGAACGTTGTTGAGAGCATGGAGCCTCAGTCCGGCAGTCGTCTCGACATCACTTCAAGTATGACGCACAACGAAGCCGACCGGTTCCCAGATCGGTAACGCCGGAATCACTGATGTCCTCGTCGCCCGCCCGGACCGAAATGACTTGCTGAAGTGGCACTTCCTATTTTGCAGTCTTGCGTTCGCACATGCTGATCCTCCCGGCCGCATCAGAACCCACAGCGAGGTAGGTCGGGGATACCGTGATGGGATGCAGCTCAAGACTTTGGCGACCTTCGCCGCGATCGCCGTGCTGCTCGTCGGTTGCAGTTCCGGGTCGTCAAACCCTGTGTCGATCGGGAAATCAGTGGTCTCGCCGACCAGGAATGAAACCGTCCAGGCGTTCGCGGAGCAGGTGCTGACCCAATCGTCGTCCAATAGCTCCCGGCAAGGCGTCGCCACGGTCGTCGTGACCGTCGCAGTTGGCGCACTGAAGGTGTGCATACCCGCGCAAGCCAAGACTCAGGTCGTCCGCGCCAGCGACTACGAACTCTTACTGGCGAACGGGAAGCACATTGCGGGGACGACTGGACCGGTGAGCCCTCCGCTCCTTGACGGTCGAGTCAGCCCTGGCAGTTGCGTGCGCGGCTGGGTCGACTGGGTCGTCCCAGCTCACAATCATCCGACCATCGTGGACGAGCGAACCGGGGCGAGTTGGAAACCGAACTGTCCGCAAACGACAAGTTCGACCGGCCCGTGTGAAAAGCACGTCCTACCGCCGCCGCAACACCTCTGAGCCACGCGACCTGTTGATTCCCAACGAGTAGGAAGATGGCCGCGTCGGTCGAGAGCCGTCGCTGGCGAAGTGGGTCAGTTTCCTTCGGGTGCATGATTGTGCGTGACCTCACGACGTATCGGCAGTTGGCTACTTCTGCCAGGCCTCTGCTTGGCGGGCATCGGTGTTGTCGTGTGGCATGGGGAGCACTCGACGGTTCGGGTACCGACCGTTGACCCCGCGACCCTGTACTCCCGAGCGGGCGCGGACTCGGCGCCAATCGGCACCATGCTCAGATCAGCCGGAGCTGCTGGCTTCGGAACGGTCAGACCGGACCACGCACCTGCGATCATTCTGTTGATTGCGGCCGGAGTCGTCCTTCTCATTGGTTCAATCGCCATGTCGCGAGCCCCAGGTGGCGATCAGCGCGACACAAACTGAGCCGTTGCCTCGACTGGCTAGTTGTCAGTTGATTGATCGACGCGCTCACGAGGGCAGGGCGATAGCTGCCAAGGACGCCATGTTCGTTGACCGATCGGTCGTCTCGCGTGTGCGCCTCAGCCTTGCGGACCTGTCGTCCCGAGTCGAGGATCCACCCTGGACGTGTACCGCTGGAGTTTGTTGAACCATTTCAATACGGGCTCAGCATGGAACCTTCCGTTGGTCACGTCGCCACCGCAGCCGCCGATTGCCAACACCTCGACACGTTGCGAACTACTCGCGAAGGTCACAACAAAGTCGTCTTGCGTTGGAGAGGGACCACACTGCGTGTACGGATTCTTCGGCAGTCGGTTGGTGTCATTGCCGAGGAGCTGGGCAGCCGGAGCGATGAGAACGCCTGAGGCTACGAGCGGCGTGCGAGGTGCCTGAGGGCCCTCGACGTACGCGCAGATGCGCACCGCGAAAACCTCGATAGGCACGAGTTGCTGGTCGAGTCCGTGAATGCCTGAGTTCAACCTGGTTAACAATTCGCCGGACGAATTGGTTGGCTCGTGCTTCGAACATGCACCCAGGGTTCTGGCGATACCAGTTGGGCCAACCGGCCCACCGAAAGATCCGGGGTTGACGACGCTCGTCTCGCTCCCTGCGGTCGCTGTCGTGGCGCTGGAGATAGTGGGTGCTGACTGTTTCCCACCGCCGTTGGAGCACCCCACGACGAGAGGGGCCACGGCTGCGACGCACACCCCGAACACGCGACTCTTCGCGAACATCACGCCCAGTATGACGCCGGGTTGGCCTCGCCGGTTCCTGCTTGCGGCCTTTTGTTGGTGCTGCCTCGGTGTAACTGACTAGACGGCGAGGAAGTAGCCAAGCCAACCCAGGGAGGGATTGCCCGAAAGCACTCCGTTCGTTACGGCTCCGGATCCGTATTCGTCGAGTCGCAGGGTGACTTGTTGGGAGTGGCTGGCGAATGTCAAGTAGATGGGCTGGAAACCAATGCCTGTAGGGACCAGAGGCGCTGTTTGCCGACCCTTCGTCAACGACGTAGGGATTTGGCTTGTCGCCTTCAGGAACGAAGTGAAGGAGGACCGTCCCATCAGATTGAAGTCTCCGCCGTCGTTCAGCCGTCCGCCCGAGTTCCAACGGCATGACCAGACCCTCGTCGCCTCGAAAGGAACCAACTCCTTGTCGAGCCCGGCGACACCAGCGTTCAACTTCGCCAGCGACATGTTCGGCTCCGTCTTCGGACAAGGCTCGACGGGGATGGGTTTGTGACGAAGAAGGCACTCGTACTCAGGTCTGCCTCGCGGTGGGCAACCTTGGAGCGCACTCACTACAGGAGAACGGGTCGCTGTCGTCCGCGTGGTCGTCGGCGCGGCCTGATTCCCGCCACCGCTAGAGCACCCGGCGACGAGGAGCGCCACTGCCGTGATAAGTGCGAAGAGGGCAGGTCGTCCCGACATGACATCGATTATGACGCTCGGCGAGGCCGAATGGTTCCGAAATCTTGATGTCGGAAGGGACGAGGTGCTCGCCGCCCTGTTGGGACCCCTCAAGGGAAATGGCCGCTGGGTCCACGGCCGTCACGTCATCCGGAGTTGTCGGTCATCGGAGGCAGGTCGTGAATGCCATGTTCAGTCAACGCTAAGGCGAGACGCTCGGCGAACTCTTCGGCCGACCGCCGGTCTTTAAGTACCCAGAAGCGAACAGCGTCCTGTTTCAGTCTCCCCAGATCTACACAGACGTGATCGAAGATCTCCACGTAGCAACTCTTATCGCGCCGAAAGAGCCTCTTGATGACCTCGCCTTCCCACTCGTAATCCAACGAGGACAGTGGGCCGTGGAGGCGGAGTAGACCAGTTGGGTGCCTGTTGGATTCGATCAGCATCCGCGACGAGTTACCCCACTTCCGGGCGGCGACTGTGCGCTGGTGCAGACTCGCCGGACGATCTCTGCAAGGTGGTTGCCGTCGAAACCCCTCCCCCCCACCTGCCGCAAATATTTGTGCGAGTAACGAGTCAGGGCTAGAATTCTGGACGCGCTAAGACAGAAGCGGGCGAGAGAGTCGGCCGCCAATCTGTAAGGATACGACCCCGTGTTACCGAACTTGAGAACGGTAACGACAGAGTTATCCACAAGTAGCTAGGTCCAGACATCAGAGCCAGTGGCCCCCCAGTGCGGGAAACACCGAGGGGCCGTACCCATGGTGGCGTCCTGGGGGACTATTTCGGTGTCGCGGCTGGTGGCAGCTGCATGATCTGTCGTGGTTCGCGTTCGTGACGCTCGTGTTGATGGTGCGAGTCGCGGCCGAACGGACGGGTCGGCCGGTCGCTGATATCTGCTCCGAGCTGGCCGCGGCTCGTGGCATCGTCGTGTGAACTCAGCCGGCGTCGGGGACCAGTGCCGGCAACACCTTGAGTTCGAGATCGGGGAAGCCGTGTTGGTCCCGGAGCGGCCCGCACGGCGTGTGGCCATCGCGCGTTGATCGCGCGGACCTGGTCACCCGTGCACGTTCGTCCGCATCCATACAGGCGACTGACCCGGGACGTGTTCGTCCACACTCGTCCGCCGGCGAACGTGACCTCTTGCTTCCCAAGCAGAGGCACAGTGTCCATCGCCGTCGCATCAGTGCTCAGGAGAGAGCGCACAGGGGTGCCGTACGTGCAGCCGTGCCCAAAGGCCTGTTCATCGGTGCGGCGAGGGCGGCAGACTGGAAGGCATGACGCCAGCAAGCCCCGACCAGTCGGCGTTGTGGCGCGTCCGCGTCGACTTGTTCGCGCAAGACCGCAACGGCCGCCGCGTGTCGGCTTGTGTCGACACGTTGAAGGAACTGCTGACCAACTTGATCGACGAGCAACACGACGGAGTCGGCGGAGATCAGGGCGATGGAGCCACGGGTCGACCAGTGGTTGGTCTGTCGTTTTGGTGCGTGCTGACGACGTCGGAGAGGCCGCCGTTCGAGCATTGGAGCTAGCTCGACTCGCGGGCGAGAACCATGGAGTCGGTCCTGAGCTTTACGACGTCGTCGTAATCCCGAGCACCGCGGTGGTGTCGCGGGATGACCCCGAATACCCGAACATGCCCGACTAACCGCGACGAAGCCGTCCTTGTCTTCCCCCGGGAGACATTACGGAGCAATGGAGTGCAACATTGCGCTCGGTGGGTACGCGTCGAGGATCCGGGGCTTCCCTGGCACGGCTACGTGGTGGGCACGTGGATTCGGCCCCCCGTACCTCAGCCAACGACGGCCGTCGGCCAGGGTGCCGAACTCCATGCGAAGGGTCGAATCGTCGGTGCCGACGAGGCGATCCCCTTCCGCGAATCGCATCTCGGCAGTCCGCGTCCCTCCCGAAGTCGGCCCGGTGTCGTGCACTTCCGCGACGACCCGACCTGTGCCGAGACTACGTAGCCGGATTGTTCGGGACACCGCTTGATAGGTGCCGTTGAGCGCAGCCGGATCTTGAGCTGGTTCGATGAGTCTCGGCGCGGCGAGTGAGAGCCCAAGTCGGCGTTCGATGAGCCAGCGGAATGTCGGCTCGGTGACGGCTGGTCCGTTCGCGCCATTCGTCAGTATCACCATTGCCGTCGAGCGTTCGGGGATGATGAGCACGAGCGAGAAGAAGCCCTGCGCCGCACCGGTGTGTGACAGGACACGTACTCCGGAGGCGTAGCGGACATGCCAGCCGAGAGCGATTTCGACGCCTTGCCCGCCAGAAGGTGTCTGAGGCTGTTGCATCAAGGATCGTGTCGGATCTGAGATCGCAACCTCACCGGCAGTCGTTCCGTCGAGGTGGAACCTCGCCCAAGTCATGGCGTCGGTCAGGCTGCTGACGACGCCACCTGTGGGCCACAATGCCCGCCGGGTTGGCCAACGATCCGCCCACGGTTCGGTTCCGTCCGCCGCGCGAACACCGTCGCCCGTTGCAGTCAACGTATGGCCCGCCGCGATTCTCCGAGTGATCGCGTCGTCGGCGTGGAACACAGTGCCGCGCAAGCGGAGCGGTTCGAGCACGAGCGATGACACCGCATCATCGAAGGGCTGGCCGGTCGCGGCTTCGATGACCGCACCGAGCGCGCAGTACCCGAAGTTGTCGTAACTGAACGGCGCACCGGGTGTGGCGTATCGGGGGACGTGGGGAGTCATTGACATCAGTTCCCGGAGGGCGCTCGCGTCGCGGGTCCGGGGCGCGTTGAACAAGGCCCAGTCGCCCTGCCACCCGCCGCGGTGCGTCAAGAGGTGCCGCAGCGTCAGCGTCGCTGCCGCGTCACCGAGGTCCGCCGGGTCGAGCCAGCGCGAGACGAGCCCGTCCAGCGATAGGACGCCCCGGTCGACAAGTGCCAGCGCAGCGGTCGCCGTGAACGTCTTCGAGACCGAACCAAGCTGAAACAGCGTTGATGAATCGACAGGGAGTGCGTGTTCGACGTTGGTTACCCCGTCGGTCACGAAGCGCGTCTCGTCGCCGATCGTCACGCTGAGGCCGATGCCGGGCACGTCGACGGGACGACCTCGAACCATGTCGTCCAGTTCGTTGAACACGCTTCATTGTGGCATTGCCGACCAGACACGCGTGTGAAGGGCGCGACGACCATGCCGCCGAGAGTTCGACGGTCGCCAACGATGGTCGGCGTACTGGTCGCGGGTCGCGATCGTTCGTTCCGAACAGCAGAGACCTTAACGAGTACTCGGGTGGCGACGCGCATCGTCTGTCGACAGCTTGGGAACCGGCGCTTAACGATCTGGAACCGATCGTGCGAGGCGAGCGTCATACTGACATGGTTATCCAGAGCGCATACAGAGTCGGAACCTGTGTGATCGGTCTCGTGGTCTGCATTGCCGCCTGCTCGAGCGGCGGCGGGAAGCATGCAGCGCCTACGACCCTGAAGGCGAAGGCGCCGACAACTCTCGCACCTGCAACGTCGCAGCCGTCCACCGGCACGCTCGCAGGGACACTGCGAGCCGTAGGTGGACCTGCACCCGGAATCGATCGAGCGATATCGGGTCCGATCACAATCGTCGACCCGCATGGTCGCCGGTGGCGTGTGCGGGCATCGGCAAGGCACGGATTTGCTGTCAAGCTGCCGACGGGCAGCTACCAGGTGACGGGCGGCGGAGTCAACGGGTCGATCGAGTGCTACGGACCATCGCGGGTCTTGGTCGCAAGAGATCAAACAACTCGCGTGCCGGTGGTATGCGAGGAGGACTAACACCGAGGAGTCGTGAGGCTTGCTCGCTGTTGGCGTAGATGCGAAATTGTCTCAGGAGACTTTACGAGCACTCGGTTGGCTCGGTGCTATCGCTCTGGGCTCGGCGTATGGCTACCGTGCTCGTAAGCATTCTTCGGAGCTGCGCGATCAGTCAGACTGACAACGACACGGTTGCGGGCAACGGCTCGGAGTTGTCGTAGGACCTGTCCGTAGCAATCCACCCGACAGCCGAGCCGGAGCACGAGTCGAACACCACTTGCCAGCCTGGCGGGTACCACAAACGGGCGTCGCCGAAGTCGACCGGCAACCAGTCGGCCGGTAGCCATTTCCGAGATGCGCCCCCGGAGTTGCGTGGCAGTTACCCGGGGAAGACTCCCGGCTCCATCGACAACGACCGACACGGCTGCCGCAGTCGTGGAAGGCGTGGTCGAGATCGCAGTAGTCGGCGTGGACTGCTTCCCTGCGCCGCTCGAACACGCAGCCGCGCAAACGGTGAGAGCCAGCGATGCCACTGCGTATGACGTGATCCTCACCACGCCAAGTATGACGGCGCGCACCGAAGACCGGTTCCAACGCGTGGAGTCGTCGATCGGCCCTTGTCGAACACGGGCCCGAGGAGGAATGCCATCACACACCCGAGTGTCCGTAACCACGCATGAGGGTCGGCGACTTCAGACTCGCCCCTCGGTTCGTCAGCGTGAGGAGGCACTAGCAAACGCAGCGAACCCAGCCGTGAACCGGCTCCTAACGGACACGCTCGTATTGCGCTACCGGCCGTCCACCTCCGCCGAAGAATGTCAGCCGACCGTGAGAGATATCTGCCCTCACTGCCGATATCGGCGGGCCGGGTGTGTTCCGCTGACAGCCGACTTGCGTCGCGACTCGTTCGATGAGGTGGAAGGCCCCGGCGCTTCGAAGTTGGTAGGAGCCACCGAAATCGTTGCAGCCGTCGTTGCCAGTCCATTGGCCCCTACCGTCGAATCGCAGTATCGGTGCCTCTGTGAGCGGCGGGTCAGTGAGGGGACCGTAATAGCCGACTATCGAGACCGGTCGCCGTGTCCCAATGATTGCGACGGGCGTGTAGCGCTGTAGCTCGTCGAGCCACGCTGGGATGGAACGGGCGGAGAGGACTCCGTTGCTGACACCGTCGCCGCAGGGGTCTGTCGACACGTCCGCTCGTTGTGACTCGTTCACGAATGTCAGGAAGTACCAAGAACCGCTCGCAGGGCGGCAAGGTTCCGGATGATTTCCCCGCGCCGTTGGCAGTATGGGAAGTCGGTTCGTGGCGTTTTCGAGTTGCGCAACCCTCGAGGCGACCATCAATAGTTTTCCGACGACCTGGACCCCGACGGGATACCGACATACCTGCACCTTTACCGCAGTGAACGGCACCATCTTCGAGCGGAGTGCTCCGCTCTTCAGGGTGTTCTTCGACACAGGTGTGCTTGTCGAGCACGGAGCCGGGTCGGCAATGACGAGCGATGCGGTACTTGACCCTGTCGTCGGACCCCGACTCGTGGTCGTCGGCGTGGACTGCTTCCCGCCACCGCTAGAGCAGCCAGCCACGAGAAGCACCAACATCGCGGCGATCGAACCGAGGGCACGTCGCCTCGCAAACATCACGCTCATTATGACTCCCACAGAAACCGCTCGGTTCCCAACGCCACCACAGCCGCAGTGCTCGTAGACCACTCTTGAGGTTTTGCTCGATCATTCGGGTTCGTCGGCGATGGCTCAGCCGGTTTCCACCACTCTTACGGGTACTGGCGCCGGGTGTGGGAGGTGGGTCCCGTTGTCTATGAACGTGGCGCGGTATTCACCGACGGGGAGCGGCACATTACGCCCGCCCGGAAGGCACTCCGGAACGGTGCCCTGGGGACGGCCGGTGTTGCTGCACCCGAAGTACGAGGCCCGGACGGAGAAGACGTACCGACTTTCACCCACCGGAATGACGAACGCCTCGCCCGTGGTGCAGGAAGCGCCGAACGCGGCCTCTGGTGGGATCGTGTCGTTGCCGAGCGCGACCGCGAAACCCGGGTAGCTACTGTGGCTGGACACCAACTGGAGCGGCTTGCCTGGTTTGTTGTCGACAACAAGGTGGCCGGTAACGGTGGCACCGGCCACTATCGACGCGAAGGGCAACTCAATACGAGTCGCGAGCCGCGGTCGAGGGGAAGGAATGCGGCGGACTGGCGGCCGAGACGTTCGCGATGTTGTCGAGGGCGGGCTTGAGGATGTGTTGTGTCCGGCACTACACGCGGCCAGACCCACGACCGCAACCAGAACGACAAGAGACTTCATGCCGAATATGACGCTACGCGTCGCAGCGAGGTTCCACCGGAGAACGGCGTACCCTGTGGCACCCCAGCGCGTCAATGTCTCCTGACTGCCCACTGTTTTGATTGTGTGTCAGCCGAAGTCAGGTTCAGCGAGACCGAGTACGTGCGCGAGGGCATACCCCAGCGCTCCCTTCGGTTCGTCGTTGAGGATGAGTGCCGCTCGCCCGTTGACTGTGACGCCGACGCCGGCGCATCCGCCGCCCACGGTCGCGACGAGGTCGGGCGCCGCGGTCGCGGATTCGGCGAAGGCGGCCTGATAGCTGACGGGGTCCGGACTGGCGGGACCGTGGCATCCGCCGCCGTTTGCGTCAAACGGCGGTTCGACAGTGAGGTGGTTGAAGGTGCTCGCGATCCGTTGAACGCGCGTCGCGTCGGCGACAACGACGCGCTTGCCTGCCCGGTTCCGCTGGCGGGTGTGTATCACTGTCACGACGACGACTCGGTCGCGCGTCGACACGAACTCGTCCGCTGAACGAGGGGCGGTCCACCCGACAGTGCTGTCCACGCGGAGCACCGCCGGACCCGACGCCGGGCCCACGATCGAAAGTTGCAGGAGCGCTTCGCTGATGTTCGCTGGGAGTTCGGCGAGGTGATCTGTGACGTACCAGATCACGACACCACCGCCGAGTGTGCCTGGCCCCCCATCGGCGACGAAGCCGTGCGGAACATGCACGGCGAACCACTCCGAAAGCGTGTGCGGCGCCTCATTGACGGTCCAGAACCGATGTGCGAATACCAGATTGCCGATCGCGGGACCTTGCAAAAACGGGCACTGCAAGCCAGGCGGGGCGGGTCCGGTGAACGATGCGGCGTCGGACGGCACCACCGCCTCATCGAGCGTGTGTCGCCCAAACGCGATCGCGGCGCGGTTCGACGCGGACGGCGTATTCACGGTCACTGGCACCGCGACATGCGGTTGCGGACAAACTTGAGCCACCCGGTGGACCGACGAACACCCACTCGCCATCAAGAGCACGACCAGCACGCCCGCGATCCGTCTCATACCCCTCCGCCGAGGGCGCCGACCGGCGAGTTCCACAAAGCCATCATGCATAACTCGTGTTTCGAGCGCCATGGTCAAACGACAGCACCGGTACGCACCCGGCGTGGTCGAGCAAGCGTCGGCCGCGTGTCGAGCAACTGCAAAAAAGAGAGTCCACGGCGCGGGACGAACGCGGCTTCGCCGACGTCATACTCGTCGTGATGGTCTCGAAACTCGCAGCGGTGGTGGCCGCGGTTGGGTTGGTGCTGCTCGCGACGGGCTGCTCGTCGACCGGGCGGTCGCTGCGGGCGTCTCCGGTAGATGTGGGACATCCGCCGGGCTGGGTACCACCGCCGCCGGCGCCGCCCGCCGCGCTGGCGCTCGCGCAGCGGCTGCTCGACGACGCGGTCCTGCCACCAGGCGTGAAGCCCTACCGCGGGCCGCTTCCCCGATGGCTCAATGCCGACCCGGCCGGTACTCCCGAGCTCGTGAACCTCGTACAGGCACACCGGTTCTGGACGATGCGATCGACCGCACCGAATGTCGCGGGCTTCTTGCAGCGGTACCGGCGTCACGGCTTCACGGCCAGCGGCGTCGGGTCGGCCGGCACCCTGCGGAGTAAAACTGACCGGGCGCTGTTCACCGACAATCACCTCACGGTCCTGCCGGCGAATATCAGCAACGCACAGCTCGACCTCTCGGTCGCCGACGCGGGATCGGGCAACGTGGTGATCCGCGTCGACGCGATCGTCGCGTGGACCAAGCCGCGTCCACGGGCGGAGTTCGCGTCCGCCCAAGACCGCGTGGTGATCCTCACCGTGGTTCACGTCGATGGACCGAAGCCGCGGCCGGGCAAGCGAGTCGTCGCCACGAAGGCAGATCTCGTCCAGCCCATCGTGGAGTCGTTCAACCAGCTGCGCGTCTCGGCGCCGGCGTACTCCTACGAGTGTCCGCCCGGCGGCCGTCTTTCCTATCAAGTTGCCTTCGTACGGTCACCGGATACTCCGCCTGATCTCGTCGCCTCGATCGGCCCCTGCTTCGGTGTCGGAGCAATGGCAGGCAAGCGTGCCCTTCCAGGGCTCGACCCCTCCGGCGCGTTCTCCGACTCGGTGGCACACCTTCTTGGCTCATCCCAGCTTCACTGAGACATCAGAAGCGCAACCTACAAACACGAACGAACCGACCGACCCGTTTCGTTACAGCCACTCAGCCACTCGTCCTGGCTGCCTCAGTGCGCACCGACGCGGGCGCTGGTCACGATGACCGCGACGAGTATCGCTGCGAGTAGGAGTATGACGACCGACATGGTCTCCTCCGATGGAGTGGCGACGCGACGACCTGTTCGCCGTGCCAATAGTGCGCTCTCCGGTGCCTGCGGGTGTTCAACTGCTGGGCACTTGGCGACTGTTCAGGAAGGGTTCAACCTGCCGACGCGGGTTGAGATTCCCGCCCGAGGTGCAGATGTCGCTGTGCCGAACTCGTCGCTGCCAGAGGCGTTGTCGGCGTAGGGCCTTGAGCAGGTGGTCGTTTGGAGCGCGCTCGTTGCGGGAACGCTAAACGCGAAGGATGAACCACCGAAGGAGACATCATGCATGACTCCGACGACTTCAAGGTCCTTGAGGACGCGCCCGTCGAGGACGACGTGTTCGGGATCGCCCGATATCTCGCTGGCTCGATTTCGAGCGGGGAGATCACCCTGGACGATGGTGTGCAGGCGTTGGTCGAGTTCGCCGATCAGGGGGTCCTCACTGACGTCGCCGCGCACCTCTCGGCAGGTTCCGATGCGGAATATCTTGTCCAGGCAGCCACACGCGCTGCCTGAACAACGACGCACTGCTCATTTGCGTTCAGTGCGCGCATGCGGGGGAGCCCTCACCACGCGACCTCTTCATGGCGAGGTCGTGGGCGGGATATTGGCGTAGGTGACGACGACGGACGAGAACAGCCCGGTGGCTTTTAAGGCCTTGGCGAGGACGGCGGCGTGGGCTGGTGAGCCGTGGCAGTAGTAGGTGAGTGTTGCGGGGAAGTTGGCGAGGGTTCCGTTGTAGGTTGTGATCGGCGTTGCCTGGCCTTGGTCTTGTGATCGTGCAGACGCCGAGTATTCGCGACCGCGGCACGATGCGTTGCTCAACTTGAGGTCCGGAACTTGGTTTCCGGTCACCGTTGGTTTTACGAGCGCCACAATGCTCGCGCTGTAGGTCACGACCGGTGGGATGGTGAGATCGCCGGGCAACGCGTGACTGCCCACGATGGTCGGTGAGCCGAGAGGGTCGATCCATTGTACGGTGATCCTGGTGCCGTCGCCTTTTGCGGCGATCGTCTCCGGGATGTACTGGTCTGCCAGGCCGTCGTTGAGGTCGAGGATAAAGGCCGGGTAAAGGTTCTGTGCTTCGAGCAGGGTGCCGGTCTTCGGGTTCACGATGAGAATGCTGCGTCCGAGCGGCGAGTTGGTAGCGAACCCGATGCCGCTGGTGCCGGTGTGGGACGTCATGCGGCCGAGTGCGCGGACGCCGGGAATGAGCGGGAGGGCGTGGGAGAGCGCGGCGAAGAACGCGGGCCTGTTGCCGATCGTGGGTCCGATCAGGAGCAGCGAGGCTCGCTCGTAGCCGGTTAGCTCGCTATTCGGAGCGTCAAGGACCGGGATGCCGGTTGTGCCCTTCGACAGGACCTGGGCGAGGGCGCTGCGTTCTGTTGGCATTCTCGATGCGTTCATGAGTAGTTCTTCTGGTGGCGCGGTAGGGCCGCCTCCGCTGCTCACACATGCGGTCCACGGGTTCGGCGAGGGCGTCGTGAACAGTCTGAGGGTGTGCCATGCGTTGCGATTGGTCGCTGATGCGAATGTTGCGGGTCGGGCTGTGATCGACACGCACACCTGGTTGAACGGACTCGCCCAAGTTTTGATTGTCGCCTGGACGAGCGCTTGTGCCGCAGGTGTGGGTGTATTCCCCACCGAATCCACCTGGATGTTGAGTGAAGCCTGTTGTTCGCTGTAGAGCCATTGTCCGTCCGCAAGGGCTGGTGCGGTTGGCGCGGCTTGATGGTGTTGCGTTTGGGCGACAACCGGGATCAACCCGACGACCAGCAGTACGGCAGCGACCGCACCGGCAAACCCTGCGACGACGAAACGGGCACGCCGTCGCGGTCGTGGGCTACGCGTGACGGCCGGGAGGTGTTCGGTGTCGGTCCAATCAAGCTCCGGAAGTACCGGTGCTTGGGGTGCGGATTCGATCAGTTCCGCGACCAAGGATCGGATGCGCGTGTCGAGGACGTCAGGTGTCGGCATCAAGGATCTCCTTCAAGCGGGATCTTGCCCGCGCTAAATGACGGCGGACCGCCCCGTCACTGATTCCCAACAGAGCCGCAATCGCGGGCGGATCGAGGTCGTCCCAATAGGTCAAGACGATCACGGCACGTTGTTGAACACTCAACCGGGACACGGCCGCGAGGACCTCGGGTCGAACGTCGGGCACATCGACGCGGTCACGGCTCGCCGTGCGTTCCTCACGCGATCGGCGACGATTGGATGTGCGATGGAAACTGGTCGCCTCGTAGTAGACAGCGCGATACAGGTAGGCACGCTTGTCTCTGACCAGCGCCCACCGAGGCGAAGCCAACCAGCCCAGCACAGCCTCGGACACGACATCGGCCGCGTCGGCCGGGCCGACCAGCCCGGTCGCGAAACGGGTCAGGTCATCGGCGTGCTTGCGATACAGCTCACCATCCGACAGTTCCACACCCATAAGACTCCGCCGACCCGACATTTGGGTGACACGAAGCCCCCCTTTTTTCTGCCGACCGACCGTGATGACACGCTTACGCCTGAAATGACCCACGCCCGTGCGCCGATCCCCAGACGATTCCTCGCGATCCAGGACGCTTTCGGACGCTTCGGATTTGAGCGGGTGCAGCGGACCAGATCGATATGGTCCGTCCCATAGCCAGTCAGATGCGCCGGAACTACGTTCGCGGCATGGGGGACGCACAACGAGGGGAGAAGAGCTACGAGACCTTGAGCGAAGACGCCTTCGATCCCTCGTTGACGTGCGGATCGAAGAAGCCGAATCGCCGTCCAAGGCCAGGCAGCGGGCCCGCTCGAATGCTGGCACCTCGACTGCTACCGACGAGGCGAAGTCGGAGGAATGTGGCGGGTGCGCTGGTCGCAAGCGACCTCCATTAGCCACGACTAGCGCAAACCCTGCGTGGCAACGAGGCTGCGTGGTCGGGGAACGTGCGGTCACGCATGGCATGCGCGATCGTGTTCATCGATGCGTTCCTTCGATCGTGGTTTTCTCACCGTCGCGCTTGTGGCTTTCATCGTGCTCGCCGCGGCATGCTCGTCGGGTACGAGCAAGGTCGCTCCTGCCCCGGCCTCAACGTCGGTCGCCGACACCACGGTCGCGACCGTCCGCACGCCGACGCCGACTCGTCCGAGAGCCCAGTTGCAGTTCCGTGCGGTGGAGTACGCGAACGGGTCGCCGATCGTTGCCCCTTATGAGCCTCCGGGGGTTGCACCCGACGGGCTGAGTCCCTGCTGGCGCTTGACGAGCCAAAGCAGCCACGATGCGTCTCCTGGACCCGCGATCGTGTTCGATCGGGAGCGCCAGAACTGTTATCGCGTCGGGCCGGTGCTCCTGACCGGAGCTGGCATCACCTCGGCATTGATCGCCTACGACGCGCCGCAAACGCAGTGGGCGGTGGACCTGCGTTGGGGCAACGACGACTTTCTGAAGAAGATCGCACGGCCGCTCGTCGGCAGGGAAGTCGCGATCGTGCTGAATGGCATCGTGCAATCTGCTCCTGTGATCGAACCTGGTATCACCGGATCTGATGTAGACGTCAACGGTGACTTCAGCCGTTCGAGTGCGAGCAACGTCGCGGCGTCAATCATGGGGATTGCACCGTCGCAAGTGCCTGTCGATTCGAACGGTTGAGGGAGTCAGTCCGCAGGTGCTTGTCAGTGGAAAACCGAGGACTCGCTTTCGCGGTATGCGCTAGCGATGGCCTCCGTCGTGCGTCGGACGCTTGAAGCAACGACTGCCGTCGATCTCGCCACGCGGGATGAATCCGGAACGCGCCGCTACCGCAGGTGATGCCGCGTTAGCAGGATCGATGAGAAGCGTCGCGGTGTGGAACGCGGTCGACTCGAAGGCTCCTCAACCTCGACCGGTTGGGCCTTGCGGTCCTTTCCCCGTGTAGGTGCCGTCAACGGTGGTCGTTGTCGCGGCCGTCGGGGATGTGGTGACGATCGCGGTCGTCGGAGTCGCGTTTCTCTCGCCGCCGCTGGAGCATCCGGCGACCACAGCCGCGATTGGTGCACAGAACGCTGCGTCTCGGAACCATGGTAGGTATGACGCTCGCCAATTCCGGCCGGTTCCCGGTGCACATGGTCGCATGCCATGTACGTTGGCGTGAGCTGTTGGTCGTTCACGGTGGTGAACCCTGGTAGGGCCTGTTGTGGTCGAACGAACGGAGTGGACGCCGTTCGTCGCCACCTCGATGCCGCACCCCTAGTTCCGGACGGTGACCGGTGGTTGTTACGTCCGCGGCGTGCCAAACGTGACAGCCGGTGGTGGTGCTTTCGATTGTTCGTCGCGTATGGAGATTTGTGATTAGCTGGTCTGGTTCGAGCGATATTGGAGCGCGTGTGGCGCGGATTTGTTCGTCTCGATTGCCAGTCAGGTCGACGTGGCGAACCTTGTTAGTTGTCGGTCTCGCAGTGACGCTGCCGGTGCAGGTTGCTACGACGGCTGAGGCCGCGCCGGTTGGTGTTGGCGAACCGGGATTCGTCGCTGTCGGATGTCCAATCGGGCGCGGCTGTTTCGCCGTCGGCGTTCAGGCTCCCGGTCCCCGGGACCAGACTTTGATCGAGCAGTGGACCGGGACGCGATGGTCCATGGTTATGAGTCCGAACCTGTGGGTGCCGAATATTCGTCCGGGCGTGTTGAGCAGGTATTTCGTGTTGGTGTGAGCGGTCCTGGTCGGGACGCTGCGAGGATCGGCGCGTGGCCCGTTTCTACCGTCTTGTCCGCCTCGTCCTCGACCTCCTGGTGCTACGCGGTCGCCGCGATCGTTCCAAAGATGCCGAGATCCCCGTCCTACGCCACCAACTCGTTGTGCTGCAACGCAACCACATCCGTCCGCGGTTCGAACCCGACGACCGCGCGATCTTGACCGCGCTCGCGCGTGTGCTCGGCCGTGACCGCTGGTCCATCTTCTTGGTCAAGCCCGACACGATCTTGGGTTGGCATCGACGACTCGTCGCGAACCATTGGACCTATCCACACAAGCCCGGACGACCTTCCACCGCTGTCGAAACGCGCCGGCTGATCATCGGGTTCGCGCGCGAGAACCCGACGTGGGGATACCGACGTATTCACGGCGAACTCGCCAGACTCGGCATCACCATTGCCGCATCGACCGTGTGGACGATCCTCAAGCACGCCGACATCGATCCCGCGTCCGGCCGATCGTCAGCAACGTGGACGACCTTCCTTCGCACCCAAGCCGCAGGAATCATCGCGTGCGACTTCTTTACCGTCGACACCGTGCTGCTCCGCCGCTACTACGTACTGTTCTTCATCGAACTCCAGACGCGTCGCGTGCACGTTGCTGGCGTCACGAAACACCCGACCGGCGCTTGGACCGCACAAATCGCCCGGAATCTCATGATGCGTTCCAGACCGACGATCCGGTTCTTGATCCGCGACGGCGCCGGACAGTTCATCGGCGCGTTCGATGACGTCTTCCGCAGTGAAGGCGCGACGATCATTCGCACTCCGCCGTACACGCCGGTCGCGAACACATACGCGGAACGCTGGGTTGGCACCGTCCGGCGCGAGCTCTTCGACCGGACGCTCGTCTGGAATCACCGACAGCTCGAACAACTCCTCGACGAGTACGTCGAGCACTACAACAAGCACCGTCCGCATCGCAGCCTCAGGCAGCGCGCTCCGAACGAGACGGAAGTTGTCGAGTATCGGCCCGGCCGACCGATCCGACGACACCCCACCTGCAGCGGGCTCATCAACCAGTACGGCCAAGCAGCCTGAACCACCACTACAACGGCCAACACATCACGGGCGACGTCGACTTCGAC
>Ga0182024_10005058_pt1 | contig 29818 bp, 27 predicted proteins | sample P32metaG_FD_120480 | JGI IMG/M metagenome (GOLD analysis project Ga0182024, IMG submission 120480) | Permafrost microbial communities from Stordalen Mire, Sweden - P3-2 metaG (Illumina Assembly) | ecosystem: Environmental > Terrestrial > Soil > Wetlands > Permafrost | place: Sweden: Stordalen...
GTGGAGAGGAGCTGATCGACAACGGGCTCGGAATAACGTTCGATCGGCACCGCGATCGCCTGGGTGACGTTGCGCTTCTTCTTCAGGCGCAGGATGTGCCGGTACCAGCTCGCCGGGACGAACACCTGCTCGGGGTCCAGACCGGATTTGGCGTTCTCCTCATGAGGGCTGAAGGCGTAGCCGATGCGAACGTCGGGATAGGCCGCGGCGATCGCGCCATCCAGCGAGGCCCACAGGCGCTGGGGGGCAAGGATCATCATCTCGCACGTCCGTACGCTCTCGCCGTGCCCGCCGGCCTGGTCAAAGCAATACGCCTCGAGCCCAAACCAGGGCTGGCCAAACACCAGGCGGGCGTACCAGCGACAGCTGAACATGCCCCCGACGCTTTGAAAGAAAGCGCGGACCTGCTCGGGGGCGGCAGTGTCGTTGCGGTAAAGCTCCAGCCGATAGCGACGCATCCGCCGCGAGCGGCGCGCCCTGCTGCGGGTGACGCACAGGACGATTCCCGCCATCAGCGCTAACAACAGGCCGTACTCCACCGTTGCCAAGGCGATGCGCGCGATGTGCCCGAAGGGGCTCGCCGGGTTACGGGTGTCGTTGAGGATGTGGAGCGCGAACGGCGAAGGTTTCCTGCCCGCGGCGTCCTGCAGCCCCCGCTGGGCGCTGTTCAGCGCACTGCCACGCCGATCCTCGGCGGCGATTGGCGTGTCTGTGCTGGCCAGGCGAGAGAACCCCTCGGCGATGAGCGCGCCCAGTGCCGGGATTAGCAAGAGGTAGAGGAGTGTGCGCCCGGCCGCCGAGCGAAACATCGCCTATGCCCCGGTTCTACGCTCGCCTGAAGCGGCGCTGAGGTAGGTGTCCTTGACCGCTATTTGAGTGTGGGTGGGCACGGTGGGCTGGGCTGGATGGCCCTGGTCCCATGGACGTGCGAGCGCGCTCAGTGCCCCCCGGCAGGCTCGCAGGCCCGGCTGTTCACTAGGGAGTCGGGACGGGGCATCTGGTGATCCCTGCGCTGGTGAATACTTGCTGGCCGCCGGTCGGGACCTGAAGGTTCTGCTCGTTCGCGATCGCGGTGAAGTTGCGGGCGTGCGCGTACTGAGATAGTCGCTTGGCCTGTCCGGCGAGGGTCTGAAGTGACGCCAGGAACCGATGGTATTCGGCGCTGAGAGGACGTGGAGCCTGAACGCTCTCGAACGCCACGTAGTCACTCTCTAGCAGGGAGGCGTAGCGCTGGAGCGCCCCGGCGTACTCGGCCTGCGCACTAGCTGGTGCACTCGCGTCGACTGGGCCTCCAGCGTCGCTGGAGGCTTGCGCGATCTGCTGGCTGCTCCTCGCGATGTCCTGGGCGTAGCGGCAAAGGATCGGTGTGACGTCGGCGCGCCACACCGCGGTGGCGCCATCGCTGGCAGCCGCGATGGCAGCGCCACCTGCTGACTTGGGGACATCTCGGCCCCCGCTGGCGTGGTGTTGGTGATCACTGCCACAACCGGCGATTGCCAACACCACGAACGCTGCTGTCAACGCCAGCGGCCGGTGTACGTTGGTGCTCTTCACGGCGTGCACCGTAGCGGGCGCTGCTGTTTAGCCGCGATAGCGCGCGTAGCGGGCGAGATAGGCCACGCCCGAGTCGTGGAAGTGGTCGAGAAACTTTCCATATTCGGCTTGTGGGTTGACGTCTGGGCCCAGTGGCGTGACGGTCAGCACGACGCGCCCGTCGCTGGTGATGTTGGTGATGGCGATTCGCACCTGGCTGGTGCGGTAGGGCAGATGCTGGTAGGCCGGACGGACTATCTGCTGCTGGCGCTCGTAGTCGCGAAATCGGCGGGTGTGGTAATAGCTGTCTTGCCCTCGGATCTCAGCGCGCGGCGTAGGTTGTGTTGGCGCAGGCGTGGTGCTGGCGGCCGTGGGTTGGACCTGTGCCAGCGTCAGCACTGTCGCGGATGGCTGGGTCGGCCCGGTCGCCCGCGGCGAACGTGAGCGTGTGGCGGTGTTGCCGATCACGAGCAGCACGACGAGGGCTGCCAGGATGCTCAGCGCGAGCCTGCCGGGCCGGTCGCTCACGGCACCACGTAGGCGTAGATTGGAGAGCCGCTGCCGCTGTTGGCGGCGGCCTGGGCTGGCTGGAACGGACCGGAGCGCTCGACACGATGGTCGAAGTCACCGTTGATGACGGTTATCTCGCCGTTTGGGAACACGTTCTCCACGATCCCGACATGGACACTGGTGCTGGAGTTCTGTGGTCCGGTGCCGAACTCGACGGCGTCCCCTGGCGCTGGGCTGGCTGTGGGGCCGAGCACTTGTGTGTTGCGTTGGCCCCAGGCGTAGATGTCCCCCGAGAATGGATAGTCGGGAATGTCGATGCCGGCGTGTTGCCAAACCCACGTTAGGAAATCAGAGCACCAGGGCTCGCAGCGCCCGTGGCTGTAGGGGGAGCAGAAGTTGCCGCCGTCATAGACGTTGAGCTGACTTTGGGCGATTTCGACGATCGTCGACCCCGAAGCGCTTACCGCGGCGCTAGTCCCAGCGCTGCAACCGCTGCCGGCGGATGGATTCGCGGCGGTGTTGGACGCCAACGCGGTTGCGGGCAGGTTGACCAGCTGGATCGTGACTAGACCGCTCCATTGTCCTGAGCCGGTCGGGTCCAGGCCAAGCGCCTGCGCGGTCTGCCACCACAGGTCAATATCGCGCTGGTGCGGAGGGTTGCCGACCGGTGGGCCGCCGCTGCCGACGTCGAGCTTTTCGGCGATGACCGACCTGCCGTTCGCGGTGATCCGTACCGTCGCAGAGAAGGGGAGGGCCTTGCCGTAGCCCAGGGCGATGCCGAGGTTGCGTGCGTCGTTGGGATTGGCGTCATCGGCCGGTAGGCCCAGCTCGGCGAAGGCCATGTGGCCGTCGAGCGCGACGCCGCTGGCGCTGTGGTCGGTGGCTGTGGTGGGGTCGCCGGGGCCGCCGTACTCGCTGGCGCCCACGACGGCGCCTCCGCCGGGCGCGAGCGTCGCGACGCCGGCTCCGGCGCACTGCGTGGCGGTCGGAACGCCGGCGAGTGAAGCGGCGACCAGCAGCACTGTGGCAACGAGCGCCAGCAGCACGCTGGTTACGACCGCTGCCCAGAAGAGCAGCTTGCCCTTGAGGAGCAGCTGCCCTGCCTCTAATGCTCGGATGACTTGCGCGCCCTGTTTAGCGGCGTTTCCTGCTTGCCATAGGCGCGCGAGATTCTCTAGGCGATCCGCGACCGGCGGGCCGTTGGCGTTGTGCGGGGTCGCGGACGCGGTGTGCTCGGGCCCGCCAAGTGACTCAGACGGGGAGTCTTGCGGTGGGTCGGCGAGCGCACTTGCGTCGTGTGCATCGTCCTCGGCCACCGATGGGCTCCTAGCCCCGGTAGATTTGACGGCGAACGTAGCGCTGATGGCGTAGCTCGTCTCGGCGCTCTGTGGCCCGGCGGTCCAGCTGGTTCTGGTAGTTGTGGTCACGCAGGACCTGCTGGGCGCTCTCACGCCCGGTGTCCTTGAGGGTCGGGTCAGCAGCCGCGCGGTTGAGTGGGCTGCGCGTGGGCACGCCGCCGAGCAGGCCGCGGGAGATCTCCATCTGACCGCGCACCTCGCGTCGCACGGTCTGCAGATCGCGGGTGGCCGGGCCGTTGCTCATGCCTTTGCTGATCTCGGCCGTCGAGCCCTGCTCGAGTGCTTGCAGGCGTCCCGTGGACATCGGTGAGCCCGTCCGATCGCGGGTCAGAGCGCCGGTGGCCGCGTCGCGACGGAAGCCCACCGTGCTCAGGTTCTCCTGGCGCTTCCACGCGTTGGGGTCACCGACCGCGCGCTCGGAGGCCAGCCGTCGCCCCTCGATGCGGTTTGACAGTTCGGCGGGGCTGAGCATGCTGTTGTGCTGAGCGAGGTTTCCTCGCCCCGTGCTGACAGCGCCCTGCGCCTCTGCGTGGCGTTTTTGCAGCGTGCTTCGCCCTGCCTGCAACCTGTCGACCTGGCCACGGATGACCTCTCCACGCGCCCTGATGTCAGCGGGAAGGGGAGCGGGGGTGCTCACCCCAGGCCCCGGCCCACCAGGTTTTCGCAAGAGCTCGCGGTAAGCGGCCCGGCTCGCCTCGTGCTGGACCAGGTGGCGGTAGTCGGGGTTCTGCTTGAGGCGATCGAGGCGCAGCCCGGTCTTATCCAGTGCGTGCTGGTAGACCCCGGCCCGCTGCTCGGCGTCCGCGAACTCGCGCTGGGCGCTCTCGGTCTCTTGGCGGGAGAGCATGTCGCTCGCGAGCTCGCTGGTGGCGGTGTCCTGCGCGATGCGCCTCTCGATCGCGTTGGTGCGCGCGCTGTGTATTGGGCGTCTGATCCCGCCTGCCACGATGCCACCAAGGCGGCTGGCCGCGTATGCGGTGCCGAGCACGCGAAATGCGCCCTGGCTGGCGCTGCCGGACTGGGCGTGGTAAGCGGGGTCGATCGAGAAAAACCCGACGATCTGCTTGCGCTTCATAAATACCCCCCAGCACAGGAGGCATTGCAACACCCACGGTGCGCCCCAGCCACCGTTGCCGGGCGTCCCCGTGGCCTGCTGTAGCACGTTGAGTGCGAGCACGAAGACGCCGAGAAACGCGGCGTAGAACGCCTTGGAGAGCAGCGCTCCCAGCAACGTCTTGGCCCAGTGACCAAACGCGGTGCGCCCGCTGGGTCCAAACGCCGGTACGAGCATCATCGGCGCGGCGGCGAACAGCAGCACGAACCCGAGCAATGCCTGGCTGAGTAGGTGAAAGGCGATCCACACCAGCACCAGCAGCACGCCGACCATCGCCAGCGCGGTCAGGCCGAGCACAAGCACACGTTGCGCCACGCCACCCGAGCCTTGGATGGCGACCTTGTTGGGCGCCAGCGCCTTGGGTTTTTCACCCCCACCGCCGATGCCGAGAAAGCCGGCAACATCGCTGATCGGCGTGGTGACCGCCGATATTGCCATGTGCAGTACATCTCCGGCGACGCTTGCGGCGGTCCCCAGCACGTCGCCTGCGACGGCCAGAATGTCACCTTCGCTGGCGTCTGATAGGACCGAGCCGGCGCCGCCGATGATGCTGGCGATCGCGTTTCCCTTCGCGTTGGCGCTATCGGGGTTTTCGCCGCTATAGAGCGCGTAGAGCGCGTCGCGTGGTGTGCTGCCCGGCGGGTAGCGCAGAAACAGGTCCTCCCGGGTCAGCCCGGACGTCGAGGTGGTGGTCAGCTGGTCGTAGATCTCGGTGTACGCCGTCTTCTGCTGTCTGGCTGGAAGACGGCTTGCGGCTTCCGCCGCGATCGCTTGTGCCTGTGCCTGGAAGGTCCGATCACGGCTGACCCCAGCCTGTACCGTCTTGATCTCGAGGCTCGACGGCGGCGACTCACACCAGGTGACGTCGTTTGTCTGAAGTGCGCAGAACGGACCCGCCGCGAACCCGGAGAACAGCTGAGCGGTGAGACCCGCGAACTTGCTGGTCGCGTTGTTGGCGGTCTGGTTCTGCGCGGCCAGGTCTGACGCCGCAATCGCGTTCCGCGCGAAGCCGTTGGCGAATTCGGCGGGCTTCCCGATGAAGTAGCTCGGGTCGTTGATCACGGCGAGCGCGACCAGGATGCACGCCAACGACGCGAGGAGATGCCCGATCGCTTCCGATTGGCGTCGCCGGACAAACGCCAGGTACGCGGCGTAAGTGCCTATGAGGATGTAGACCGCGTTCATCCAAGGCGAGTCGAGGGTCGTGTAGAGCGCCGCGAGCTTGCCGTGGACGTTGCCCAGGGTGGCGGTGTTGGTGAACGGGGTAAGCGAGAACGCCCACGACAGCAGGGTGAGCGTGTACTTGAGCAGGTAGAGCAGGATCAGCCAAGCGGTGTTGAGGATCGTCTCGAGCACCGCGTAGATGTTGTTAATGGGATGCAGCAGACCGGTGCTGATGTGAATGTCGAACTGCCAGTTGCCGATCGGGTAGGCGACGTCAGGATCCCCGGTGCGCACGCAGCGACCGGCTTGCCAGACGGTCAGCGCGTTGCTCGAGCACGCCGGGTTAGGCAGATTGAGGACGTCGCTGCCAACGAGGCTGTCGTTGGGGTCAGCATCGGAGCTTGATTCGCTACCGGCCTGCCCGGCGGTGGCGGCTTCCGCGACCGTTGCTCCCTGTGGAGTGGCGAGCGCAACGTTGGCTGGCCCGGCCAACGTCGCTGCCAGCGACGCGAGGATCAGAATGAGGCTCAGCCGCCGCCGACGTCGCGGGTGCGCGACGCTGACCGTGTGGCGTGCCGTTGGCATCCTCTGAATAGACGCGGCGCGGGCGTGGCTCCACCCCCTGGTGATTGCGCGGCATTCGCCGGCACTGCCGTGAGCACTGGCTCCGGGCAGTGCTCACGGCCATTCAGGGCACTGATGCTCTCGTCGACGAGCTTGACTCGGGGCGCTGGATTAGCGTGCGCCGGCTACCGGCAGCCCGCGGCAGAGGCGCACGCGCCGGCTCAAAAAAGCCCGCCTCGGGGGATGCTCGGGCTGCGGAGACGTCGCCATGATGGCCTCACAGCTACGACAGAACTCTGCGGTCGGCGACATGTCCGCGCACCTCTGCTGGACAACTGCTGGGCATTGATGCCTCCTCGCTGCACGCCGGAGGAATCTAAAACGCGAATCCACCAAACATAGCCTCCGTGAGATCCGGTCCGGCTCAGAGAGGTAGGCGGAGAGGAAGCCCTCCCGGCGCGCCGCGTGCCGATCCCAAGCGAAGCCCAAGGAGTCGAGCTGGGCGACACGCTCCTCACTCAGGTCCCCTGACTTCCGCAGCCACCTCTGCCGGACCACCCACCTGCCGATCCTCCGCCCCTCCCACACGTCGTCATTGCCTGGGCGATGCCCGTGGGCTGCGACGAAAGACGCGTAGGCCGCGACTGCTGCCTCCCACGCCTCAGCACGACTGCGCCGGGGACGGCGCGGGCTGGCAGTCGTGCCAGATGGGAGGCTAGTGGGGGCGCCGACTCTCATCTTCCAAATGTAAGCCCGCATTCGCGGCAAAGGTGCGCTTTTGCGCTCAGGCTCCCAGCGCCTTGTGACGTGGGAGCTCGCCAAGCGCGCATGGAGCCCAGACGGTCGCTCGGGCCGGCGTGGCCAGGCTGCACGACCGTCAGGGTGATGTCGTAGGCCGTGCGCCTCGCCGCGAAGCTGCGGACGAGCGCGCAGCGATGGAGATGACATGCCCGTCGAGGCGCCTACACAGGGCTGCCGTCTTCGCGGTGCTCCTTGCCATTCAGCCACCACTCTCTGGTGCCGTCCGCGCGTTCAATCGCAGGCCCGCCCTCGCGGTGCAGCTGGCCATTGAGCCACCACTGTTGGCTGCCGTCCGGGTATTCAATCGCAGGCCCGTCTTCGCGGTGCGGCTGGCCATTCAGCCACCACTCGTTGATGCCGTTCGCGCGTTCAATCGCGGGGCCGTCCTCGCGGTGCAGCTGGCCATCCAGCCACCACTGCTTGGTGCCGTCCGCGCTTTCGACCGCCGGCCCGCCGTCGCGGTGCGGCTTCCCGTCCCTGCTCCTGCACCATGTCTTGGTGCCGTCATCCGCGCACTTGAGTACCAAGTCGTCTGAAGGGCGGTGTGACTGCTGATCCGCGCGCAGCCCGCGCCGGTCGCCGAAGACGGCGCTGAAGCGATCCTGCGCGTCTGTCGCCCTCCCTCGCCCCATGGCCCGAGTATCGAGCAGGGATTGGAGGCGTGCGGATCTTTCGCCTCCCTCAGCCACGTGCGGCTCTGGAGGCCGCTGTACTTAGCGCCGTTTACCAGGCCTCAAGGCGCTCAGGGAGCCAGTCGATGCGCACGCCACCTATGGCCGAGCACTCATCGAAGAACGAGGCCCATCCACGGCAGGACTCCACCCAGCTCGCGCCGTCATCGCCACAGCTGATTCCGGCGGCGATGACGTCCTCGCCTGAGGTCCCGAGCAGGGCATCGCGCACGAGGTCGCACTCCTCGGGGCTGAGCTGCCAGGGGTGACCAACTTCGGCATCGGCGAACTTGTAGGCGGGCACCCGCGCCGTGGCCCCATCTGCCCCCTGCGCCGCCTCGACGTCGAGGGCACCCCGCTGGACGAGGATGTCTCGCATGATGCGCACCATGGCCTCTTCCGTCGCCAGCGCCAAGCCGGACTTCGCCTCGGGTGCATGACCTAATGGTGTGAGTTCCACCGGGGTGTAGGAGTAGCCGCCCATGTCTCCTATTGTCGGGCCCGATTGGCGGCGCTCCTGCCGCGCCACCCCACGAGCGGACGTATGGCTGAGCTGCCCCTAGGGGGATCGGCGAGACGGTTGGCGAAGCTCGGCGGTCATCCGCTTCCCCCGCATTCCGCGTGTTCGACCGCTTCCTCCGCAGCCGCTTCGTGGTCATGCAGCGCAATCGCCAGCCACGAGTACTTATCGTCAGGTTCCCCTGCCCCTTTCCCATAGATCGTTTCCAGCACGCAGTTCCTGTATTCCAGCGACACTTCTTCTCCCGCTTTGGCGGGGTGCTGGTCAAGGATCGTCATCAGCGCCCTCGCGCCTGCGTCAGCTTCACCGCCATAGCCATAGCCTGGTTCGATGCCAGCGCTGCTCAGTTCCGCTTCCGAGGGTGCCTTGTTGGGGTCGGAGGGCCTCCACAGCGGCTTCGTGCCTTCGCTGGCTATGGGTGCGCTCGCGGTCGTCGCGGCGGCTTCGTGGGACGCCGGTTTGGACGCCTCGATGATGGCGATGACGAGGATCACGCTCGCGATCATGCCGATGATGCCGATGACGATGCCCGCCGTCGCGAACCCTCGACCCGTCTTGCGGCCACCCGATTGATCGATCTGGCGCTGGGCGTGTATGCCCAAGGGGATCGCCGCGATCCAGAGGTCGAGCAGCGAGCACAGGAACGCGGCCACGGCGACGCCGCTGGTGCTCGTTTCCCCAGGGGCGACGGGAGGAGGCTCCCCATCGAAGCGATGGCCGCAGAAGCGACAGACGAGGGCCGCGCCTTGGACGTGCTCGGCGCATTCAGGGCACGTCTTGGTCCCATCCTCGTTCAAGGTCGGCTCCTCCATCGGCGCCCTCAGGCTACTCGGGGGGCGCTACGGGTGGCCCGCACGCAGCGCGCCTAATCCCACGTGGGCACCATCCCCCGAGCCAAGGGAGGCTCAGGTGTCAGCGTCCCTTCAGAAGCTCCGTCGCGTGAAGCGCCACGTATCCGCAGTGCGTGCACAGGAGCGCGAGGCAAGGCAGCCCTTCGAGCGGGTTGACGCGATCCCCCACGACGACGGGCATGGAGACGAGGCGCGCCTGCGGCTCCCAGTGCTCGTTCCCACAGGCCGGGCAGCGCTGCATCGCTTCAAGGGCCTTCAGCTTGGCGATGATGCTCTTGATCTCGACGGTCATGCCACGACCCTACGCCGCGAGCGTGCACGCTCGCTGGCTGGCGAGGCGCGAGTTTCGCGAAGATCTAGGGCTCGCTGCCGTATGCCCCGTCGAGGGCGCAAGCTCAGCGGTCATCCTCCGAGAGCGCTCGCTCGTGGGCAGGCCAGTCCCGACGGATGCCTTCCCAGAAGCGCTTGATCTCGCGGTTATAGACGTGGATGGCCCACCCAGAGAGGACGTTGGGCAGGAGGGCGCCCACGACCAGGCCCCGTGATGCCGTGCCCTGGCGCACGCGCCAGGAGACGTAGAGGAAGAGGACGCCTTTGGCGTAGGCCACAGCCATGAGCGCCCTTTTGAACTGGTGGCTCTCCGTGTAGCCGCAGACGCACCAGTTGGCGATGTGCTCGCAGTTGTTGCCGATCAGGTTGTACGGCTGGGAGGGAGAGCGCGAGGCGCGGTCCGCGAGCCACCTGGCCCTCTCCACGATCTTGTCGGGAGGGTCGGCCTTGGGGAGCCAATGGACCACTTCGTAGCGCCCGTGGGGGACGAGCTCGGCGGTGGCGCCGTCCTGGAACTCCTCCACCGAGGCGCATCCGATCCTGGCGTTGGGCTTGTCCCTTATCTCGCCACCGAACTGAACGACTTCACCATCGCCGACGTAGATGGCGTGATGAGCGTACGGGACCCAGCCCTTGAACTTGCGGGCGACGCGCAGGTGGTCGCCGGGCTTGAAGGCGACATCGGGGGAGGTCTGGATGGTCTCGGCGTAGGGCGTCATCGGGGCAGGGAAAGCGTACGCCGCGCGAGGGTCGTTCAATCGCCCTGCGATGCTGCGGGGACACGTCCGGTCGGCCGCGGGGACGTGCTTGCCGCCAGCCGCGTGACGACTCGAAGACGCTCGCATATAGTCGCGACCGTGCCGGCATCGACGCCCAACGGGGCTCCCAACGATCCCTCGTCGAGCTGCCGAGCCATAGAGAACCTGATCGCGACCTACGCCGAACTCGTGGACGACGGCGACTTCGCAGGGGTCGGCATCCTGCTCGCGGACGCCACCTTCACGGGCGGCGCCGGATCGGTCAGCGGCGGGGATGCCATCGAGAAGATGCTGCGGGACAACGTGATCACGTACGAGGACGGCACGCCCCGGACCAAGCACGTCACCACCAACGTCGCCATCGAGGTTGACGAAGAGGCGGGCACGGCGGTCTCGCGCTCCTACTTCACCGTGCTCCAAGCGCTGCCTGACCTGGCCCTGCAGCCCATCGTCAGCGGTCGGTACCACGACGGCTTCGCGCGCCGCGACGGGCAGTGGCGCTTCGTGGAGAGGCGCGTCCAAACCGATCTCCTCGGGGACGCGAGCCGCCACCTGCGCGGAGCTGGCGCCGACGCCGGCTGAGCGCCGGCATCGGTGGCGAACACGGCACCGCCCCGGTGCCGTGCGGTCAGCCCCAGGGCGGGCCCTACCTTGCCGGCGTGTGCGACTGGCCGGGAACTGACGAGCCGGACGAGCCGACTCCCGGCGAGCGGCTCATCTACGCGCTCGGGCAGCTCTACAAGCAGTGGCACGTCCGCGCTAGCCTGACGCCGCCGCACGAGGTCGATGTCGAGGGGGTGGCCCGGATGCTCGGCGTCTGGGCCGAGGTGGAGTTCGTCCAGGACGACGAGGACGAGCCGGCGCAGTACCTGCACTTCCCGGAGGAGGTCGTGGTCATCGACTGTCGGGAGGAGTACCCCTGGCGGCTGCTCACGGACTTCGAGTGGGCGGACGAGATGGAGCGCAACGAGCTGTGGCGGTACTTCGACTGATGGCCGTGGGCTCCCACGGCCCAGCGATGGAGGAGGGGCGATGAGCCCAGCCAGCGGGGCAGACGCCCTCGTGGTCGTGTACGAGGCCCTCCCGCCCGAGGAACAGGACGCCGCCTACGAGCGCATCCACGAGGCGCGCCTCCGCCGGCAGGGCGTCGCGGAGACGGAGCTGGCCATGCACGTGCGCTCGCTGCGGCGGGTCGCGGAGGCCCTCGGGCGGGAGCCCACGGTCGATGACTACCGGCTCGCCTCGGAGAGGCTCCGCGTGGAGGGCGAGGACGTGCAGCCCTTCTCGGGCCTGTACCGCTTCTTCGGCTCCTGGCCGCGCGCCCGCGAAGCCCTCAGGCTCTCTGGCGAGACGAGCGCGAGCGTGCTCGAAGCGCGCCTCAGGAGCCGGCGCCTGGGCAAGATCGCCCGCTACACGGACGAGGCACTCCGCGGGGCGATGGCGCAGGCCGTCGAGCACTACAAGCGGCCCCCGAGCGTGGCCGAGTACTCGTGGTGGCGGAGGCAGCAGCTGGCGCTCGCCCGCGCCCAGGGCGAGGAGGAGGCCCGGCTGCCATCCGACAGCACCTCCCGGAGCCGCTGGCGGACCTGGGAGGCGGCCCTCTTGCACTTCGGCTACACGCCGGAAGAGGTCGCGCGCAGGCTGGAGCAGCGCGACCAGGTCTTCAACGGCAGCGCCGACCCCTACCTGCCGGAGGACCTGCCCGTGGCGGAGCTGGCGGGCGCGCTGCCCGAGGGGCTGGCGCTCAGCGACGAGGAGGCCCAGCGCGTGCGCGAGGCCTACGAGTCGATGCCGCGCCGGACCCGCTACGTGCTCACGGTGCGGCTCGGCCTCGGCGTCCCGAGGCGGACGCTGCGCGACGCCGCCGAGCCCCTGGCGCTCCACCTGACCCGCGTCCAGCAGCTCCAGCTCTACGCGCAGGACGCGCTCTTGCAGGCGGCAGCCGAGGGGCGCAGGGCGACGCGGCCCGGCCTCCGGGCAGCCGTCATGGACGGGCTGCGCCTGATGGCCGAGAAGACCGCCTGAGAGCGCGCGGGCGAACGAGCAGGGACGACCGTCCCATCGGCCTATCCCGCGGGCGGCACTACAGCCCGAGCTGCCAGCGGATGCTCTGGCGACTCAGCTCCTGGAACGGCTCCGAGTGAGCGCCGACAGGCGGCAGGAGATCAGCTGGCCCGAGGCTGACGCCGGAGAGCTGCTCGACGGGGGTCGCGTCCATGATGCTGTTGAGCATCCGCAGGAAGCGAGGCAGCAGCTGCTCCAGGAGGACGCCGGGATCGGCGTGCATGCGACCTGGGATGAGCTGCTCGACGCCCCACGCCGCATCGCCGCCGAGCGCGGCGAACGCCGCGAGCAGGTCGGCCTGCTGGGAGGCGGGCAGCCCGACGAGCGTCCTGTCCCGCCGTCGGCCCTGCCCGACTGCGAGGGCTGGGAGCGCCTGACCGTGGATCGAGTTGCGGAGGAGGCGCAGGATCGCGAGCGCGTGAGCATCGTCCGCGCCCGCCTGGAAGAGCGCTCCGAGGGGCGGCGCCACGGCGGACACTTTGGCCAGCCATCTGTCCTGCTGCCAGCCCGCCATGTGGGCGCTGCCGGCGAGGCCGAGGACCGCATGGACGACGCGGGCGGTCGCGTCCACGGCGCCCATCAGCAGCAGCAAGGCGACATCCAGCGAGGAGAGCGCTTGGTCGGCGGTGTCGTTGTCCTGTGGCTTGTTGAGCGCGACGTGGACCTCATCCCGGACCTGCAGCGCGCGCTGCGTCCGCTGCAGGACCGACTGCCCGAGGAGCAGCAGGCTGTCGTCCCCGACACCCCTTGAGTGCTGGACGCACGCGGAGAACCAGCGCCAGGCCGATGGGAGCAGCTCCCGCGTGCCGACCCAGTAGTACAGCCCGCGGTTCATGGTGTGCGTGCCCCGGCCCGCGGGGTCGCGCGAGATGACGAACTCGCCCTGCGAGCGGAGGTACAGCCCGATGACCGTGAGCGCGTCGTCGAGGCCGCAGCAGGTCACGCCGTCCGCGAGCTTCCATGTCATCTCGTAGAGGTACTCGCGGTCGGTAATGAAGATGTCCGCCCCGATGGTCTCGGCAACCAGCACGGCTAGCGCGTCCGCCTTACGCCGCTCCGCCGCCAGCGCAGGCTCAAGCGCGCGGTAGGCGTCGGTGCGATCATCTGAGGCGGCAGCACCGGGGCCGTCACCGATGACCGCGGCCTCGGTCGTCGTGTCGGGACGCGACCACCTCAATGGCCAATGGCGGGTGCCCGGCTCTTCGGGGCCCAGGACGGCCCACCCGAGAGCTTGCTCGCCCGACCGTGCGGAGAGCCGCGTCGGGGCGTCAGCCGGCGGACCGTCATCGGCGTAGCGGAGGCACTCGACGACGTCGAGCGTCAGCAGGCCGGCCAGCAGCCACTCCTTGCTCCAGGCGGACTCGTCCAGCCCGTCGAGGAGGACGGAGTCGAGGAGGACGACGAGCTTGCGAAACGGCTGACGCCCGTGGAACAGCGGCGTCGCCTGCCGCTCATCGACGGCAGGCCATGACGAGCCCCCAGTCCCCGTCCGCTGCGCGAGGCTCAGCCTCGGGATCACAAGTCCATCTGGAGCGACATGGCGCTGAAGGCGAGGACCGCGTCACTCAGGTCACGGGGCTGCAGCTTGCCGAACTCAGCCTGGGGGACCTTGACGTAGAGCCAGGTCACCCCCGTCAGGAGCGTCGCGTTCTCGCACCAGATGGTCGCCGCCCGGTCCTTGTGCGCGACGTCGATGTTTTCCTGGCCCTTCGTCTCGATGACGTAGCGCGCGCCATCGAGATCGACGGCGACGAAGTCCGGCTCGTAGTAGCGGAGGTTCGTGGCGCTGTCCGTGTACTCGATGGTGAACCGGAACTGCCGTGGCAGCTTGGCGAACGACCTGACGTCACTCGCGTCCTGGAGGAAGTGGCCGAACTGCTGCTCGAAGTCATTGTCGCCGGCCACCAGGTTGAAGACGGTCTTGCTGGCCTCGAAGGTGGGACGCGAGAACGGGAACGGCTCCGTCTCCGAGAGCGCACGGCCAGGGTGCTCCAGCGTCGGAGAGAGTTCTTCGACCACCAAGCTGCGCAAGACAGTGGCGAACGTCTTGACCGTCACGTACTGGGCCACGCTCGTGGCGATGGCGCGGATGATGGCCTTGTCGGCGAGATCGACCGTCTCGCCGAAGGCGCGGTCCCGGAGGAAGTCGCGGACCTTGGGGACCAGCGCCGCGAACTGCGAGGGCAGCTTCACGTCCTGGGCGATGCGCTTGGCGTAGTAGGAGATGACCTCCTCAGCGGTCTGGGGCTCCGGGATGGTGTAGTCGCGCTCGATCAGCTTCTCCAGGGTGATGATGTCCACGCCCTCGTAGTGGAATTGCTGCGCCACGGCGTCGCCCTCCTTCTTCGGGAAGCGCGGGGCGACGAGCTTCGCCACGTCGATGCCTTCGATCTCCTCGGCGAGGGTCTTCTTCCTGGCGAGGATGGGGCTCAGCACGGGGATGGTGATGTCGTGATCGAGCTTGGCCTCGTCGGGCTCGATGGTCGTGATGACCACCGGCTCCTTGAGGTTGAAGGTGTCGAGGGCGATGTCCTCGTCCTTTTCGAGCTGCTCCACGAACTTGAGGAACGCGGAGTTGCCGATGACATCCACGCGCTCGACGTAGGTCGAGGACCTGTCCCCGAACATGAGGCGGAGGCCGCGGCCAATCGTCTGCTCCGGGAGGATGTTGGCTTTGGACGTGTACGGGCGCAGCCCGACGATCACCGTCACGTTCTGGACGTCCCAGCCCTCCCGCAGCATGAGCACGCTCACAATCGCATTGACGGGGCTCTGCCCCTCATCCACCCGCCGGGCGACCTCTCGCGCTGCGTCGAGGTCCTTCTTCGAGACCTCGCCGCTGCGGTCAGTGTGGATGACGAGGAGCTGCGGGTCGCCGCCGTCTGCGGCCCCGAACTCCTCCGGGTACTTCACGCGCAGGTAGTCGCCGACGTCATCAGCCTCGGCGGTGCTGTTGAGCATGATGAACAGCACCGGCTTCTTGCCGAGTGGCTTGAGCTGCTCGCGGTACTCGCGCCAGCGCTCGACGCCCGCCGTGAGGTAGCCCTGGTACTTGACGCTCGCCACGTCGGAGCGCGCCTCGTCCAGCCCGGCGGTGATCCCCTTCATCGGCTGCTTGACCACCGCGTCGATGATGGCCTGCTTCAGCGGGTAGTCGAAGACCGTCCAGGTGAAGAGGCCGCCTTTCTGGTAGCGCGGCGTGGCCGAGAAGTCGAGCTGCCCGAGGACGCCCGCCGCGCTCTCCTCGTTGAGCCGGCGGATGACGCGGCTCCACTCGCTCTCCTCGTCGTGGAGGTGGTGGCCCTCGTCGTTGATGACGAGCGCGGGCTCGCCACGAGCCGCGATGCGGTCATCGAAGTCCTCGACCTCGCCACTCCCCGTGGGAGGCGCGGGGCCGAGCACGTCGGTCATGACCTCCGGCTCGTCCGGATCGGCAGTGCCAGCCCGCTCGTAGAACTGCTGGACGTTCGTGAGGTAGAGGGCGCCCTGGGAGCTGGCCCGCTCTGGGTCGCCGCGCATGTAGAAGTCCATCTCCCAGAAGATGCGCAGCTCCGGCGGGATGATCGGGTCGGTCTTGAAGACCCGCCCGCCACCGAAGTCCGAGCGCAGCCGCTCGAAGACGATGACGTTGGGCGCGATGATGAGGAAGGTCTTGGCGTACTGGTCGCTGCCCTCGGCGACGGCGTTGAGGTACTGCCAGGCGACGACGAGCGCCATGACCTTCGTCTTGCCCGAGCCAGTCGCCATCTTGATGGCGTACCGGGCGAAGTCGTCGTACTGCAGGACGTGTATCCCCGGCGTCTTCGCGAAGCGCTCTACGAGATCCCGATGGCGCCGGACCTCCTCCACCTCGTAGAGCCAGGCGAGCGTCTCCACCGCCTCGCGCTGCGCGTCGTAGTACTGGAAGGCCTGGCCGTCCGGGCGGCGGTGGTCGGTGGCGAACCAATAGTTGAAGAGCGCCTTGGTCGTGTCGGTAGCTCCTTTGTACTTCTTGTCGCGCCACTCCTTGACGGCCTTGCGGATCTCCGGGACGCACGCCGCGGTCGTGACGCGCGCGGTGAGGAGGTCTTCCTGGCCTTCGACCTGGGCCGTCTTACGCGCCACGGCCAGCCACCTTCACCGACATGGTCTTCGTCGTGTCGTTGCCAAGAATGTCGATGACCTTGACCACGACCGCGTACTCGCCGTCCTCCTCGTACTGGTGCTCGGTGGCGAGGCTGAGGTCCTGGGACTTCGTGGTCCGATAGGCCTGCCACTCGTTGTGGAAGGCGTCGCCCTTGTTGTCCCAGTCCACCGCCCAGTAGTCGATCCACTGCGACCAGTGCGTGACCGTCTGCTGCACGTCCGCCGGGACGTCATCGAGCGGGATGATGAAGTCCTCCAGCGTCATCTTCACCTTCCGCCCCGTCTTCTTCAGATCGACGGATAGCGCTGCCAGCTCGGAGAACCTGATGTCGCCCTGCTCGACGGCTCGCTTGTCGAGGACCTCGCGCGGGATGCGCACGAGGCGCAGGTCGATGTTCGCCTTCTGCGCGTCCTGGCGGGCGATCTCGTTCAGCTCGAAGGCGAAGTCCCAGCCGAGGATGTCCACGCTCTGAGACTTCGGCGCGTCCTTCCCGGTCCCCACGGCCTTGCGGAACTCCACGACGATCTGCCTCACGTCGCCCACGGTGATCGGCGCATCCACCGTCCCGACATGGACCATGCGCCCCTGCTTGAGGCCGTGGAGCCACGAGTAGCCGGTGAGGGGCGTCGCGTGGTAGAGGTCGAGGATGAACGAGCGGTAGGAGTCGGTCCTGGTCGCCGCCGACTCGCCGAACTCCGCGCTCTGCCAGAGCTGCCGTTCGTACTTGCCCAGGTTCTGGACGTCGAAGGGCTTGAGTCCCTCGGTGCCGAGCAGCCGCTTGCGCGTCGTGTGGATGGCGAACCGGCTGAGGTCGCAGGTGATCCATCGCCGGCCAAGCTGCTCGGCGACGACAGCGGTCGTCCCCGACCCGCCGAAGCAGTCGAGCACGAGCGCCTCCGGCTCCGACGAGGAGCTGATGATGCGGTCCAGCAGCGGTTCCGGCTTCTGCGTCGGGTAGCCGACCATCTCCGACCGGCTCATCATCTTGAGGTCGTCCCACAGCGACTGCAGCGGGACGCCCTCTGCTTCGTCCAGGTACTTCTTGTACTGCGGGATGTCGTTCTTCGAGATGACGATGAGATCGGCTGCGAGCGCGTCATCGATCTTCTGCTGGCTCCACCGCCAGTACTTGCCTGGCGGCGGCCTCAGCACCTTGTCGCCGAAGCGCCTCGTGTTGTCGTCTTTGCTGCTGTACACGTGGGTCGCGTGGAGGGGCAGCAGTCGGTATCGGCGATCCCCGTCTTCGTGTCGGTACGCCTGCTTCAGGTACTCCTCGCGGTACTCGCCGAAGACCGGGTTGAAGACGCCACCGGGCCGGCGGTAGTAGAGGAGCGTGTCGTGGATGCGCCCGTAGCCACCAGGGTCGTTGTGCGTGTTCGCCCGTCGCCAGACGATCTCGTTCTTGAAGTTGTCAGCCCCGATGACTTCGTCGAAGATCACCTTGGCGTAATGGACGGCACGCCAGTCGAGGTGCACGTAGATGCTCCCCGTCGGCGAGAGCAGGGCGCCGAGGTAGCTGGCGGCGTCGGCGAGCCATTGGACGTAGCTGTCGAGGCCCTTGCCCCACGTGTCCCGGTACGCCTTCTGCTCGATGACGCTGGGCTGCTTGTCAATCGTCTCGTCGGATTCCGGCACGGCGGCGGAGAACGAGAAGTCCGCGCCCGTGGCGAACGGCGGGTCGATGTAGATGAGATCGACCTGCCCGCCGAACTCGTCGAGCAGGGAGGGCAGGACGTACTTCTTGTCGCCCCAGACGAGCCGGTTGCGCCAGTCAGGCGCACGCTCCCCGGCGAAGAAGTCCAGCGAGCGCTGCCGCTCCTGCGCCGACTCATTGACCGTCTCGACCGTCTGGAACGGCAGCGAGACGCGCGGCGGGGCTACCCGCCGACCCTCGGCGTCGTACTTCCCCTCCCAGAGCAGCTCAGGCATCGCTGCACCGTCCTGATCGACCGGCCGAGCCTGCCTGCTTCACGCATTGCTCCCTCTTGAGGCTGGATGATCGGCGGAGCCTAACGCCACGGGCGGCCTCAGAAGCACGAGGCGGCAGCGGGCCGGCAGCCACAGCAGCTTTTCGGACCGGGACTGGGTCTCGGGCCGCACCTGGCGTCCGAGTAGCCGAGCTGACTGGCGGACCATGGTCGCGGCGGGCGTGATGCTCTCGGTCGCCTGCGTCGCGTCAGCGTGCTGGCTCGTGGCCGAGACCAAACGCAGCATCTACTTCTACCAAGTGGAGATGCACGACGGGACGTGGAACCGTGCCGACGTTCTTCAGCGCCTCGACGCGCTCAGCCACGAGGCGCTCCTCCTGGACCTCGGCGAAGACAACTGCGCCTAGGCAAGCATCGGCGCCCTCATCGGCACGGCTACCACTCTGCTCGGCGACGTTGTCACCCGAGCGACGTGAGGTCGTCGAGCAACGTCTTGATGTCCTCAGGTATCGCATCAGCAGTCATCTCTTGGGCGACGTCATAGGCGCTCGCGTCGAACTGCGTCAGCGTCGCGTTCCCAGAGGGAGGCTTGAGGATCGCCTTGCCGCGCACGTCCATGAGTGCCTGTGGCGCGTCAGAATCCACGAATCGGGCAGTGACGGAGATCCCGTGCTGCTCGCTGAGACGCTGTTCCACTTCGCCGAGAGTCAGGCCAGTCGCAGCAGCAATCGCCGGGGGCCAGATGAGGTAGCTCTCGATGTAGCGCCGGCGCCAGCGGCGTGGATGGAAGTCCGCCTCGCCCGAGGCTGACGGATCAACGAGATTGGCGCTCACCGCCTCGACGGGCTCATCGTCGCGGTCGCGGAGGCTGAGCACGACCAGGTCGGGGATCTCCTCCCCAAACGCGAGGTAGAGCTGCTTGCGCTCCTTCTGCGTGCGCGTCGTGGTCCATTCGATCCACTGCTCGGCCCAGGTGATCCCGAGCTTCTCCGCCAAGGTCTTGAGCACGGCGATGTCGCTGCGACCCTCGACGAACAGCAGGCGCTTGGTCCTCTTGGCTCGATCAATGCGGGGGGCGTAATCAGACCCGAGCCCAGCCAGCAGGCCGGCCTTCTGGTTCTCATCGACCAGGTAGCGACTGCCCTTGCCGGCTCGCACCTGGAGAATGTCGGTGGGCTCCGCGTCTCGCAGGATCTCGGACGAGTGCGTCGCTATCAGGACTTGCTTGCCGGTCGCGAGCACGATGCCGTCCAAGCTGTCCAAGAGCTGCTCCTGTAGAGATGGGTGCAGGTGCGCGTCAGGCTCGTCGAGCAGTAGGACGTCGATCTCAGGGTCGGTGGCGAGCGCGAAGACGCTGAGCCATTGCAAGAAGCCGCTTCCCTCGACCATCAGGTCGCGTTTCGTGTAGTGGGCATGGCGCTTGAGCTTGTGGCCGTCGAGCGTGCCCTTCACGATCTCCACGCGGATGTAGGAGTGGTACTCCTCCCGGAACGGTGCGATGTCGAGTTCGGCGCCGAACGTGGCGCGAAGGTTCTGCTGGAGCAGCTCCCAGGGGTCGTTGGCACGCAGGTGAGCGAGGTCGCGGTCGGTGATCTTGGTCTTGCCGGCGCGCAGGCGGGCGCGCTCCTCCACATTGCGCTGTTGCATGTCGAGCAGGATGTTCCGAAGGACTGCTCCGGCGAGCCCCTCGCCTATGCGCCGACGGCGAACAGCTCCCGTCGTCCTCAGCTCCCGGTCGGTCATGCCGGCGAACGGGGGCAGGTAGGCGAGCCGCGGGAGGACGTCGCTGTCACTCAGATTGGAGGCGGTCGTCTTGACGAAGAGGCGGTCGTTCGCCAGGGCCAGGCCGAACTCCACGTGCAGAGGGCCCTGAGATCCCTTCCACTCGCACCGGATCCTGAGCGTGTATCCGTCTGGCTCGGCCTCCTCCTTTTGCGTCCTGAGATTCGTCCAGAGGTGCTTGAGCGATGGCACGGTGATCGCCGAGAACTCATCGTCGCCAAGGCCCAGCCCCTGTCCGCCGTGCCCTGCGAGGAAGGTCTCGGAGCCCCGCTCCATTTCGACTGCGGTGCGGCAGAACTCCCAGATGGCCAGCCCGTGGAGGATGCTCGACTTGCCGGCGTTGTTGCCGCCGGCCAGCAGCGTCACGCCGGGGCGCAGCTCGAAGGTCTCGTCCCTGAACTGCTTGAAGCGGTGGAACGTCACGCGGCACACAGTCGGGCGCTGAGGCTGCGAGGCGCCGCTCGCCGGTCTCGCTGAGCTAGGGACCGGCTCCTGGTGGGCGTCGTTCGCCATGCCGTGTCGATTGAAGGGCATGTGCGCAGACTCGCACACGCAAGCTCCGCCGTCGTGACGCGTGGCAAGAAGGCTCAGGTCCAGAGATCCTCACGCTCCCTCGGCGGTGACGCTGCCCGGCTTCCGCCGGGCGGCATGGGATGCTGCTTCGGTCGTGTTGCCCGCCCCTGCCCAAGTGAGCTTCCAGCGCGTCGTGAGCGACGGCAAGACGAGCTGGGACGTGGTGCATGGCGGCTGCGTGATCTGCCGCATCACGCGCACTGCCTCGCTCGGGCGCGGCTACAGCAAAAGCCAGATGAGCACCCGGCACGTCTCCGTGTGGCGCAGCTCCGTCGAGCACGTTCCCGGCCTCTCCGATGTCGAGCGGCTGGCGGTGCAACGGGAGGTGGGCAGCCGGGACAAGACGACGCGCGAGATGACCGTCCCGCACATCCTCGCCTCCTACGAGCGGGCGAGCGTCCCGCTGCCGCTCAGCTCGTCGCAGGGTGGCTGATGTGGGCAGCCGCCCCTTCCGCGTCCTCTGCCTCGACGGCGGCGGCATGCGCGGCGTCTTCACGGCGGCCTTCCTCGCCGGCACCGAGGACATCCTGGGTGACCGCCTGGCCAGCCACCTCGACCTCATCGCCGGCACGTCCGTGGGCGGGCTCATCGCCCTCGGCCTCGCCTCGGGCCGCTCTGGCCAGCAGATGCTCGACCTCTTCCGCGACCACGGTCGCGACATCTTCTCGGGCTCCTGGCCGGGGCGCCAGCTCTTCATGCCGAAGTACTCGCGCAAGGGGCTCGACCGGCTGCTCCAGGAGGAATTCGCCGAGCTGCGCATGCGCGACCTCTCCGTGCCCACCTGCATCTCGGCCTACGAGGCCGTGAGCGGGCAGACCCGCGTCTTCAAGACCTTCCACGCCGAGAACCTCTACTGGGGGCACGAGCAGCTCGTGTGGCGGGTCGCCGCCGCGACCTCAGCGGCGCCCACCTACTTCGCGCCCGTCCAGTTCACCGAGGAGGACGCCCACGTCGATGGCGGGGTCTGGGCCAACAACCCCTCGATGATCGCCATCACCGAGGCCGTGCGGCGCCTCGGCCAGGGGCTCGCGGACATCCGCCTCCTCTCCGTGGGCACGGTCGCGCCCCGCGCGCAGATCAAGAGCTTCCGCAAGGGCCGGCGCATGGGCCTCGCCGCCTGGGCGAAGCCGGCCATCGCCCTCCTGCAGGGCGGGCCGGCGATGGGCAACCACTTCCAGGCGCTCCACCTCCTCGGCGCCGACCACTACCTGCGCATCGGCGACCGCGCCGAGCAGGCCGCGCCGGTGGCGCTCGATGACGTCGATGCCTGCCAGCCGCTCGCGGCCATCGGCCATCGCGCGGCGCTGGACAACTGGCCCCAGGTCAAGGGGCTGCTCGGCATCGACGCGCCCCAGCCCCAGCCATCGGAGCGCCCGTCATGAACGCCTCCAAGTGGGAGGACACCCTCAAAGCCTGGGTCAAGCCGGCGAGCGAGACCGAGGAGGCCAAGCGCGACCGCACCGAGAAGGCGATCCGGGAGTGCCTGCGCGACGCTGGCTTCCCGGCGTCGGCCCTGCGCGTCTTCGCCAAGGGCTCCTACGCGAACAGCACCAACGTGCGCGCCGACAGCGACGTCGATGTGGCCGCCGAGTACACCACCATGATCTTCAACGAGCAGATGCACGGCCTGGAGGGCGTGAGTGATGCCGAGATCGGCCTCTCGCCGTCTGACGACGGCTACTCTGGCAACACGAGGGGGCTCAAGGACGACATCGAGGCCGCGCTCAGGAAGGGGTTCGGCCCAAGCTCGGTCACGCGCCACGACAAGGCCATCACCGTCCATGCGAAGTCCTCGTCGATTGACGCCGATGTCGTGCCCTGCTTCGAGTACCGCCGCTACCACGCGCGCGGCGCGGGCGGCAGGTTCCTCTTCCACCAGGGCACCATGCTCTTCCCCGACAGCGGTGGCCGGCTCATCAACTGGCCCCAGCAGCAGCACGAGAACGGCGTGGCGAAGAACAAGGCCACCGGCGGGCGCTACAAGGATATGGTGCGCGTGCTCAAGCGCATGGAGAACAAGCTCGTCGAGGAGGGCAAGATCAGCGCGCTGGCCTCGTACTTCCTCGAATGCCTGGCCTACAACGTCACGAACGATGCCTTCAGGCACTCGACCTACGTCACTGACCTGCAAGCGGTGCTCGCGCAGATCTACAACGCGACGCTGCAGGACGGCAAGGCGGACGAGTTCGTCCAGGTCAATGCCCTGATGTGGCTGTTCAGTGGCGACCAGTCCTGGAGCACCGCCGACGCGAAGAAGTTCGCTGACGTGGCCTGGGACTACGTCGGCTTCACGTAGCCCTGATCGGGGCCGGGGCGCTCGCAGGGGCCGTCCGCTCGCGGAGCGCCCGGGCTCTAGTCCCGCGGCTCGTCGTCGTCATCCTCTTCGCCCTCCAGGTAGCCCCAGTCACCGCCTGGGTCGCAGGCAGGGCACGCCAGGAGCCCGGCATCCACGTCCTCGTAGGTGGCGCGCTCGTACTTCGTGTCCCTGGAGCCCATCGACGAGGAAGGCTCCGCCGCACATGGGGCAGCGCGAGGCCCTCGGCTCGCACTCCGGGCACACGAGGACGGTCCGGTCGAACGACTCGCCGAAGGGCCTGCTGGCGGCGTAGGACCTCGCCTCGATGAGAGCCCGCTCCTGGTGGGGCTTGCCGCAGAACCCGCAGGGAGCGGTCGCCGGATCACCTGGCTGGGAGCTGGCAGCCGCCATGGGTCGCTCATCGGCCTCGCCGGACGGTCGCTTGAGGAGCATTGCGTCCGCCGTCAGAGGAGTCGGTCGAGTTCGTCGGCGCCTTCTGCGAGGGTACGGAGGCTCGCGCGGCCCTGGAGCTCGGATGAGTCGATGCGCACCTGGAAGATCGGCAGCCGCTTCGTCGAGCCGGCGAGGGGCTCGAACTCGATGTCCCAGGCCACGTCGGCTGGGACTTCGCCGGGGATGCCGCCGCCCGAGTACCCGTCGGCGTCCTCGACCAGGACCGACTCCGCATCGTCGGGATCATCGGCGAGCGACGCCACGCGCAGGCGGGTGATGAGCAGCACTTCCTCGTCTTCGATGCACGTGCAGTAGATGAGGTCGCCGACCGAGACGAGCCCCTTGCCATGGGGCACGTGGATGCCCTGGCCTTCGTCGAGGTCCTCGTTCCGAGCGCGCGTCTCAGCGTTCCAGACGGAGAACCAGTCAGCCACGGCGCGACTATAAGGCCTCGCGGCACGACGCTGTGCCTGCCCGCCAGGCTGTCGGGCAAGCCGGCAGGGCCGGGCGCGGCGCTACCCGAGGATCTTGGCCTTCGCGGCAGCGAACTCCGCGTCGGTGAGCGCTCCCTGCCCGTGCAGCGCCGCGATGCGCTCAAGCTCGCTGGCCGTGTCATCGTGGCGCCTGGCGGCCTGCGTGGTCGATGTGGTGCGCGTCGGGCGCGCGACCCTCGTCTGCCCCTGCAGGCGCACCTGCTTTTCCGCGGCTTTCGCGGTGCGCTCCTTCTTCGAGTTGGCCCTGACACCGGCCATGCCGGACAGGCCGCCCGTCCCGACGAACAGCGCCTTGCGCATGAGACCCATTCCGCGATCCTACGCGCCCTGTCGCTCCCGCGACTGCCCCTTGGGGAGGGCTATCGCCACGTCGCGGTCATCGACGACCTCACGCCACGGGCCGCCGGCCTTCAAGCGCAGCATCCAGGTGACCGAGTAGCGACCCGACACGGGCTGGGGCGCATCTGGCGAGAAGTCGCTGCTGAGCCCCCCGTAGATGAAGAAGAAGGCCCGCCGGTGCTTCACGGTCACCTGCTCCTCGCTCTCGTCCGTCGCCGTGGAGACGGCTCCGCCCGGATGCCCGACGGTGCATCGGTGCCCATAGACGTAGTCCGGGCCACCTGTCCGCCACAGCTCCAAGTTGAGGGGGTTCTGCGGGCCCCCGGCGTGCGTCGGCGCCTGCCAGTGCGGGTCACGCTCGGGGTGGCGGGCTATCTGGACGAGCACGAACGCGAAGGCCCCGACGAACGTGAGGGCGTTCGCTGCGGTGGCAAGGGCCACACCGATGAGGGCGACCCCCAGCCGCACGCCAAACCCGTACGCCGCAGCGGCCACCGCGACGATGGCCAGCTCGGAGGCGAACCACCGCGCCACGTCGGGCCAGGCCCAGTCTCGCGCGTGGACGCCCGCGCGGCGCGCGTAAGCGGACAGGCGCCCCATGGGCGGAGGTTAGCCCCCGAGCCAGCGCCCCAGGACGCGCCGCTGCCGCGCGTAACATAAAGGACCTATGCCCGCAGATGAGAGGACACCTCCAGGCCCAGGCCCGAAGCGGGCTGGGCGACCCCTGACGGGGGCGCTCGGGCTCGGCTCGGGGAGCGCCGTCGAAAAGGCGGCGCAGGGCATCGCCGAGGCGGCGCTCGCCGCGCAGGCTCACGCGCCACGAGGCCTGCTCGCGACGGCGCGCCAGGGCACCTCGCCCGCCGAGCGCCTCACCGAGCAGATCGAGGAGATCAGCCTGGGCGTCGTGGGGCGCATGGGGCCGAGCTGGTCGGCCCAGCTCGGCAAGGCCCACGCGACCGACGTCACTCAGGGCCTCGGCGTCGCCGGGCTCGCGCCCGACATCACGAAGCGCCTCCAGGAGTCGCTCGCCACCGCCGGGCTCATGGCGCCGCGCGCCAGCGGCCTGGCCGCGCTGGCGGACGCGGGGATCAGCCAACGGCTCGCCAAGCAGCTCAGCGACATCGCCGGTGCCGGGCTCGCCAGGCAGTGGCCGGGCGTGCAGCCGACCGGCCTCGTCGGGGGCGGGCACCTGAAGGCGTCTAGGGCCATCGAGGAGATGATGGCCCAGAACAAGCGCATGGAGGCGATCATCGGCAAGACGACCCTGCCGGGGCTCCAGGGCCTCGTGGGCGGCGGCCTCCTCGGGGCCGTGGATCAGCAGCTCCTGCGCTCGCCGCTCGCCGCCAAGGGCTTCTTCCCCGCCGACCGTCTCACGTCGATGTTCACCGAGTCGAGCATCACGAGCGTCACGAAGGCGATGGCGGAGGCCGCGCTCGGGCCGCTCGCCAAGAACATCGCCTCGCTCGGCACGATCACCGTGCCGAGCCCGCTCGCGGGGATCACCATGCCCAACCCGCTCGGCGCGATCACCATGCTCAACCCGCTGGTCGAGGTCCTGGAGCGCGGGCGCGAGATCGATGCGGCCATCGAGCGCGTCGCCAAGAGGTGGGAAACGAGCGCGCTGTGGTTCCTCCTCTCCATCCTCAGCGTCGGACAGCTCGTTGCCCTTGCGCGCATGGAGCGCGCCGAGGTGGAAGCCGTCCTCCTCGACGCGCTGGAGATCGTGGTCACGACTGGCACCTTCACCGCCGCGCTGATGGCCACCGTTGAGAAGGCGCCGTCCTACGTCACCGCCCAACAGCGCGACGATCTGCTTCACGGCCTTGAGCACGCGCAGGCGGGCGAGTTCTCGCGGGCGGCGGGGCCGCTCACGGCTGGGCTGGAGGGCGCGCTGTGGAGCGCGGGCCGCGAGCTGGATGTCATCGACGGCGACCGGCGGCTCCTCGACAAGCCCGAGAAGGGCAGGATCCACCGCGTCGAGCTGGTCGTGCGCAAGCTCCCCGCCGTGCAAGAGTTCCGCAAGTTCGTCTGCGGGCGCGTCTTCGGCGACCTCGGCAACCCGCTACGCCACGGCGAGCCAAGCGACCGGCGCCAGCGGTCCCTCTTCGCCATCGTGGCCATCGCCGGCTGGGTCGAGGCCTTCATGAAGGTCCGGGCTGCTGATGGCCTGGGGACCCTGCTCAGCGACGAGCTGGCCTCGCGCGCGGGCCGGTAGGGCTGCGCGCACGGGCGCAGCGGTTTTCCAGTTTTTCCGCCCAGTCCTCGGGCACCTCGCAGCCCGGCAGACGCCGCTGGCCGGGAACGCTCAAAGCCACCCAGGGCTACGCAAAGCACCCACGGACGCCTGATCAAAGCTGCTCATCCGTGGTCTCCCGGGGTTGAAATCAGGCGACGCCCGGGGACGCTCCGGAGTTGAAATTGACCCCGGTGCTTGTGGCGCATGAGCGCCTGGATGGCCGAATGTCGACGCCCTTGGAGACGCGCCCCGTGCCGAACGAGTGGCGAAGCTTGTACATCTGGAGCGGCTTTAGGCCGGCCGCTTGCCGGGTGCGGTGGAAGGCCTCTCGCACGGGATAGTCGCACGGCTGGGGCCCAGCTGGTCGATGAACACGAGGTCCGCGTCGCTCGTCGCATAGCCCCGCTGCTTGATCGTGTTCAGCCTGGGCGTCATTGGGATCGCCTCGGACTCGGCGGTCTTGGTCGTGTCGAGCTGTTCGCGAACCCAGTTGTCGTATGGATGCAGGATACCGGTGCTGAAGTCAACGGCACCCCACCTGATGCCGAGGGCCTCGCCCGGCAGGCGCAGGCCGGCATGTGCCCGGCTGAGCCAGAACGCCTCGTGGAATACGTCTGGCGCGTGGCTGAGCAGCCGATCGCACTTCGCCTGGGTCATAGAAGTCGTCGCGGCGCAGCACCCGTTCGCGCGGCTCGCGGGTGCTGCGGCGCTTGACCTCGGGCCAGTGGGTTGGATGGAGCCACCGCTGGCGCACGGCGTAGTTGAGGCACGCTGCGAACACGTCGCCGTATTCGTTGCGGGCGGACGCCACCAGCATCCAGAACTCCTTCTTACGGCGCACGACGGTCCAGCCTTCCGCTTCCAGCGCCTTCGCCTGCGCGTAGGCACCGTTTTAGGGCGCTGTGCATCTAGCGGGACGACTCGGTAGGTGCCGCGGCGCAGGTGGTGCCAGGTGCCGGGAAGCTCATCGGCGAGCCGGATGGTCTCAGCCTTGGTGGCGACCTCCGTCGGCATGCTGCCTGTCGGCTGAGCGGTCCAGCGTTCGACCTCCATCTGCTGGACGTCCTTCCCTTCGGCACGAGCTCGCATCGCCGTCTTCTCGTTGATCACCCTATAGGACTTGAGGTCTTCGAAGTAGTCGCGCAGGCGCCCGTCGGCGAAGTCATGCGGCCTGCTCCGGACGAAGCAACGGACCCTCGGCCAGAATGGCCCCGGGCCCGCTGTTGCTGATCCCTTCATCCCTCCAATAGACCACATGCGCACGACGCGGCCAACAAGTGGGTCCGCCGTCAGTCCGCGCGCGCAGCGTCGCTCTGAGACAGTGAAGATGAGGCTGGGTGTCCCTCTCTACGTGGCCTGTTCGACCGTCTCGCTCTCGCTGTGCTCGGGCTCGCGGTGAGGGGTGGTGTCCAGCGTTTGCAGCATCCCGGGGTTGACGACGTGTACCTGCATCTGCACGACGTTTCCCTCGTAGTCGCGCATGATGCAGCGGCCGCGTTGAAATTTCAGCAGTCGCTGGCGCATGGCGGTGTCCTCGGGATCCAGACCTAGCAGTGTCAGCGCCTTGCCGGCCTCCTCTTCGGTCTTTAGTCCGAAGACGAAGACTGCGCCGATCAGGTTGGTTAGCTCCTGGGCGTCGGCGACCATGTGTGCAACCAGGATCGGGGTCGCGTTCTCCGAGCGCCCCCACTTGACCAGCTGTTCGAGCAACCGCCCGCCCACTGTGGCGTTTTGAAGCAGCCACCATGCCTCGTCGATGATGAGAACCTTGTGTTCCTTGCGATCGCCGCCCATTACCTGCATCGCAAAAACGGCAAGCAGTCGCAGCACGGCCAGGCTGATCTGTTCCTCCTGGGTCATCTCTTGGCGCTCGGCGGCTCGCGGTGGCCGCAGGTTGCGCACGCGCAGGGTCACCACCTGCTTGTTGCCGCCGTCCACGGCTGGGGTGTCTGGGGGCGCAAAGCCGAGTTGTGCCAAGCCCTGGTCCACATGGATGCGCAACGCTCGGGCTGCGCTGCGGGCCGCTTTGTCCTCGCTGGCCTCCAGCACGCTAATCACATCCCAACAGGAGGCCGGGCGACCGCTCGCGTGATGATCGGCGATCACCTGCTTGACGGCTTCCTGCACGGTGACCACTCGGTCGTCATCGCGCGAGGGGAGCAGGTCTGTCAGCCACGAGACGGTTAGGTCGAACATCAGGTCGGGCGGGCTGATGCGCAGCGGGTCCAGCAGTCCGCGGTACTGGGGGTCAGCGCCGATCTCAATTTGTTCGTGGACATCGGAGGTGACGCCGGGGAGGTCTTTGAGGTTGTGATCACCCTTGGGGTCGATGTCCACCACGCGCGATCCGCACAGGAACGCCTCGTAGCCGACCTTCTGCGCGAACATGGTCTTGCCGCCGCCCAACGTGGCGAGCGCGAGCACGGTCGGGGGAAGCGAGCTCTGGCTGGCCTCCGAGAGGTCAAATAGGATCGGCTGGCGCGAGCCGGTGAGGGTGTGGCCCAGGTAGGGACCGGCGTCTGAGCCACCGCGGTTGGCGGCGGTGGGGACCATCGCGGCGAACTGCTCGATGGTGAGATGTTCGCGATAGTCCTCCACCGGGGAGGGCTGGCAGGGTAGCGTCGAGCAGAACAGCTCGTACTGGCGGGCAGGCGCGCGGTAGAGGCGGATGCGGCCGTACTCCGAGCGCACGCGCTCCACCCGCTCCTCCAGGGTCTCCGGGTCGCCCGCCGCCACGGCGACCGTAAGGGCAGCTCTGAGCATCGGCGGTCGGTCGGTGGTGGTCAGGTGAGCCTCAAGCTCTCGGGCGACATGCGGGCGTTCCTCGCTGGCCGGCGAAGGCCCGTGGTGCCCGTAGGTCTCCTCGGTGTACTGGTTGTCGGCGTCGATCTTCTTGCGGTGAGCGGTCTTGACCGCGCTGCGGTTGGGGATCCAGCTCGCCGTGAAGGTCATATCGATGGGAAACTCAAGGCTCTCCATCGGGGCGAACATCAGCTCGGCCTCGGCGCCTGGGAAGACCGTTGTCTCGGGCAGCGTGCCGACCGCCAGTAGCGCCTGGTAGCTATCGCCAAGCTCTGAGCGCACGAGAACTCGCCGGGGATCGGTGCTGTCCACGAGGCTGTCGTGCAGACGCAACATTTCGGCGCGTCGAGCCGAGTAGTGCTCTGCTCCGTCCGCGTAGGGGAAGTCGATGGCCTGCGGCGCCCACTGGTCGTCAACCATGGGCTCACCTAGACCTCTGGTGTAGGCGCGGCGCACCAGCCACTGCAGGTCGTTGCTCGAGCAGCGCTCGCAGTCCAGATAGCCCCAGATGCGCTCATAGCAACGACTCTCAGCGCGTACGAGGTTGTGCA
>Ga0182024_10005059_pt1 | contig 29814 bp, 22 predicted proteins | sample P32metaG_FD_120480 | JGI IMG/M metagenome (GOLD analysis project Ga0182024, IMG submission 120480) | Permafrost microbial communities from Stordalen Mire, Sweden - P3-2 metaG (Illumina Assembly) | ecosystem: Environmental > Terrestrial > Soil > Wetlands > Permafrost | place: Sweden: Stordalen...
ACGCGAGCCCCCTGAGGACCAGCACGGCCAGGCCGGAGCCGAGCGCGGCGCCGGCGGCCGCGAGCACCACGCCCTCGAGGACAAGCTGTTGCACGATCCGGCGCCGGCTCGCGCCGAGCGACAGGCGCACGGCGAACTCGCGCCCCCGTCCGCTGCCGCGCACGAGCGAGAGGTTCGCGACGTTGGCGCACGCGATGAGGAGCACGGCGCCGACGGCGCCGAGCAGGACGTAGAGCGCCGACTTCAAGTTGGCATCGACGATGTAGTCGCGGAGCGGGATGACGATGTTCGTCCACCCCTTGCGGATGACCGGGTTGTCATGCTCGAGTCGCGCCGCCATGGCCGCGAGTCGACCTTGCGCGATGGCGGCGCTGACGCCGTCGCGAAGGCGCGCCAGGCCGTCGAAAATGAGATTGTCGCGCCGCGTCCGTTCATCGGCGCTGAACCGGGACGGCTTCAGCGCGACGAAGACCTGCGTCGTATCCGGCCACACACCGCGCGGCGGCAAGACGCCGACGACGCGGACAGGTTCTCCGGCGATATGCACGGTGCGGTCGAGAATGTTGCCGGCGCGTCCGAATCGGTCCTGCCAGAGCCCGTAGGAAATGACGGCGACGAGGCTGGCGCCGTCCGCGTGGTCTGCGGCGACGAGGGTGCGCCCGACGATTGGCATCACGTCAACGAGGGGAAAGAAATCTTCAGAGACCTGCGCCAGCTCGACGCGCTCGGGGTCACCGCCCTCCCCGGTGATGTCCAGCCTCGTCGTGCGGAAGAGAGCGACCTGGGCGAACACGTCCGTCTGCTGCCGCCAGTCGACGTAGTCGGCGAACGAGATACTGCCCTGGTCGATGTGGCGGGTGGCGTTGACACTGATCGGCACGTAGAGGCGATCGGCGTGCGGAAAGGGCATCGGGCGCAGGAGGACCGTGTCGACCGCGCCGAAGATTGCGGCGGTGGACCCGGTGCCGATGGCGAGGGCGAGGACGGCGGCGATCGTGAAGCCCGGTTGCTGCGAGAGCGCGCGCGCACCGTAGCGCAGGTCCTGGGCGATCGACGCGGCGAGCCGCCGAGTCGGTACACCGGTCGGCGGGGGCATCGCCGGACGCGCCTGTCGCAGGCGCGCGAGCTCAGCCCGCAAGCGGTCGTCGTCGGCGATGTCGTCGAGGGCGAGGCGGCGGGCCTCGTCCGGCGACGAGCCGGCGCGCCGCAAGTCGCCTTCGCGTTCCGCCAGGTGCTGCGCCAGTTCGTCGACGACGTCGGCCTCGCGTGAAGGTGACAGTGCCAGGCCACGCAACCGTGTTCGGACCTCCGACGGCCAATCAGCCATGCTCCAGCTCCGTGATGCGTTGAATGGCGTGGACGAACCCGGCCCAGGTCGTCCGCTGGGCCCGCAGCACGACGCGGCCCGCGGCGGTGATGCGATAAAAGCGTCGTCGACGCTCGCCGGCGCGCTCGATCCAGCGGCCCTGGATCCAGCCACGCTCCTCCAATCGGTAGAGGAGGGGATAGAGCGACGCGATCTTGAATCGGATGCGGCCCTCCGAGCGATGCTCGATCAGCTTGCCGATCTCGTAGCCGTGGCGGGCGCGGTGCTCGACGAGCGACAGGACCAGGAGTTCCGCGCTGCCTTTCTTCATCTCGCGATCGAGCATGGGACTCGACATGTGCTTCATAGCGACATATTACTCAAGAGCATTTGACGAGCCGAGCCGCCGATTGGATAGGCCTGCCAGCCGTCCAGCCGTATCCTTCTGTCGTGACGTACTTCCTGACCGGCGCGACCGGCTTTCTCGGCGGCGTGCTAGCGCGCCAACTGGTCGAAAGCGGTCACGTCGTGCGCGCGGTCGTGCGCACGCCGGCGAAGGCCGACGCGCTGCGCGCCCTGGGCGTTCAGCTCGTCGCAGGCGATGTGACCGACGGGGCGTCGATGCGCGATCCGATGCGGGGGTCGGACGGCGTCTTCCACGTCGCGGGCTGGTACAAGATCGGCCTGCGCGACTCGGCTGCGGCCCAAGGCGTCAACGTCGAGGGCACCAGGAACGTGCTCCAACTCATGCGCGACCTCCGCATCCCGAAAGGCGTCTACACGAGCACGCTCGCCGTCAACTCGGACACACGCGGCCGTCTCGTCGATGAGACATACCGATTCGAGGGACGCCATCTCTCGGTGTACGACCGGACGAAGGCCGAGGCGCATCGCCTCGCCGACGACTTCACCCGCAGCGGGCTGCCGTTGGTGATCGTCCAACCTGGCGCCATCTACGGACCGGGCGACACGAGCGCCATCCGCACCACCTTTCTGCAGTTTCTGCGCCGGGAGCTGCCAGCCGTGCCGCGCCGGACGGCGTTTGCCTGGGCGCACGTCGAAGACGTCGCGCGCGGGCACGTCCTCGCGATGGAGCGTGGGACGCCCGGTCGGACCTACTTCCTCGCCGGTCCTGTTCACACGCTCGAAGGGGCGCTCGATTTGGCGGCTGAGATTACAGGCGTGCCTGCGCCGAAGGTGAGACTGCCGCCGGGGGTGCTTCGCGGCGCGTCGATCCTCGCCAAACCCCTCGAACGCCTGATGCTGTTGCCTCCGGCGTTCACGTCGGAGGGGCTAAGGGTCATCGCCGGCGTGACCTACATCGGCGCGAGCGCGCGGGCCCAGCAAGAACTCGGCTGGCAGCCCCGGCCTCTTCGCGACGGCCTCACCGAGACCCTGCATCACGAGGTGGCGCTCCTCAACCAGTCCCGGCTTGACGCGGCAGGCGCGCGTCCTGCCTCTTGACCCCGCCCACCGGTGCGGCGACGATGCCGGCATGAGTGCACTCGTGTCGGTCGAATCCGTCGACGCCGGGGCCATTTGGCGGGTCACCTTCGGCCAGCCGCCCGGCAACATCCTGGACCGGGCGACACTCCGCGAGCTGTCCGACACCTTTCACGAGGCGCGCAAGCAGACCGCGCTGAAAGCGGTCTGCCTCGCCGGGGCCGGCGAGCACTTCTCCTACGGCGCATCGGTCCAGGAGCATCTGCCGGACGAGGTCGCGTCTCTGCTGGCCGCCGTCCACCAGGTGGTCATGTCCATCCTCGAGAGCCACCTCGTCCTCGTGACGGCTGTTCGCGGCTGCTGTCTCGGCGGCGGTCTGGAAATCGCTGCGCTCGGCCATCGCATCGTCGCAGCGCGCGGCGCGACGTTCGCGCAGCCGGAGATTGCTCTCGGCGTGTTCGCTCCCGTCGCCTCGATTGTTCTGGCGCCGCGGATTGGGCAGGCGGCGGCCGAGGACCTGTGTCTGACCGGCCGCACGGTCTCGGCCGATGAAGCGAAGCGCCTCGGGCTCGTCGATGACGTCGTGACCGGCGACGTCATGGAGGCGGCGGTGGACTGGGCGCGCCGGACGTGCGTCCCGCGATCGGCCCGCAGCCTGCGCTACGCCCTGCAAGCCGTTCGCGCGAGTCTGGTCGCGCGTGTGCACCGCGAACTCCCTGAACTGAACCGGCTCTATCTCGACGGGTTGATGACGACGGCCGATGCCGTGGAGGGCTTGCACGCGTTTCTTGAAAAACGCGCGCCGAACTGGGTCAACGAGTGACGGCTGCCCGGCGGGCGGCCTTGCAAAGCCCGGGCCAGCGAGGGCGAGGTGCGCCGTTTTGAGGCGATCGCTCTCTGGAATTGCCCGGAGCGAAACGGAACGGCACACCCCTTCGTAGTACGGGGCGACACTCGTGCCAGGCCAGATCGCCTTTTTTGGGCGATCTTCGTTTTTGCGCCGTTTCTCATGAATCATTCGCCTCGCTCTCGTCGTGATGCACGGTCGAATCCTTGGCGCCTCCGGGCGGTCGTGGTGTTTTCGACCTCGTCGCTGTTGGCCGCCAGCCAGCTATCAGTTGGGGCGGCTGGAAAACAGCAGGCGCCTCCAGTTCAGCAGGCGCCCCCACCGCAGCAGGTGCCGCCGCCGCAGCAGGCGCCTCCACCTCAGCAGACACCCCCACAGCAGCAAGCGCCTCCACCTCAGCAGACACCCCCACCTCAGCCAGCGCCCACAGCTCCCGCACAGACAGCTCCGGGTCAGGCAGCCGTTCGATGCCACATCACCGTGAAAGTCACGAGCGGTACACAGGCTTTGCCTGGAGTGGCGATCCTTATCAAGACGGGCGACAAGCTCAAGGCCGCGACCTCAACCGACGTCGAGGGCAAGGTGTCGCTGCTGTTCGACCCGAACAGCAGCTATCACCTGTCGGCGCAGTTGACAGCGTTCGTGACCGGGGAACAGGACCTGACCACCGGGCCTGCGCCGTGCGATTCGACGGTCACGTTCGACCTTGCGCTGCGGCCGAAGAATGAGCCCTTGACGCCGGCCCCGCAAGCGGCTCCAGCCAACACGACGCCGGCCGCGCCAGGCCAACCGGCGACGACGACCGCCGCGCAACCACCGGCGGCGACGGGGCAACCCACGACCGGCCAGCCGGCGGCGGCCGCTGGCCGCGGGAATGGCCCTGGTCAGCGGGGGCCGCAGTTTTCGACCTTGACGCTTCAGGCCGACGCCAATGGACAGCAGGCCATGGATGCGGGGCCGCCAGACACGGGGACGGTCGACCCTTCGCTGCCGCCCGGATTCAGCTTGGCAAACGCACAGGCTGACGCTGTCGGCATCAACGGCACCGGCGACGCGATCAACATCGACCGCAACGCGATGAACGATCGCATGGGCGCAATCGATCCGACGACCGGGCAAGTCGGCGGCGGTCCTGGCGGTGGCCCTGGTGGCGGTCCTGGCGGTGGGGGGCCCGGCGGAGACAACCAAGGCTTCGGAGGACAGGGCGGCGGTCGCGGCGGTGGTGGTCGCGGTGGCCCGGGAGGACCGGGCGGCGGGTTCAATCTTGGCGGCCGAGCCGGGCGCGGCCAGAGCCCGTACCAGGGGTCGTTCAATTACACCTACGGCGGGTCCAGCATCGACTCGACGCCGCTGACCGTTCAAGACGGGTCGATCATCAACGCGGCCGACCAGCCGTTCAACCAGAACAGCGCGGGGTTCACGATTGGCGGTCCGCTCAAGATTCCCGGCCTCTATTCGGACACGAATCGTCGGACCAACTTCCAGTTGAACTACACGGGGAATCACACGACGACGGCGCAGTCGCAGGTCCTGTCGGTGCCGACCGATGCCGAGCGGAACGGCGATTTTTCAGCGAGTTCGATTCAGTTGATCAATCCGTCGACTGGTCAGCCGTTCCCGAACAACCAGATTCCGGCGAACATGATCAACCCGGTCTCTGAGGCCCTCCTGCAATACATTCCCCGCGCGACCGATCAGTCGACCAATATCGACAACCTGAATGCGGAGGGCATCACGCTGGCGACCTCCAACGCCGTCAGCCTCCGGTTCATCCAGAATCTCTCGCCGACGGTGCCAACCGGTGGCTTCCGCGGGGGCGGGGGCGGGGGTGGTCGAGGCGGCGGTGGCGGCAACGGCCGGGGACGCGGTCTGAGCATCGTGCTGAACATGCAGTTGCAGTATCGCCAGAGCAGCAACCAGACGTTCAATGCGATCCCGATGCTCGGCGGCACCTCGCAAAGCAAAAGCATCGCGCTGCCGGTTTCCCTGAACATCAGCCACGGCCGCACGGTGCACAACTTCACGATCCAATTCACGCAGGCGACGTCGTCGTCGGCGAACAACTTCGAGAACGGCGCGAACGTGTCGGCCTTGGCCGGCATTCAATATCCGTCGAACTCCCTGAGCGATCCGTTCAACTTCGGCGTGCCGAACCTGTCGTTCGCCTCGTTCAGCAGCATCCACCCGGCCTCTGCCAGCCAGCGCACCGATGACCGCATCACCTCGAGTTACAGCTACGCGCGCACCATCGGCAAGCATCAATTGCATATCGGGACGGACTTCCGCACCGATGCCTCGGCCACGCAGACGAACAGCAACGCGCGCGGCAGTTTCCAGTTCTCGGGTCTCTACACGACGGATGGCGCCCAGACGTCGGGGACGTCGGGCGCCGACTTTGCGGACTTCCTGCTCGGTCTTCCGCAGCAGGCGACGCTACAGGTGGGCGGCCTGACGCACCTGCGCGAGAAGGCGTTCGATACCTACTTCACCGACAACTGGCAGAAGAGCTCGAAGCTCACGTTCAGCCTTGGCCTGCGCTATGAGTTGACGATGCCGTACGTCGAGCAGAATGGCTTGATGGCGAATCTCGACGTGACGCCGAATTTCTCGGCGGTGTCGGTCGTCTGTGCGTCGGCCAATCCGCTGTGTCCAAACGCCCCGCTCCAAGGGCCGTTCACCGGCGCATTCCCGGCCGGTCTGTTGAACGCGGACACGGGAAACATCGGGCCGCGGATCGGCATCGTCTATCGGATGGCGCGGAACACGTACCTGCGCGGGGGATACTCGATTACCTACAACTCGGCGTCGTACGCCTCGATTGCGCGGCAGCTCGTCGGCCAACCGCCATTCGCCACGGCCCTCACGAATCTCGGGACGTTGACGGATCCATTGGTGTTCCAGACGGCGCTCATCCAGCAGCAAGAAGCTACGACCAACAACTACGGTGTCGATCCGAACTACGCGGACGGCATGTGGCAGACGTACAACGTGTCGTTCAGCAAGGATCTGACTCGCAACCTGACGTTCTTCGTCGGCTACACAGGTGTGAAGGGCACCAATCTCGACCTGGAGATCGCGCCGAATGGCAATCCCAACGGCACGCTGAGCATTTCGGGCGTTCAGCCGTTCATCTACGAGACGTCTGGCGCGCATCTGCTGATGAACCGCGGGGACTTCATGATCCGTCGCCGCTACGCCAACGGCTTCAGCACCGGCATTACCTACACTCTGAGGAAGTCGATGGACGACGCGTCGTCGCTCGGCGCGGGAGGGACGGTGGTCGCCCAGAACTATCAGGATCTGGCCGCGGAGTACGCGACGTCGGCCGGGAACCAGACGCACACCGTCGCCGCGGATTTCACCTATGAGCTGCCGTTCGGCGCAAATCGGCGCTGGCTGTCCGATCCCGGGTTCCTGAGCGCGGTGGTGGGCGAGTGGGCGACGACGCTCACGTTCAACGCCCACTCCGGCTCGCCGTTCACGCCCACCGCCGTCGGCGCGACGACCAGCATCGCGACGAACACGAGTGGGTCCTTGCGCGCGGACCTCGCGCCGAACGTGCCGATCCAACTGCAGGATCCCACGCTGGGAGACTTCTTCAACACGGACGCGTTCAGCGTGCCGGCGGTCGGCGACTTCGGCACGTCCCCTCGGAACGTCATCATCGGGCCGGGTGGCTACGTCGTGAATGCGACCTTCTCGCGTGACATGCGTGTCGGCGGCACGCGGGCGCTGTCGCTGCTGATCAGCGCGAACAACCTCCTCAATACGATTCAGTGGACGACCATCGACACCAACCTTCTGTCGCGCACCTACGGCCAGGTCACTCGGATCGCGCCGATGCGGACGCTCACCGTCAATATCCGGTTCAGGTTCTGATCATGCGTATCCGTTTTCTTGCGACGCTCTCGGCTGCGGTCCTCTTCGCCACGTCCGGCGTTTGGGGCCAAGCGACGTCCTCGTCACAGGCACCCCAGACACCCGCCGCGCCGCAGCGACCCGGCGTCGTCTTCCGCGCCACGGGTGAACTGATTCTGGTGAACGTGGATGTTCGCGACAAGAACGGCTTGCCCGTCAAGGGCCTGAAGCAGGAAGACTTTCAGGTCACCGAGGACGGCAAACCGCAGGAGGTCACGAATTTCAAGTACGAAGAAGTGGCGCCGACCAACACGATCATCGAGACGGCGGCGACGCTCGGCAAGGCGAGCACTGAAAAGGGTGCCGTGCCGATCACCGTGCTCGGCGCGCCCAAGCCAGCGCCCAAGCCGGCGGACAAGCCTGCCGAGGAGGCACCGAAGAAGATCGACTCGGATGCGTCACCGCTGACTTCGGACGAGGTCGCGGGCCATCGCGTGTGGGTGCTGCTCTTCGACACCAGCTCGATGGAACCCGACGACGTCCAGCGGGCGGTGGATTCGGCGATCAAGTGGTCGAACGAGAACATGTCGCCGTCGGATCTGGTGGCGTTGTTGACGGTCAACTCGTCGCTGCAGGTGATCCAGGACATCACGAACGACAAGACGAAGATCATTGACGGCCTGAAGAAGCTCTCGGCCGCTGATGGCACGGCGTCGGCGGCGACGGACGTGGACTCGAGCACGATGTCGTCCGACGAAGCGAGCGCCACGGCGACCGCCTCGGACACGACCACCGTCGATCAGAGCGCGCAGGAAATCGACTCGTTCAACAACGACGTGCGGCTGCGCGCGATCAAGACCGTCTGCGACAACCTGGGCGGGTTCCAGCAGAAGAAAGCGATGTTGTACTGGAGTTCCGGCATGGCGCGGAACGGCTCCGACAACCAGGTCGAGCTGCGCGCGATGGATCAGTCCTGCGTGCGGGCGAACGTGACGATCAACCCCATTGACGCGCGCGGGCTGCAAGCCGTGCCGCCCGGCGGCGACAGCCGCACGGCAAGCAAGAGCGGCGTGAGTGCGTCCAACGGCGCCAACGTCGCCTCGCAGTTCACGGCGCTCCAAGCGCAGCAGGAGACGCTCCAGGCGATGGCGTCCGACACGGGCGGCGAAGCCTTCACCGACTCGAACGACTTCGGCGAGGCGTTCGCCAAGGTCGAGAAGTCGATCTCGGCCTACTACATCCTTGGCTACACGACCACGAACCCGAATGAAGACGGGAAGTATCGGCGCATCGAGGTGAAGTTCCTGCCGAAGATGGACGTGAAGATCGACGCGCGCAAGGGATACTACGCGTCTCGCGACTTCACGCACACGGCCGGGGAAGATCGTGAGTCGCAGCTGCTCGATCAGCTCGATCTGCCGATCCCGGCGACCGACGTGCCGATGTTCGCGTCGGCGGGCTACTTCCGTGAGAGCGCGGCGACGTCCTGCCCGGGTGCGGGCCGCGGGCGCGGCGGACCGGGGGGATTTGGGGGCGACTCGGGACCGACGAGTTGCTTCTACGTGCCGGTGTCCATCGTCGTGCCGGGCGATGCCGTGCCGCCACAAAAGGACAAGCCGACGACGCTCGACCTGCGCGGCTACATTCGTGACGAGCGGGGCTCGCAGATCGCGATCATCAAGCAGACACTGACGGTGCCGCCGGCCGCCACCGAGGCCCTGGCCCAAAAGCAGGTGCTCTATCAGACCGGCGCGATCATGCCACCGGGGCGCTACCACCTCAAGGTCGCGATCCGCGAAAACACGACAGGTCAGTTGGGGACCGACGAGATCATCATCGACGTGCCCGACCTCAAGGCCAACCCGGTCAAAGTCAGCAGCGTGGTGCTCAGCACCCAGCTCTCGAGCGTGCCGCCCGGCTACAAGACGAGCAGCCCACTCGTGCAGGACGGCATCGAGATCATGCCGAACCTCACGCACGTCGTGAACCACGACCAGAAGGTGTATTTCTACTACGAGGTCTACGACCCGACCCAGAGCGACCAGCACCCGCAGGTGCGGACGAACCTCGCGTTCTATCGCGGGAAGGTCAAGGTCTTCGAAACGCCGATCGTCGAACGCACGACGCTCGATGCGCCGGATCGCAAAGCGGCGATTTTCCGCTTTGTCGTGCCCGAGAACAGCCTCAAGCCCGGGTTCTACACCTGCCAGGTGAACATCGTCGACGAGGCCGCCGGCAAGTTCGCCTTCCCCAGGCTCGACATGTACGTCCGCTAGAAGGGCTGAAGGCGGGATCGAATCAGACGACCGAGCGCCGGTGCACCTTGAGAAAGATCGGCGCCGCGCCGAGCAAGGCGGCGATGCTCTGCCAGATCGGGCCGCAGTAGTTGATCAGAATGAATTCCAGGTGTTCACCGGATTCGACCGTGAACGTCACGGTCTTGCGCACCAACGTGTTGTGCGCGCGCAGGCAGTGGGTGCCGGGCTCGACCGCCTGGGTGAGCGATTGACCGTAGCGGAGCGCCGTTCGCGGACCGCCATCCAATTGAACGAAGACCTGCCGCACGCCGACGTCACGCGGGTGCTCCCGGCTGAGCGTGACCAGCGTCCGCAGGTCCGGATGGAGGTCGTCAATCGACTCTGGCGCGCCGGCCAGGGCGTCCGACGGGCGTCGCGGCATCGGCACAGCAGTCAGTCTACGTCCGTGACGCCCGCGCCGTCACGACCTTTGGAATCTCGCGTGGCATACTGGCGCGATGAGGGTCCTCGCCGGCGCGGCGCTGTGTCTCATCCTGGCAGCGTGCGCGCGTAGCGGCGTGAAGACGTCGGCCCGCCCGCCCGCGACCCGCGTGGGTCCCGTCAGGGACTCGCTGCACGGCGTCGATCTCCTCGACAACTACCGATGGCTCGAGGGTGATAACACCGACCCGGACCGCATGGGCCAGGTCACGCCGGAGGTGGCCAGCTGGACGGACGCGCAAAACCACTACACCCGTGAGGTATTGGACGGCTTACCCGGTCGCGCGGCGCTCGAGGCGCGCCTCCGGCCGCTGATGCAGGTGGGGTCGGTCACGGCGCCAACCGTGCGGGCCAATCGCTATTTCTTTTTCAGGCGTGAGGGGTCCCAGAATCAGCCGATTCTCTACGTTCGCGAAGGCCTGTATGGCGCGGACCGCCCGCTCATCGATCCGGCCGCGCTCGACGCGACCGGACTGACGACCATCGAATGGGGCTCGCCGTCGCCGGACGGCAAGGTGTTCGCGTATGGCACCTACCGCGCAGGCGACGAAAACACGATGCTCCATCTCCTCGACGTCGACACCGGCAAGATCGAGCCGCTCGAGATTCCAGGAAAGACGCAGTCGCCGGACTGGCTGCCCGATAGCTCCGGTTTCGTCTACCAGCATCTGGCGGACCCCAAGGATCCGTACAGCGCCCGGATCCTGTTTCATCGCCTCGGCACGGATCGATCGGCCGACGCGCTCGTCATGCGCCAGTTCACGAAAGCGGAGAACCAGAAACTCGCGACCACGTGGGGTCCGTTTTCGACGCTGTCCCACGACGGGCGCTGGCTCGTGCTGGGCTATTGGGTCGACACGCAGTCGAACGACACCTGGCTCGTCGACTTCGACGCGTTCCGCCGCACGGGTCGCGTCGTCAAGACCGTCGTCAGCGTCGGAGTCCCCGGCCAGGCCGTCGGGACGGTCGTCGGTGACACCCTGTTCCTCCAGACGACGAAGGGCGCGCCGAACGGGCGCCTGATTGCCGCGCCGGTGGCGACGCCTGATCAGGCGCACTGGCGTGACGTCGTGCCGGAGCGTCCCGACGTCGTCGTCCAGGCGGCCGGCTTCGCCCGGGGCTTGATCGCCGTCACGTGTCTGAGGCAGGCCGCCAGCGTCGTGGAGGTGTTCGATCCGCACGGCCGGTCCGTCGGCACGATCGCGCAGCCCGGCATCGGCTCGTCGAGCCTGGCCGCCGAAGAGGACCGCACGGACGCCTTCCTCACGTTCACGAGCTTCAACTATCCGACGACGATCTATCACGTCGATTTGACCAATCCGACGGCGTCGCCGGCGCTGTGGGCGCGGCCTGACGTGCCGGTCGATCCGTCGACCGTCGAAGTCGAGCAGGTGTGGTACCCGTCGAAGGACGGCACGAAGGTGAGCATGTTCCTCGTTCACAAAAAGGGCCTGGTGAGGAACGGCCGCACGCCGACGATTCTGTCGGGCTATGGCGGCTTCAACATCAGCGAGACGCCCGGATTCGCGGCGACGCTGTTTCAGTGGTTCGAGGACGGCGGCCTCTACGCGCTGCCGAACCTGCGCGGCGGGGGCGAGTACGGCGACGCCTGGCACGAAGCGGGCATGCTCGGCAAGAAGCAGAACGTGTTCGACGATTTCATCGCCGCGGCCGAGTGGCTCATCGCCAACTCGTACACGAGCGCGGATCACCTGGCCGTGTATGGCGGCTCGAACGGCGGTCTGCTCACTGGTGCGTTCGTGACCCAGCGGCCGGACCTCTGCCGCGCCGCGCTCGTCCTCGTGCCGCTCCTCGACATGCTGCGCTACCAACACTTCCTGATGGCGCGCTACTGGGTGCCCGAGTACGGATCGGCCGAGGACGCGGACCAGTTCAAGTTCCTCCTCGCGTATTCGCCGTACCAGCACGTGACGAAGGGCACGAAGTATCCGGCCGTGTTCCTGACGGCTGGCGAGCACGACAGTCGCGTGCACGCGCTCCACGCGCGCAAGATGGCGGCGGCGCTCCAGGCCGCGACGGCGTCCGATCCCGGCGACCAGCCAGTCTTGCTCTGGGTCGATCGGGAGGCCGGGCACGGCCAGGGCAAGCCGCTCAACCTTCGCCTCCGCGATGTCGTCGATCAGCGCATCTTCGAGATGTGGCAGCTCGGGATGTTGGCGAGATAGCTCTCTATTTTCCGCCCTCGGCCCGAGCCGCGCGAAACAGCGGGTCGGCCGCCGACAGCAGCACCCACTTCAGCCGCAGGGGGTAGTCCGGCGGCAGGCTGTCGATGAAGGCGTGCACGGCCGCGGCCGCGCCGGGGGAGCTGTCGCCGCCGAGCGCGGCGTCGGCCCAGCGCTTCGGGAAGAAGATGTCGCCGGTTTGCTGAATCTCGCGCACCAGGCCGAGCGCCGGGACAATGTATTTCCGAGAGCGGTCGGCGCGGAGCGGGTGATTGAGCGCGCGCATGGCGTCGAGCACCCAGGCCTCATGGCGGCGGTTGGCGACGTTCTTCAAGCTGTCGAAGAACGCATCGCGCGTCGCCTGGTCGTTCGAGAGCGCGCGCAACAGAAACTCGAAGCGCGCGTGGCGATCGGGATTCGTCAGACGGGCGAGCTCGGTCTGGAGCACGGCCGGCGTCTCGGCGACGTTGCAAATCGCGAGCTCGATGGCGAGGTCGGCCTCGTCGTTGTCGGAGAGGGGCAGGCCCTTGATGGTCTCGTCGCGGCGCCAGACGCGTTCGAGCCAGCCGACCGTCTCGGGAGTGAGCGCGGTGCCACGCACGGCGCTGAACCACGTGGCCTTGAGGCTGGTCGAGTCCGCGTGCGCCAGCCCGGCGCGAAGAAGGCGTTCGAAGGCCGGCGCCTCAGCGGCCCGTTCCGTGGCCGGCGTGAACCGCCAGAAGATCGTGCGCGCGAGTCCAAGGAGGTGCGACACGTTGAGGTCGACCATCTCGACCGGCAGCGCGATCATCAGTTCGTGCCACACCGTCGACGGCGTCGTGTGTCCCTCGAGCATCTCCTCCCACAGCGCGATCGCCGCCGCGCCGCGCGTCAGCGGATCGGCGATCGTGTGCAAGGACGTGGTCAAGAACGTCAACGTCGCCGGATCGAGGTCGAAGAAGCCATAGCCCAGTCCGCCGCCGACGGGAAGGACCCACAGCGGCGTCGGCCATCCGGCGACCTCCGGGACGACGGTGTGCGCGCCGGTGATGGTCAGGTCGACACGGCGGACTCCGGACGGGAGGCCGACCAGGACTTCCAGCCGCTCGGGCCAGACCAGCCCTCGGCCCCGCGGATCGCGTTCGTCGAACGCGAGGCTGGCGATTGTGCCATTCCCGAGCGCGAGCGTCGTGGCGATCGTGGGGCGGCCAGGCTCCTCGACCCAGGCGTGGCTCCAAGCGGCCAGGTCCGGCACCGGGCCCTGGGACGGCTCGTGGGCCGCCTTCACCGCGCGGCTGAGCGCATCGATGAGATCGTTCCACGTCGCGTTGCCGAAGGAATACCGCGTCAGGTAGTCGCGAAGACCGGCCCGGAACACGTCGGCGCCGACGAGCAGCTCGAGCTGGCGCATGACGATGGGCGCCTTCTGATAGATGATCGCGCCGTAGAGCGTGCCCGCCTCGTTGAGGTTCTCGAGGTCCTGCCGGATCGGGTTCGCGCCGTCGGTGCGATCCACGTCGTAGGCCGTCGGGTAGTTCTCGAGGAGGAAGCGCAGGTCGTGGTTCACCGTAGGGAACGACGGGTTGACGATCTTCGCCGCCATGAAGTTCGCGAAGACCTCCTTCATCCACACATCGTTGAACCACTTCATCGTCACCAGATCGCCGAACCACATGTGCGACGTCTCGTGCGAGATCGTGCTGGCGCGCCCGAGCCGCTGGTTTTCCGTGGCCGAGGCATCGAGCATCATCGAGCTGGCGTTGTAGTAGATCGCGCCCGGGTGCTCCATGCCGCCGAACTGGAACGCCGGGATGAGGACGCAGTCGAACTTGCTGAACGGGTACTTGATGCCCGTGTAGTCCTCGAGCCACGCGATCGCCTTCGCATGCAGGTCGAAGATCGCCTCGCGATTGGCCGCCACCTTCGCCGCATCCGTCTCGCGGTGCAGGATGTGCATCGTGCGCCCGTTGCGTTCGGCGGTTTCCACCTGGAATTTGCCCGCGACGAATGCGAAGAGGTACGTGGGCAGCGGCTGCGTTTCGTCGAAGGCGAGGCTCACGCGATCGGCGTGTACGGCCCGCCCGGAGACGCGCGTGTTCGACACCGCGGTCCAATCGAGAGGCGTCTCGAGCCTGAGCGTCCATCGTGCCTTGAGGTCGGGCTGGTCGAAGCACGGCATGGCAAGCGAGGCGCGCGCCGGCACGAACAGCGTGTACAAGTAGTCATCGTTACGGTTGAGCGATTCGTCGCCGGCGATGAAGTCGATTTCGACCGTGTTGGCGCCGGCAGCGAGCGCGTTCGCTGGGATGATCACGTGGCCGTTGACGACCGTCGGGTGGATCGCCCGGCTGTTCACCCGGACGCCGAGCACATGTGAGGCGGACTGCGCGAAGTCGAGCGGCAGCGCGCGCGCGGTCGAGGCGAGCGCGAAGGACGCCGTCAGTCGGCCGGTGATCGGGGCGGTGCGCGACGACGGGATCGCGAACGCCACGTCGTAGCGAACGTCGGACACGATGCTCGCACGCCACACGGCCAGGTCCTCGGCCACGCCGGCGACAGGCGGGGGTTCAGGCCTGGTGCGTACGAGCCAGGCGAGCATCCCGACGGCGGCGACCACGACAACGACCAGGGCCACGAACGGGAGGCGTCTCATCAGGATCTCGCGTGAAAGAAGGCAAGAACAGCGTGGCGGCCGCTCTCGGCGCCCGCGGTGAGCACGGCGGCACGACGTTCCAATTTCGAGATGGGCGGACCGGTCGGTCTGACGGTGACCGTGATCGCACGACCGGCAGGACCGCGGCCGGCCCGGAGGTTGTCGAGCGTCGCTCGGTAGCGGCCGAAGCGGTGTTGGTACGCTTCCGCCAGGGGGGGCGACATCGCCCGAAGACGCGGCAGCACGTACAGCAGATCGAACCACGACAACCGACGCTCCGGTTCGTTCGGCCGTGTCAGGAGCGTCAGGATATGTGTGAACCCGGCCGCCTCGGCCGACGCGACCGGTATGGGCTCGGTGAGCGAGGCGTCCAGATAGCGCCGCCCGGCATAGGCAATGGGGCCACCCGCAATAACCGGCATTTGCGCGCCGGCGCGAAGGGCATCGAGGAGCGCCCGGCCATCCGCGAAGCCCTGCAGGGCGACGGCCCGCGCGGTGTCGACGTCGGTCGCGAGCACGTGGAGCGGCGTGTGCGAGGCCAGCACGCGCTCAGTGTGCAGCTTCTTCCGCCGGCCGGCGACGTCGTCGATCAAGTAGTCGAGGTCCACGATCGGGCGACCGCGGAGCGGTCGACGGAGGTCGATGAACGCGCGGTTGTTGATGTCCTCGGAATAGATCGTGGCGCCGAAGGCGGCCTGGCTGGCCAGGAAGTACGCACCGTTCAGCGCGCCGGCCGACGAGCCGAAGACCGCGTCGAACGCCTCGGTGAGCCCCAGGGCCTCCAGTCCCGCCACCATACCGGCGGAGACGACGCCCCGCATCCCGCCGCCTTCGACAGCGAGCGCGACACGCGCGCCGTCATCGTGCGGCGCGGTGCGACCGCGAGCCGCCCGGGCGCGAAGCAGATCGGCGATGCTCGCGCCCGCCGCCGGAGGGGAACTCTCGTGTCCGGATTGCCGGCTCACGATGGTCGATTCACGATTGCCGACGGTCGACGGCCGATTGGCGATCATCAAGGGCGGACGGCACGTGGCAGGCGAGCGTTACTTGCCGCCCGTGAAGATGCTCTTCGGCACAGTGACGTGCACGCCGACGTTCGGCTTGTCCACGAGTTGCGTCATCACGACGTTGCCGGCCACGCTCATGAGCTGATACGCCTCTTTCGGCGTCAGGTGCTTGATCTCGGAGAGGTACTGCGCCATCTCCTGAATCGCGGTCCTCGTCGCGACCGTGAGGTCGGGATCGGTCGCCATCGCGATGTAATCGGTCGGCGTTTCCGCCCGTGGAAAATTGAGTTTCATGCCCTTTCGGACCGTGAGCTGCAGCTTGCCGCGAAGCGAGGTCTCGATCGCCGTCTGATCCACTTCGCCATCGCCCTGCGCCGCGTGGCCGTCGCCGATCTCATAGAGGGCGCCCGGCGCGAACACCGGAATCCAAATGGTCGAGCCAACGACGAGATCCTTGTTGTCCATGTTGCCCGCGTGGCGCCCCGGCGGGTTGCTGCTCACGCGGCCCAATTCGGGTGCCGGCGCGACGCCCATGCTCCCGTAGAACGGATGGAGCGGAATGACGATGCCCGGCATGAATTCGGCGGTCATCGTCTTCTTGTCGATCGGAATGATGCGCGTGTTCGGCGTCGTCCGATCCTGGCAGAGATCGCTGACGAACCCGCTGCACCCGTTGTAGCCGTAATCGATGTTGAAATCGATCGAGAGGATCTTGACCTCGAGCGCGTCGCCCGGCTCCGCACCCGTCACGAAGACCGGACCGGTCAGCACGTGGCCGCCCGGGCCTCGTCGGGGATCGCCCTGCGGAAACGCCGCTGTGACGTCCTTGAGCGACTGTTCGATCTTGGCGTCCGGCACGCCCGCCGCGGCAAGGCCTCGCGGCGAGTTCGTCAGCAGCGTATCGACGTCGATGATGTCGCCAGAGGCAATCGTCAGCACGGGCTTCGCTTCGGACCAGTAGTAGCCGTACGCGACCGTATCGGGCGTCACGAGCAGCCGATGGACGACGGGCGCTGCCGATTGCCGTGCCGCGATGACCGTGGCGCCGACGACGACGGCCAGGAGGACGGTCGCGGTGATGGATTTCATGCGGCCATTCTAGTGCCCGGAACCGTGATTCATCACAAAAGTCCCGGGTAGGGCCTTCCGACCGCCAGGTCCAGCAGCGCTCGCGATTAGCGGGAAACGGCGTCGTGCAGCTGGCGGTACGACTGGTGGAGCAGATCCGACACCGCGGCCCAGTCGACGTTCTCGCCGTCGTCCCGAAGCTGGCCGGCGCGTGCCCGAAGGATTGACGCCGCGAGCACCCGGTCGCGCGGCACGCCGTAGAGGAGCGCGTTCTCATCAGCGATGAGGCCGCCGACCTGATCCGGGCTGTTCTGACTCGGGATGCGTTCGGCGACCCACCAAGCCAGCTCGAGGTTGGCGACCGCCGCGGGATCGAAATTCGCGTGGGTCCAGTTCTTCGCGGTCGCATACGCCGCTTCGAGATCCGGCAAGAGCAGCTCGTAACCGCTGTGCGTCGCCGCGAACGTGGACGTGGCTCGCTCGAGGTGATAGGCGGCCAGGCCGGCGCTCGCCCAGGGATATCGATTCTCCTCGTGCAGCATCGTCGCCAGATCGGTGAAGAGATGGACGTTCGAGGGCTCGTAGTAGAGGCGCCAGATGTCGACCTCGAGATCGGCCGTGCGATCGGGGTCAAATGCCCTGAGCGTCCGTGGTCCGGGCGGCGCATAGAACCAGCCGGCGTACACACCACCAGCGAGAACCGCCACAAGGACCGCGAGGAGGATTTGCCTGCGGGACATCGAGGGAAGCCGACGCCAGTGTAGTCTGATAGCGGCGGAAGGCCAAGGGCAGGCGTATCCTCACCCCGAGGGCCGACACCGGCGGCCGCCGTCGGACATCCAAGGGAGCGAGGAATCGAGATGGCCAACCCCGATGAGACCTTCCCCGTGACGCGCACAGACGACGAGTGGCAGGAGCGTTTGAGCCCGGCACAGTATGAGGTGCTCCGGCACCACGGGACCGAGCCTCGGGGCGCCAGTCCGCTCAACAAGGAAAAGCGCGAGGGCGTCTATCGTTGCGCCGGCTGCGGTCAGCCCCTGTTTTCGTCCGACACCAAGTTCGACAGCGGCACCGGCTGGCCGAGTTTCTACGCGCCGATGGACAACGCGGTGCAGACGTCGACCGACAAGGGCCATCTCATGGTGCGCACCGAAGTCCACTGCAAGGCCTGCGGTGGCCATCTTGGCCACGTCTTCGACGATGGTCCTGCCCCGAGCGGCCAGCGGTTCTGCATGAACGGCGTCGCGATGCAGTTTGAGGAAAACAGCTAATCCCATGTCCCTGTTCACATCCACCAAGGCCACAATGCCGGTCGAGGCGACGGCTCTGAAGGGCCGCGACGCGCCGATGCCGGTGGCCGACCGCCATGCCGTGAATGGCACGCCGCTCCAGCCGCCGTTTCCGGCCGATCTCGACCAGGCGGTGTTCGCCCTCGGTTGCTTCTGGGGAGCTGAGCGGAAGTTTTGGCAGACCGCAGGCGTCTACACGACGGCTGTCGGTTACGCCGGCGGTTTCACGAAAAACCCGTCGTACGAGGAGGTCTGCTCGGGTCGCACGGGCCACGCCGAGGTCGTCCTCGTCGTGTTCGACCCGACGAAGATCAACTACGAAGGGTTGCTGAAGGTGTTCTGGGAGAACCACGATCCGACGCAGGGCATGCGTCAGGGCAACGACGTCGGGACGCAGTACCGGTCCGCGATCTACACGGCCTCTCCCGCCCAGCGCGAGGCCGCCGAGCGCACGCGCGAGCGCTACAACGCGTCGCTCGCGGCGAGCGGGTTCAAGCCGATCACGACCGAGATCGCCGACGCGGGGCCGTTCTACTACGCCGAGGACTACCACCAGCAGTACCTCGCGAAGAATCCACAGGGCTACTGCGGCATCGGGGGAACAGGCGTCCGTTGCTCCTGATGCCCCCCCGGAGGGTTCTCAATCGTCGATCCCTCATCGGCGATTCGTCAATCCTGCAATCACTCGTCAATGACCCGATCATCAATCGTCAATACGGGTTCCTTGACATAAAATCCCTCAGTGACTCGGTTCGTCCGCCTTCTGCCGCTGGCTGTCGCGCTCGTGAGTCTGCCGGTGGCGGCGCAGACGCCGGCGACCAAGCCGTCCGCCCCGACATCGCCGATCGCCCGCCCTAACGTCACGGGCATCGACCACGCGATTGCGGCGGTGTTTCCGAGCCTCGTGCGGGTCTCGGTCGTGTTCGTCGACCAAGCCGGCGGCCGAGAAGTCAAAGGGGCACTGTCGGGCAGCGGCACCATCATTTCTCCGGACGGCTACGTCGTGACGAACCATCACGTTGCGGGCCGGCCGAAGCGCATCACGTGCACCTTGTCGACCCGGGAAGAGGTACCGGCGGATCTCGTGGGCACTGATCCGCTGTCGGACATCGCGGTGATCAAACTGCACCCGAGCATGCCACGCGTCTTTCCGGCGGCGACGTTCGGCGACTCGGAGAAGCTTACCCGCGGTCAGCCGGTGCTCGCGATGGGCAGTCCGCTCGCGCTCTCGCAGTCGGTGACCGCGGGCATCGTGAGCAATCTCCAGATGGTCATGCCGCAGGAGTTCGGCGGCGGCGACTTGCTCGACGGCGAGGACGTCGGATCGATCGTGCGATGGATCGGCCACGACGCGTCGATTTATCCCGGGAACTCCGGCGGCCCGCTGGTGAACCTCGCCGGCCAGATCGTCGGCGTGAACGAGATCAGCTTCGGCCTCGGCGGTGCCATCCCCAGCAACCTCGTCCGATCGGTCGCCGACGCGCTTATTCGTGACGGGCACGTACGCCGGAGCTGGACCGGACTCGAGCTCCAGCCGCGAATCGGGGACACCGCCAAGCGCGGCGTGCTCGTCGCGTCGGTGGCTCCCGCGTCCCCGGCGGCGGTCGCCGGTCTTCGACCGGGCGACCTGCTGGTGTCCGTCAACGACCAGACCATCGACGTGCGCTACGCGGAGCAGCTGCCACCGGTGAATCAACAATTGCTGGCGCTCGCGGTCGGTCAGCCGGCGCGATTCGGCGTCCTGCGAAGCGGGACGGAGACGACGTTGACCGTGACGCCGGGCGAGCGTCATGCCGCGCTCGCGGCGCCGTCGGAGGTGCGCGCGTGGGGGATGGTCGTGTCGAACCTGACCGACGCGGATGCGCGCGAGCTGGTGCGAAGTTCGACGGAAGGTGTCCGCGTCGTGAGTCTGCGATCGAGCGGGCCGGCCGACCAGGCCAAGCCGCCCCTACGGCCGAACGACATCATCTTGCAGCTCGACGGCCACCCCGTGAAAGACGTCGCGGCGCTCGAGGAGGCGACCCAGGCGGCGCTGGCCTCGTCGCCACGCAAGAAGGTGCTCGTCGGGTTCGATCGCGATTCCGACCACGAGTTGACCGTCGTGGAAGTCGGCGTCCTCGAGGCCGACGATCCGCCGCGCGAAGCCAAGAAAGCCTGGGTGCCGATCGACGTGCAGGTGCTGACGCCGCCGCTCGCCGAGGGTCTTGGCCTCAAGGGCCAGACGGGTGTCCGCGTGACGCGCCTGCTCGGCGAGACGCCGCTGAAGGTTGGCGACGTCATCCTCGCGATCGACGGCGATCCCGTCCGCGCCTCGGCCGCGACGGACGATGACATTTTTGCGTCGACGATTCGACGATACCGCACGGGCGCCTCGATCTCGCTCACCGTGTCACGTGATGGCCAGCAGACGACCGTGCCGATCACGTTGGCCGAGTCGCCCACCCAGCCGCGCGAGATGAAGCGCTATGACGATCCTGTGCTCGAGTTCCGGGCTCGGGATCTCGCCGATCTCGACCGTGAAGATCCTGTGCTCGCGCACGCCGGGTCGGCGGTCATCGTCGAATCGGTCGCGGCCCGTGGCTGGGCGTCGCTCGGGCACCTCAACGGCGGCGATCTGATTCTGGCGATCGATGGGCAGCCCGTGTCGAACGTCGATGAGGTACGCGTCCGCTTGACGGAGATCGAGACGCGGAAGCCCGCGTCGATCGTCTTCGAAATTCAACGGGGCATTCGAACGCTCTTCGTGCAGTTGGAGCCCGCATGGAAATGACCGTCGCCGGATGCCGCCAGCGCGCCGCCCCCTTCCTGCGGCTCGCGGGGGTGACGGGGTTCGCGATCGTGTTCGCGTGCCAGGCGGCGATGGGCGCGCCACAGACCGCCGAAGAGCGCGCCGCCGCACGCCTCGTCGTCACCCGGCGCGCCGCCGCCGTCGTCGTCGTGCTCGCGACGATCAAAGTCCGTCTCAATGTGAGCGGCCGCGAGCAGACGTCCGATCAGGCCGCGCAGACGAATGCGACGATCCTGGATCCCTCCGGGCTTGCCGTGATGTCGCTGCAGCAGATTCAGCCGGATGAAGCGATGACGCGCATGTACAGCCGGCAGGTGCCGAACGGCGGGCACGTGGAGGTCACGACGGACATCGCGGACATGCGGATGCACCTGGCCGATGGCCGCGAGCTGCCGGCCAAGCTCGTGCTGCGCGACGAAGATCTCGACCTCGCGTTCGTGCGGCCGACCGAGCCCCTCACCGCACCCCTGCCGTTCATCGATGCGGCCAGCGCGCGGCCCCAGCTGCTCGACGCCTTGACGCTCGTGCGCCGCACGGGCGAGCCGACGGGCTGGGCGCCCGCGGCGGCGTTCGCGACGGTCGAGCTCCTGATCGACAAACCGCGGACGTACTACCAGGTGGTGATTCTCGGCGGCGGCGGGCCGGGCTGTCCGCTGTTCGACGCCGCCGGACATTTCGTGGGCGTGCTCGTCATGCGCGACACGGGCACGCGCGGCACCGGCGCCCTCAGCGTGCTGCCGGCCGACGACATCCGCGACGTGGCGAAGCAGGCGCCGCCGAAGTAGACGTGCGGCTCCTGCGACCACTCGCGGTTCTTGTCGTCGCTTTCGTTGTCGCGAGCAAGGTCGCCCGCCCCGACGCGGCTGCGACGACGCCCTGCGAGTTCGACGGCGCGGCGCGCATCGTCGCCATCGGCGACGCCCACGGCGCGTACGACCAGTTTCTCGAGATCATGCGCCTCGCCGGTCTCGTCGACGCCAAGAAGCGATGGGTCGGCGGGACGACCCATTTCGTGCAGGTGGGCGATGTCCTCGACCGGGGCGCCGATTCCCGCAAGATCCTGGACTTGCTGCGCGGTCTCACGCCGCAGGCCGCGGCGGCCGGCGGCGCCATTCATGAACTGCTGGGCAATCACGAAGAGATGCGGATGGTCGGCGATTTTCGCTACACCACAAAGGGTGAAATCGCGGCGTTCGCGACGGCCGGCTCAGCGGCCCTGCGCCAGCAGGTGAGTGACGCCGCCTCTCCTGACAGCCGCGCGGGCCTGCTCGACGCCCCGCTCGGCATGATCGAGATGGTCCGCGCGTTCGCCCCCGATGGCGAGTACGGGGCCTATCTGCGCCGCCTGCCCGCCGTCGTGCGGATCAACGGCATCCTGTTCCTGCACGGCGGCATCAGCCCCGCCTACGCGTCGCAGCGTTGCGGCGAGGTCAACGAGGAGGTCCGGCGCGATCTGACTGAAGATCTGGCCCTGACGCGGGCCACTCTGGCGACCACCTTGGTGGGCCGGCTCGATGGTCCCCTGTGGTACCGTGGCCTCGCCCAGGAGCCGGACACGTTCGGTCCGGAGGTGAACGCCATCCTGGAGGCGCAGCAGGCGCGCGCGATGGTCGTCGGCCACACGGTGACGCCCGACCAGCGCGTGACCGCGCGTTTCGGGGGCACCGTGTTCTTGATCGATACGGGCATGAATCCGAAGTACGTGCCGGACGGACGCCCGTCGGCGCTCGAGATCGCCAACGGCGTCTTTACCGCCATCTACCCGGACGGCCGCGTGGTCCTGAAGCCCGTGGCGGGTCGGAGCCCGGCGCGAGAAGGCCACATGAGCAAAGGTAGACGAGGATCCCAGCGATGACTCGAGCCGTTCGCTACCTCTTGATCGGTCTGACGATCGCCGTTACGAGCGCCGCGGCCCTGCAGGCCGATTGGCTGCCGCAGCACGTCGGCGTGGCGCCGGCGGGTCCGCCGAAAAAGGTGAAGGGCTCCGCGGACGAGCCGTGGCCGGACGCGGCGGTGATTGAAGCGCGCCGCGTGGCCGCCGAGAAACGGAAGCTCTTCTTGACCGACGAGCCGTTGCCGTTCACGCTCACGGCCGACTTCAAGGCGATCGACAACGACAAGAATCCCAACAGCACGAAGGTCTACCAGGGGACGATCGAGTTCGCGGGCCCCGACGGACAGCCCAAGGACGTGCCGATCGAGATTCGGCCGCGCGGCCAGTCGCGACGAGTGATCTGCTCGTTCGTGCCCCTGCGGCTCACCTTTCCGAAAGAGCAGGTCAAGGGCACCATCTTCGACGGCATCAGCTCGATCAAGCTCGGCGTGCATTGCAAGAACGAGTTCGAGGAGCTGGTTCCGCGCGAGTACGCCGCCTACCGCATCAACAACCTGTTGACGCCGCGTTCTTTCCGCGTGCGTCTGGCTCACGGGTCGTACGTCGACGCGAAGACCCAGAAGCCCATCGACTCGCGCCTCGCCATGTTCATCGAGGACGACGAGGATGTCGCGCGACGGATGGGCGGGCGCCTCACGAGTCAGCAGGGGTTGAAGTTCACAGGCGTGGACCTCGACACGATCACGGAGCTCACCCTGTTCGAGTACATGATTTCGAATCACGACATCTCACTGTTCGTGCAGCACAACATCCGGGTCGTCGAGGTGCCGTCTGGCGTGAAATACCCGGTGCCGTACGACCTCGACGAATCGGGCCTCGTCGACGCGAGCTACGCCGTGCCGCCGCCGCAGTTGCATCTCGATACGGTCAAAGATCGGTTGTATCGCGGGCCGTGCCGTCCGGCGGCCGAGTTGGAGCCCATCCTCGATAAGTTCCGATCGGTCGAGCCGACGGTCATGGCGCTCTTCGACACGCTGCCGATGATGAAGAATTCGTATCGCGCGGAGGCCAAGAAGTTCCTCGAGAGCTTCTACCACACGCTGAGTCAGCCGAATTCCGTGAAGCACGAGTTCACGGACTGCAAGAACACGGTGATGTAGGCAGACGCGATGCCGACCTTTCTCACGCAGACCCTTGGCGACGGCCCGGCGATCCTGCCGCTGACCTTGCTGCTGCGCGCGATCTTCGCGCTCGTTCTCGGCGGAGTGATCGTCCTCATCTATCGAAAATCGAGATCGCCGATCGAACAGACGCCGTCGTTTCCGCCGACGCTCCTGCTGATGACGGTCCTCATCGACATCGTCACCCAGGTGATCGGCGGCAACACCGCGCGAGCGTTCAGCCTCGTCGGCGTGCTGTCCATCGTCCGGTTCCGAACGGTCGTGCGCGACACGCTGGACACGGTGTTCGTCATCTTTGCGGTGACGGTCGGCATGGCGGTTGGAGCCGACGAGATGTGGGTGGCCGTGATCGGCATTACGGTCGTCGGGGTCGCCCTGCTGCTCGTGAAGTCGGCTCCGCGCAGGCTGGGCGGAACCGTGCCGTCCTACGTCCTCACCGTGAGAGCCGCGATCGGCCAGGACGTCTCGTCGGCGCTCGATCCGGTGCTCGATACGCACCTAATCGATCGCCGCCTGCTGTCGATCTGCTCCGCAAAGAAAGGCTCGGCGATCGATCGCGCCTTCGAGGTCCACATCAAACGGCACCAGGATCCGGATGCGCTGGTACGGGCCGTGTGCCTGATCGAGGGCGTCATGAGCGCCGATCTCACGAGCCCGGACATGCCGGATCACGCGACGGCCGAGCACTAGTCGCGGGTCTCCACAATGCGTGCACGAACGACAAGCGCGATCGTCCTCGGCGTGGTGCTCAGCGTCGCTGGCCTCCGGCTCTCCGCGGCGCCGCCAGCCACCGGGCCCTCAATCGACGACCTGATTGCCTTGAAACGACCCGGCACGCCGGCTCTCACCTGACAGCCACTGGGTGGCCTACACCGTGCGCCAGGCCAACTGGGACGACGACCGCTACGACACGCAGATTTGGATTGCCGACGCCCGATCGGGCGGGATGCGCCAACTCACAGCAGCGCCCAAGTCGAGCACGGCGCCGGCCTGGTCGCCGGACGGTCGCCACCTGGCGTTTGCCTCCGACCGCGCCGAGCGACATCGGGACGAAAGCGTCGCGGCAGCTGACAAAGGGCGCTTTTACGGTCGGCAGCTTCGACTGGTCACCTGACGGGACGCAGATCGCGTTCGACCATCGCATCAACAGCGACAACGCGAACAGCGGCACCGCCGACATTTCCGTCGTCAGCGTGGCGGATGGAACCGTGCGGCCGCTCGTCACCCAGGACGGCCCCGACACGACGCCGGTCTGGTCCCCCGACGGCACCCGCATTGTCTTCGAGAGCAAGATGGCGAATCCGTCGTTCTTCTCCACGAACACCGTGCTGGCGTCGATTCCGGCCGGCGGCGGGCCGATCGACAACCTGACGGCCGCGTTCGACGAGGACGCGTCGGTGGTGGCCTGGACGCCGGCGGGCATCCTGTTCTCTGCCGCCCAGCGGACGTCGTCGTACCTTTTTCGGCTAGATCCGGCGACGAAACACGTCGCGAAGCTGCTGCCGGCCGACGGCGCCACCGGGTCGGGTTTCAGCGTGAGCGCCGCCAGCGACGCGGTGGCCTACGTGAAATCCGCGCCCGGACTCTTTTCTGAGCTGTACGTGGCGGGCCTGGACGGATCCGGTGAGAAGACGTTGACCGCGTTCCATGATCAGACGTCGTCGTGGCCCGCGTCGACGCAGGAGCTCGTGCAGTGGAAGAGCCAGGATGGCGCCGCGATCGAGGGCGTTCTCCACAAGCCCGCAGACTTCGTCGCCGCCCGCCGCTACCCGCTGCTCGTGGTCATTCACGGCGGGCCGACCGGGATCTCGCGCCCGGCGCCGTTCACGAGCACCAGCACCTATCCCATCGACGTCTGGCTCGGCAAGGGCGCGCTCGTGCTCGAGCCCAACTATCGCGGCAGCGCGGGCTACGGCGAAGCGTTTCGTGCGCTCAACGTGCGCAACCTCGGCATCGGCGACGCGTGGGACGTGCTCTCGGGCATCGATGCGCTCGTCGCTCGCGGCCTCGTCGACGATACGCGCGTCGGCGTGATGGGCTGGAGCCAGGGCGGGTACATCTCGGCGTTTCTCTCGACGCATGACAGCGCGCGCTTCAAGGCCATTTCCGTGGGCGCCGGCATTTCTGATTGGATGACGTACTACGTCAGCACCGACATCACGCCGTTCACGCCGCAGTACCTCAAGGCGACGCCGTGGGACGACCCGGACATCTATCGAAAGACGTCGCCCATCACGTACATCAAGGGTGCAAGGACGCCGACCTTGATTCAGCACGGCGCGACCGACGAGCGCGTGCCGCCGCCGGACGCGTTCGAGCTCTACCGCGGGCTGCTCGACCAGGACGTGCCGACGAAGCTCATCGTCTACCGCGGCTTCGAAGGCGTCGGGCATGGGCCGTCGAAGCCGAAGTCCAGCCGAGCGGTCATGCAGCACAACCTGGAGTGGTTCGACCAGTATTTCTTTGGGAAGTGACGACCACCGGTATGCTGAAGACGCTCGGCAGCGGCGATGGCTTCGAGATTGCCTGGGCCAGGGCCTAAATTCTCGCGGGGACGCGGCGGATCTCAGTTCACCCCGGTCCACGTCTCGTCGGGATCGAAGGCCTCGATCGCCTTGGCCAGGGCCGACTCCGCGCCCAGATCCTTTTGGCGCACGACGCCGTCCGCCCCAACGAGGAAGACCATCACGCCCGATGAGCGATACTCGGCGGGATAGGCCAGGAACGCGAAGCCGCGAGTCATCTTGCCGTTGACGATGTACGACTCCCCGCCGCCTTTGGCGTTCTTCCCCTGGGCCTTCAGCAGACGGAAGTAGTAGCCGTGAAAGGGCTGCGGTCCGGCGTGTTCGGCCTTGGCGGTCGCCTCGCCGCTCGCGAACGCCAGCAGCGGGCCGATCGGGCTCTCGGTGTCCCCGTTCGCGGCTTCCCAGAACAAGCCGTCATGCCGCCCCGGCGTGCTGACGATGTGTTGGGCGTACTGGTGGGTCGCGTCGCCATCGTGCGCGCGGGCAAAGTACTCTTTTTCTGCGGCGACCAGTTCCTGGCAGATCCGAATGGCCGACTCTTCATTGCGGCCGACGCGGCGGTAGAGGATCTCCTGCTTACCGGCGTCGGTGTCGAAGGACCACTTGGAGTCCTTGCTCACCAGCGGAATCGGAAACGGCCAATTCTCTGCGCCGACGAAAAGCGCCGTGCGATTTTCCGCGTCGAGACCAATCCGATGCATTTTTTGGTACATCGTCACGAAGGTCGCGCGGCTGCTCTGATCCTCGGCCGTGTCCCCAGAGCTGACGAGCGCCTCGGCGTCCGGGCCGAGCACAGCGAGAAGCGCGGCCGCGTCATTCTTCTGCGCCGCGTCGAACAGCGCCGCGCCTGCCGCCCGGGCCGAGTCGAACGTTTCCTGCTTCGGGGGCGCCGGCGCCGGCGAAGCGCAAGAGACGAGCGAGGCTGCGCCCGCCAGCATGAGAGCCCCTACGAGCGTGCGACCCTGTTGCCGCGACGTCATCGCTCACCCCTTCCTCGACCCTTGCCTTGAGCGGGCGCGGGCGCCGGACGAGGAGGGGGCGCGGACCTCGGCGGCGCCGGACGAGCGCCCATGCTCTGCTGTCCTCGGTTGGCATTGGTGCTCGTCACGCCGCCGTGGCTGATGCCACTGAACGCGCTCGATTTCGTCCCGGTCGGCGGCGCCGGTGGCTTCGGCTGCGGGAAGCCGCGATCACTCTTGGCGTCGACCGCTGCCTTGGGCGGCGTGGCGGGCTTCGGCCCCGCCGGGACCCGAACAGGTTCGGCTTTCGTCGGGGCCGGCGCGCGGCTTGTGGCTTGGCCCACGACTGGCCTTCCGGGATTGGCGCGAGACTCGACTTTGGGCGGAGCGGCGGACCGCTCGGGTGCGGGTCGTGGCGGGTAGTGGCGATCCACCACGCTCGGGCTGTGCGACACGTACGCGTCGCGCCGGTAGTTGACGCGGTGATTCGACCAGTCGAACCCCCAGTTGTGCAGCCCCCAATTCACCCGGCCCCACTGGCCGGCCACGCGGAAGCTGAGATCCCATCTCACGTGCGGACCCGCAACGAACCCCGCCCCGAAGGCAAACTCCGGCCAGGGATCAATCGGCGCGCCGAAGACGCTCCAGCAGTCGTAGCTGGGGACATATTCCGTGTCGGCGGACGCCGGCTCGATGACGATTGTCCCGTCCTGCGTGAGGACCGTGATTTGCGAGTTGCTCTGAAGCGTGCCGGCGGCGATGGCGCGTTGGCGCAGCACCTGCACGGCCTCCATGACGTCGTCCGGCTGATTGAAGTACGCGTCGCCGAGCGCCGACGTCCAGGATAGGTTCTGGTCCATCATCGTCAGCACGACCGGGAACTCCGTGAGCCCTTTCACGCTGGAGTCCCAGCCCATCTTGTCGACGCTCGACGCGACCTGGTCGGGCGTCAGGCTGCCGTTCTGCAGCAGCCAGTGCGCGGCCTCGTCCACTTGGGCGGGATAGGTGGCGGCCGCCATGACTTCCGCGGCCAAGTCGTCGGGATAGAGGGCGATCGGGGCGACTAGTTGCTCGAGTTGATCCGGGTCCTGTTGCGCCCGGACCGAGATGTGGGGCGCCCAAACCATCAGGGCGCTCGTCAAGGCCGCGATCGTGAGTACCTGCGTCCGGCGTGTTGCACGCATGGAGCAGCACCTCTCCAGGAATGGTCTCACAGCCGCGTTTATGGACACAACGCGGTCGGGGCCGGTGCTACTGGGAGTGAGTATTCGGTCTCAACACGCGCAGCCACTTCTTCACCGGATCGTAGAAGCGATCGACGACGCGTTCCTTGAGCGGGATGATGGCGTTGTCGGTGATCGTGATGTGCTCTGGGCACACCTTCGTGCAGCACTTCGTGATGTTGCAGTAACCAATTCCGAAGGCCTCTTTCAGCTCGTCGACGCGGTCCTCCGTGTCGAGCGGATGCATCTCCAGAGCGGCGGCGTGGACGAGGAGCCGCGGGCCGATGAACTGGTCGTGCTTCCGGTGGTCGCGCAGGACGTGGCAGACGTCCTGGCAGAGGAAGCACTCGATGCACTTCCGGAACTCCTGGACCCGGTCGATGTCTTCTTGCTGCATCCGCCACGTGCCGTCTGGCGCATCGGCCTTCCGTGGCTTGAACGGTTTGATTCGTTTCTTCGCCTCGAAGTTCCACGACACGTCGGTGACGAGGTCCTTCATGTGCGGGAAGGTCTGGAGCGGCTCGATGGTGATCGGCTTGTCGGCGGGCAGCGTGTTGAGCCGGGTCATGCACATCAGCTTCGGCTGACCGTTGATTTCAGCCGAGCACGATCCGCACTTGCCCGCCTTGCAGTTCCAGCGGCAGGCGAGGTCCGGCGCATGCGAGGCCTGAATCGCGTGCACGGCGTCCAGGACGACCATGCCTTCGGTGATGTCCGTCTGATAGTCCTCGAACGCCCCCTGGCCCGCGGTGCCGCGGAAGATTCGAAAGGTCTGCAGGGCCATCGCTACTTGTTCTCCTCGATCACCTGCTGCAATTCGGCAGGAATCGGCTCAAGGGGCTCGCGCGACAACTGCATCGAGCCGTCGGCGCCCTTCCGGATCGTGAAGTTGAACGTCGAGAACTCGTCCAACTTCTTCGGATAGTCCTCGCG
>Ga0182024_10005060_pt1 | contig 29809 bp, 30 predicted proteins | sample P32metaG_FD_120480 | JGI IMG/M metagenome (GOLD analysis project Ga0182024, IMG submission 120480) | Permafrost microbial communities from Stordalen Mire, Sweden - P3-2 metaG (Illumina Assembly) | ecosystem: Environmental > Terrestrial > Soil > Wetlands > Permafrost | place: Sweden: Stordalen...
CGCGCACCTCCGGTATTTTGCCGCTCAACACCTCGGCCATGGGGCACTGGTCATGGGGCATAAAAGTTCCGTCCGGACGGAACATCTTGAACGAGCCACAAAACCGCTCATCGGTATCCCCGAATGCTGGCTCCCGGCCCCACAATTGCGCGGCCCGGGGATTGAATTTTTCAATCACCCCCGAGGCATCGCAGGAATAGACAGCCACGGGACTTAAGTCGAACAGGTCGCGATAGCGCTCCTCGCTCGCTCGCAACGCCTGTTGCGCTTGCGTACGCTCGATGATGTCGCCGGCCCGCGCTTCCTCATGCGCCCGACGGGACTCCTCCGCTCCAACACCTACGCCCGGAAAGGCGCTGCCGGCGGCGACCGGGTGAACTGGATCGGAAACGGGGTCTGGAGGGGATTGACCTGAAATCGAGTACTGCAAATTCGGCATTATACAAGGCTGATGTTCGCCTAATACCAGGATAAAAGACAGGCTTAACTTTTGACCACTCGGGAAGGGCCAGTGAAGCCAAGGCACCGCTTCGCCGTCTTTCCTATCGCGGATGGGGCAGGCGATGTCGGCTTGGGGTTTTCAAAGTGGAAGATCGGTTGTTTGATGATTCACTCATTTCGAGTCTCCTTTGTTTGGTTTCTCCCGAATGGGACCGGCAAAAGTGAAGGCAGGCGATGCAGCGGGGTATTGTCATGCCCTACACGGATTCTTGGAGGGGGCGGGTATTGACTGCCCGCGCGGCTGCTACTTCTGCTAGAATTCCTGACGGGAAACCGAAAAGGGGGGGAGGCGTGAGGGTGAGCAATTCCCATCCCGCGCCGGAAGCGCGGCGCATTCCTGACACGGGGCGAAATTTGAGAAGGCTCAAAGCGAAGCGGCAGTGGAGCCTGCCTGCTCAAATCTCGTCCGGTGTGCCGCGATGGCGGGCAAGTCGCGGTCTGGCTGTCCCCGTAGCGGCGAGCAGCGAAGGGGAGACAGACGGCAACTGCGGGGAGAGGGGCGTTGCGGGGAAACCTCCCCGCTCGAAAGGGGAGCGCCGCACGAGAGTCGGCGCTTGGGGAAAGTCGTTTCCCCAGGCAGAATCAACGGTTGACAATGTGTACAGTATAGGTTACACTGGCAAAATCAGAAATAGAGAAAATCCGTGCTCAAACCCGGCAACTATGACCTCATCGTTTATCGCGACCGTTCAGGACAGAGCCCATTTTCAGAATGGCTAGCATCCCTCGATACAAGGACGCAGGACCGCATCGTTACCCGTGTGGCGAGACTCAAATGGGGCCAGTTCGGCGACTTCAAACCGCTGGATGGAGGGATCTACGAATTGCGGCTCTTTTTCGGACCGGGCTACCGGGTTTATTTCGGGGAGCATCGCGGCACGATGATTTTGCTTTTGACCGGAGGAGATAAATCGACTCAGAAAAGGGACATCAAAACGGCGAAGGAATATTGGGAAACTTATTTGGAGGATAATACATGAAACAAACAGGCAAAAGCGGTGGCATTCCATTCGACGAAATCCGACTTCACTTCCTGAAGGATCCAAAGCGTGCTGATTTCACATTGAAACTCGCGTTGAAGGAATTCGAGGAGGATGGCGACGTAAACGCATTGCTCGATACGCTTCGGCTGATCGCGCAAGCCCAAGGCGGGCTTGCGAAGCTGGCTCGCGAGACGACCATCAGCCGCAAGGCCCTCCACGAAGCGTTATCGCCGGACGGAAATCCGCGGCTCCGCACATTTCAGAGTGTGCTGGAAGCTCTTGGAATCAAGATGAGCCTCAAGCCTGTCCACGGTCAGGCTTTGTTGCGCTAAGAAATGGTGTTCGCGGGAGGACGCGCTGACTTGGCGCGGCCTGGACCGCTACGCGGACTTACGACATCGAAAATTGTGCCCCAAACAATTCCTGCCAAACACGCAAAGCGTCGCCAGTTCGACCGGCCTTCTCAAGTTGAATCGCCTTTAGGCATTGGTCGGAGGCATCTCTTAAGGCGATTTTTGCTGCGTCCTTTTCGGCTGTATTCATTCGCATTGAGACATCCGGTCCCAGCTTCGCGGGGTCGGGCCAAATGTCATGAATACGATCCGCTGCGGTGCTGAAAAAGCCTTTCAACTCATAGCGGTAATCGCCACCGAAATCACCGTCGAAAATTTCGAGTGCCATAACTTCAACTAGGAAAGAAGGTTTAACTGGCCGCTGCTTGTGACGGTTCCAAGTCTTGACCATTCTCACCAATCCTTTCCACTCGGACGAGTAGGCAGCGTGCTTGTCGCGCGCTAGGTCCTTATGTATTTCCGGATCAGTTTTCACCCATTTCTCAGAGGACTTTGTATCCGGCACTTCGTAGTGCTTGTCGGCGTCGAATGCAGTCACGACGTCAAAACTCATGACTTCTTCCTCGGCCGCATTCTTGAACGCGATACCGACGGACCGAGTTTGAATTGTTACGTTGTCTCTCCCGTACTCTTCGCCCATAATTCGCGACACTTCATTCAGAATTACTGATGGATCATCATCGCGATATTTTTGGTCTTCACCTCCGAGGACGCAGAAAATGTCGACATCCTTCAGAGGTTTCGTTTTTGTCCAGCGGGCGTATGATCCTGAGAGAAAATCGCGTTGGACGTGAAACGTTCGGTCCATTACTGAGCGGATTTCCCTCTGGCGCCGAGAAGCGTCCTTGGTTTCCTTTTCAGTCGGTGTGCTGATCTTGCCTTTGAATTTTGCGAATGCTTCGGATACGGTCATCATATCATTTCCAGTAGGATGTGCGGGAACCATAACTGCCTCCGCTGATTGTGGTTCCGAGCGAGTATTGTTTAAGTCCGGTCGTGTCGGCGTACTCAGTTTTCGTGAAATTAGGAACGTCTGGCCGCCCATCCTTATTATCGACTAGGAAACGATATGGGCAATCAGAAGCCATCACGCCGGCTTTCTTTAGGTGATATTTGATGTCGGCGATGTCGACCCAGAAGCCGGTTTCTGCGGCATCGCATTTGTCCCAGTCGAGATCCCAACGTCGAATCAAGTCACGGGTGCCTGGTTTGAAAATCTCCAAAGTGACTTTGCGGAGGTGGCCGGATTGCAGCCATGTTTTGAGCCCAAGTTCCAATATGGAGCGATCTTCGATGAACTTTTCCATACTGAGTCCAGAATCGCGGATAATGTTCCCAAGTAGCATCAGCATTTTGTCGGAAAAATGAGTGACTACGTGGGAAAACGTCGAAGTTAGTGTGGCCGTTGCGCTCATGATTTTAGAAACTCTTCCAGATCAAGTGTGAGGGATGACGAGCCGGTTGAAGATTTTTCTTCTTCGGCGAATTGTTCATTTTTCTCTCGGACCGTGATGCGGTCGCTGAACTTCGCGAGTTCGGTGTTACTCCAACCCAAGTCTTCCTGTTCGGCTGGAATCGAAACTTTCCACTCTTTGCTGGTGGCGTCGAAGGCAAGCGCGGATTCGTTAGCGTTGTCGGGGTCGACGGCATCGTCATTATAAAGGCAGTAAATGCGGACACGGTCACCGGAGCCGGCGGAAATGATTGGGAAGTCTTTGACGCTCTCGGTGGCGATGATCTGGGCTGCGATTCCAGAGACGGAGAGCAGTTCCTTCCGGGCGGCGCTTTTTTCGTCGGGAGCCAATAGGTGTGCAATGGCTTCCCAAGTCTCAGCACCGGTGCGGTGTGGGGATGATAGAAAATCTCGTCGGATAGTGCTCATTTGGATGACGTGTTATTGGCCGCCGACTTTTTGAAAGATGCCTGAAGCTGCTGGAATGTGAGGCTACCGATGTCCGCGGCGGTCTGCTTGTCGGTGGCGCAGGCATTGACGACCGCTTTTCGGAGACGCCTGCCATCGAGGCCTTCGGATAGTTCCGCCAGAGTTTTAAGATGGTCGCTCGTAATGAGTTTCTCGACCTTTGGGAAGGCGCGTGCCAGTTCCTCAAGCGTATCCTGGATGATGTGGCGGCGTCCCTCTTCATCCGGCGGTTCGATTCTTTCGATTAGGTCGGCTCGGGAAAGAAAGGCTTCGTCGATGGCTTCTGAAAAATTGCTCGTGGCGATGAATAGCAGGTTAGGATGCTTCATCGCCAAATGGTCGATCTGTGCCAAAATAGCGTCAGTGGCGCGATGCACATCAACCGGATTTGTTTCCATGCTCATCCTGGAACGGTTTGCGGCGAGTGTTTCCACCTCATCAAGCAAAACGAGGAGCGGGTGATGATCAGCCTGTTCGGAAATCGTCGAAAGCAGATCGAGTACAGCGCGCTGGCTTTTCCCGAGGGATGAACTTGTAGTGGAATGCGGCTCAACCTCGACGTAGCCAAAATGTCCTTCGCTCCGGAAGCTGCGTGCAATTTGACTGGCAAGCCCGCGGGCAAGTGAGGTTTTTCCGTTGCCAGGAGGTCCGACCAGCAAAATGACCCCATGCAGCGGAACCTTGTCTGCCGCTACCTTTTGCCGAAGGGTAAAATTTAGAATTCCCTGCGCGAGCAGTCGATCCTTCTGGGCAGTAGGAATGAAGATGCTTTTCCAGAGAGCATCGAATCGATCCTCGGGTAGCGAGCAGCTATCGAGAATCCCTTTGGCCTCTACTTTTTTGAACTTCGGTTTGGTCATTTTACGGGTCGGTCAGAATAAATGAATTTTAAGCTTGCGTCAAATAAAAACCACAATAGAGAGCGTTGACTTCAACCGATAGCCCCAATATATTGTGGTTGTATGCAAAAAACAGTGGACCTCCACAGCATGTTTCTGGGCCTGCAAAACGAGATGTTTCAGCGGATGGAAACGGTCAGAGCGAACATTGGGCATGCCCCGACGATGGGAGATGAGGCGGAAGCAGAATGGATCGAGCTGTTCCAACATTTTCTTCCAAAGCGCTATCAGGCCGACAAAGCCTTTGTCGTCGATTCGAACGGCACGATCAGCGAACAGATGGATGTCGTGGTTTTCGACCGCCAGTATTCCCCGTTCATGGCGAAGCTGAAAAAAGCGAACTACGTTCCTGCGGAAAGCGTTTATGCGGTCCTGGAAGCCAAACAAGACCTTACGGCTGAGCACATAGAATACGCCGGGAAAAAGGCGGCTTCGGTGCGGAATCTCCACCGAACGGCTATGCCGATCGTCCACGCTGGGGGTACGCATCAACCGCGGAAGGATTTCACAATTTTGGCGGGCTTCTTCTGCCACGCGAATGGTTGGAAGAAGGAGGCGTTTGGAAAGCCATTCGACGCGGCCCTCAGAACTGCAGCCCCAGCGGAGCGACTGGATTTTGGTTGCTGCCTCGAAGCGGGATCCTTCTTCGTCGATTGGCAAAGTGGTCAGCCATCGGTGAAAACTTCCGACAAAGACACCGCTCTGGTGTCGTTTGTCCTCGGAGTCATCGCAGCGCTTCAACGACTCGGAACGGTGCCGGCGTTGGATTTGGGCGCCTACCTTTCTCCGATGCTGACGAAGGGGAAGGTCGCAGTTCCATCGCCGACGAAAAAGAAAGATCCGAAGGTGAAGAAGACCTGAAATCAGAATTGGCGTCGTGAATGAGACGGACCGATGGAGGACATCCATCCGGCCACCGACATCCCGGCCCGCCGCTCCACACCAAAGCTCACGCTCGGACTTGTCATCGATGTAACGGGTGAGGTTTGCTGGCATTTGAGGGCTTGAAGTGACTGATTCTGTATGGTATTCATTGACGAAAGCGTCAGGTAAACGTCCAAAAAAAAGGGCGGCTACCGGGGTCGTCATCAAACACTATACGTAATCGTCAACCATGAGTCAACCCTGATGGCAGAAATTTTTTCGGAACGTCTGAAAGCAGTACGTGAACGGCGCGGAATGAGCCAAGCGGACTTGGCAAAAAAGGCGGGATTGCAACCGACGGCAATCTCACATTTCGAGACGGGAACCCGGTCGCCCTCCTTCGACAATCTGCGGAAGCTCGCGGACGCGTTGACCGTTTCCACGGATTTCCTCATGGGACGTTCGGAAAAGGAGGAAATGATGGGACCCGATTCCGACAGCCTGTTCCGCGACATTGAAAAACTATCGGAGGAAGACCTTGATGCGATGCGGATGATGAAGGATGCGTTGCTCAAGAGAAAGGGAGGCGGTGCATGATCTCCGGGGTACGGCAACGGGAAATTATCCAGTGCGCCTGGAACTGCGTTGAATCTCGCGGCTTCACTTCGCTGCCGATTGATCCAAAAGTGATCGCCTCGGCGGCAGGAATAGGAGTAATGCCGTGGAAACCGACAAGGCTCGGTGTTTCGGGCTTTTTGATGCGGTCCGGCAATGAATTTGGAATCGGATATTCGACAGCCATCGCAAATGTGGGGTTTGAGAATTTCACGATTTCCCATGAGCTAGGCCATTATTTTTTGGATGGCCATCCGGAGGCAATTTTTACCGGAGGAAATGATCGGCACTATTCGCAGAGCGGATTCGTGTCAGACGACGTGCACGAAAAGGAGGCAGACGCATTTGCGGCCGAATTGCTGATGCCGGAAGAATTTTTCAAGGAGGCGCTGCGGAAAGGCGGAACCGGATTTGCTGGAATTCAGTATCTTGCAGAACTTGGCCGCACTTCGCTCGTTGCCACGGCAATCCGATTTGTAAAAATCACCGGCGATCCCGTCGCCATTATCTTGAGCAGCGGCTCGACAATCGAATGGTGTTTTTTGTCGAAGGAGCTCTCTCAATGCCGGGGTGTGCACATTCTAGCAAGAGGGACTTCACTGCCGGCAAATGGCGCCACTGCTCGCTTTAACCGCGATTCGTCGCGGGTCGAGCGTGCGGAAAAAATGGAGACTGATTGCTCGCTCAGCGATTGGTTTGAGCGGGCGCCCGACGTTGAATTTCAGGAGGACGTTGTCGGCCTCGGTCATTACGGTAAAACATTGACCGTCCTGTTCACGGAGGAGGCGCTTCGCGATGAAGACGAGAATGAGGACGAAGAGGACGACGATGCCGGGAGCGGCATGCCCTCCTCACGCTGGCAGCGTAACGATAGGGAGCGCGATTAGCCATGAAGCAGCAAGCGGCAGAAATCCTTTTAGACATTCGTCTTCACCCGAAGCTCGACAAGATGCGGAAGAGCAAAGGCTTTTCCACGGACATGCAGTCAACGCACGCGCTCTTACTGAATCCGAAGAACAGGAGGACGCAAAAAATCAACGCCTACCGTGCCTGGCTAAGTAAAAACCAACCGTGCATTTTCGGGAAGGCTGCGGCGACCCAAAAGCGAGTCTTCATCTGCCTGATTGAGGAGAACGATATTCTTTGCATGCGCAAAGGCGATGAAGACCTACGCGACACGATTCAAGATTATCGACAGATCTGGAAGCGCTATGCGCTCGAAGGTCGTCACTCCTCATTCGTGTTGGCGGTAATCGGCGACAGTTTGGCGAATGAGACGCCCGGCGAACGTTTGAAAGAGTTCTGCCGGCGCCTGCTGGAACTTTACATGGATATTCCGGAGGTGGCGGACGACACGATCATCCCGCAACGCGAATACGTTTTTCTGAAACTCAGCACAGCCGAGGAGAAGATTCTGAAATTCGCAACACTGCCGAACATCTTTTGCGCGCAAGGCGATGGCCGCTGGTGGCAGGATCATCGCTGTCCTGGCGGTGTAATGATCACTTCAAATGCGCTCGGCCACAATGTTTACTCACGGAACAAGCGCGCTCCGATTGACGAGGGACAAAAGATCGAGGCTCTGGAGACAGCGATGCGCACGATAAACAATGCGTATCGCGAAAAGCCGAGTAAGCGGCCCGGTGCATTGAAGCATTGCCCGGCTACGTTTCTGGTGCCGAAAGGAGAAGGAAGTTTTCCGGTTTTGAAGAAGGATGTCGCGGCCTTCGCTCCCGATCACTACGAGGGCTACTTTAATACGGACCACCTCCTACCGTCCGTATTTTTCCAAGAGGCCCGTGACCCGAAGGATATCCCGCTCTATCAGGACTTGGGCTTGAAATACATCTACGATGGGAAAGCAGACCCGAAGGACCATGCGGATTTGATGCTTGGAAGCGACGCAACTTGGTTTGAGGTGAAAAGGAATCTCGACAGGCTTCCTCGCACTCTCGATCCGGAGACAGTCGCGACCTTGACCCCAAAAATGGAGGGGCAATTGAAGAATTGGGCGCTTGAACGTTTAAAAGGACGGATGTAAGGCGCTGTAATCCCCCGACAAAAACATTATGCCTGAAAACGGACCCACATCGGAGATGGCAGAAAAACTATCTCAAGAACTCTTTGGGATATTCGGATGGGAGACGGTCGGTCCCAGAAACCAGAACTGGATGTGTGTAAATCATGAAGCTCATAAGACGAAGGCGGGCACGCATCCCTCAGATCTAGTGTTTCGATATAACGACCCGCATACAAATTACACCATCTACCTGAATTCCGATGTCAAAAGCTATGCGAAAACAACGATCAATAAAACCTCTCTGACTATTGCCCTGAACAGTCTCGCTGACGCGACCAATTGCGCAAACGCCAGTGAAGAATGGGCCTCCATTTATACTCGCGAAGGCGAGTTGCGAAGAACATACGGGTTACTTTTTATTTACAACCACGACGGCGAGTACGACAAAGATTTCGTAGCTATGCAAGAAAAGGTGCCGGTGGACCGCGTACCTCTGGGGAAAAACAACCGCGTTTATGTTTTTTCTCCGCAGTTGATATCGTATCTTACAACTGTCGCTCAGGACATCAAGGTTCTATACGCCGGAGGGACATATGCTTTTCACTACCCAGATATGATCTACGCACATCCTCGTCATCATGAGCTGAACGTGGCTTCGGTAGATTACCTCCTTGGCCCGTGGCAAATTGTAAAAGGCAAGAAGAATGATGGCAGCGAACAAATCACATGCTACTACGTCGGAACCGGTCAAGAGCCTGACGAATTCAAATTTCTTGTCGATTACCTTTTTCGGTTTCAGCTCGTCGAAAGTATCCCTATTTCGGTTCGCCTGCCTCACGCCGGCGACGATGCACAACGCAATTTTCTAAAGGCCAAAGCAGAATATGCAACAGACTTTTATGATCTGGACGAGTTCCAAAAGCGCCTCGCGCTAATCAGGTTCTATCCTGTCACGTCGACGGTGCGGAGGTTTTCGACCGAGAACATCGGATTGGAGGTGCGGTAATGGCGCAACATCGCTTCACCTCCAAATACTTTGCCGATGACAAAGATATCGCAGACATCTTACTTCAGGGCCGCTTTACGCAATCGGTTCTCCATGAATACGCCCGCTCCCGCGGACTTTTTCTGTCATCGCAGCTTTCCAAGAAGGAACTTGTTGATGCGCTGAAAAGTCTCACTTGCAGTTGGAACCAGGTGTCCGAGTTAGTTGGGAGGCTGGACACGCAAGAACGGGCGCCGCATTTCCTGCCACGAAAGAAGAGCGGGATATTCTCTGACGATGAAGTCGTTCAATCCGTAGAAGCACTACGCGATCTTCACGCTTTACAAAACGAACGAATTGAACTCAAGAAAACCTCGGATTCACTTTACACAATCGAGATTCATTACGAGGACACGTTTTACGATCGCACCCGATTACTCCAAAAGGAGCCTAGAACAGCCCGCATCCACATCGAAAGGACAGCGGACAAACTCAATCTACGGGTTGAGGACAATGAAAAAGCGAAGGAAATAGCGCAAGCGTTCACGACCTCTCTGGCGAAGGAAGGTGAAGAGGCGACAAAAATCATTGAGTTATCTGAGATTAAACAGCCGCGGCAGCGCACGGCATTTTTTATCGAGCTAATCAAAGGCATATATGCTCATGAGCTGACGGACGTTTCCGATTTGAAGGTCGAATATATGTCACCCGTTCCGGGAGACGGAGAGGCGGAAGAGCCTTCGGAATCTACGCTGGCAAGCCAGAGAAAGAAGAAGACCGAATTGAAAGCGAAGCTGAAATCCGCGGCACTTTCTGGTTCCGGTTTGTTGTTTTCGCGAGAGTATCAAGAGTTGGTAAAATCAAACTTCTATCTATGCAAGGTAGTCTGGACAGTGGATCATACATCAGCCGTTGGGCCGCGACTGGCGCTATCTGCTGAGTTTTCGGAGCCAGATACCGGTACCGGCTTCCGCTATGCCATTCTCGGAAAATGGGAGCGGAATGACGAAGGCGATTTTAAGAAAACTCGCATTCGGTTGAAACCGCAGGAGGCAAAGGGCTACGAGGACGCAATCGAAACTGCGGCGTTTGAAGCGTACGATTTTGTCACGTCACCGGACTTCAAATTCGAAGAGGACGAGGAGGAAGCGAATGACTAAAAAGTTTAAGTGGTTTACGATGCGACCGTTCGCTCCTCGGCACCTGAAAAAGCTGGTTGTTAAGCTTCAGGAAGGCGCCTACTCCGAAGCCGTCGGTAAGGGGTTTGTAGTTGATGAAGTCCGGGAGCGAAGTGCAACCTTTCGCTACATCGAGCGGAACGACGTAACTGAAACAATCCAAAGCCCGCTCGGCGGTCAGACGGAGTATCGGCTAGTCACTTATAACCAATGCATTTTCGATCTTTCGGTCGATTGGCCGCAATGTGAGATACAGGACGGTTTTCGCCTGGCGACGAAGGTGTTTAATCTTTTGGCCTCTCATCTGGATTTTGGAGTGGTAATTGAGGATCAAGAGGTTCATTTGTCGCGACTGGTAGATGCGCTTAGGCGAAATACGCCGGATATTCAATTTGTGGCGATGGTAGTAACAGATATCCAAGTGGATGGTCACAGTTCCGCACGATGTGAAATATCAAGCACTGAGGATGCGTTTGCCAAAATTAAACTAATTACGCAAGCTAGGGCTCATCATCTGAGTCAGATAAAATTCCGGTGGTATATTAACGGACGGGAGTGCGTGGGTTCGGTTTCTTCAGATGGGCGCTGCTCACTTGCGGCGCATGAATGTGATCTCGCGGCGTTACACCTAAAGAAGGTTGTCGGTATGTCGGTCAAAGAGTCTTAGATGTTAAGGAGAGAACGTCGTCCTCATGGAGTTAGCGGAGGGCTTACGTGGAACCGGCCTTTATCGCCGTGGTGGCGCTTATGTGATAATGATTGTCAAGGTCGATGTGCAGCGCGAGTAGGGCGGTGAGGCGGCGGACGTATTTAGTGAAATCGAGCGCTTCGTCGGCGGTGAGCGGGCGGTGAAGCAGGACGGCTTCGCGATAGCTGAGCCATTTTTTGAGCACTTGGTACCCGCCGAGGGTGTAACTCCAGACGGCAGCGGGCACGTCGCGCCAGCGGGTCGTGGCGTTCAGGTAAATGTCCACGAAACCTTCCCCTCGCGCGGCACTGCGGACGTCGCCGGGCCCGGGCATGACCACACCACCCTGCCCAGCATAACCCCAATGGGCAGTCAGAGCGAGGTCGGGCGTCTTTGGTTTAGCGTCGGCGGCGATGGTAAGTTCGGCAAGGCCGCTTAGCCCGGGAAGAATTTTCTTGTCCGTCACGCCGGGGACATCGGCCTCGGGGTCAAGGAGAGTGGCGACCCGCCGGCCAAGCGCGGCTCCGGAACGCAAGGTGTCGGCGGATTGGGGGATTGGCACACGCGGCCAATCCTGCCGCAAGGCTCCGGCGTTTTCCGCGATGTAGGCGGGCGAGTGTCCAATGGCGAGCGTATGAAACCACAGAAGCCCAGATGTCTCATCGTCGGTGTCGGGATCGGGGCATCTAAGCTTGGCGAGGTACGTGCGGGCCATCGGAGAAAGATTGGTCCGGCGTTTCGCAGGAATGCTGGCAAACAGATCGCCCGCTTTGGCTTGAGCGGTGCCACCCTCCCAGATGTAGAGCGGGAAGAACGTCGTTCCCGGACGAGTCATGTGACGGTCGCCGAGCTGACGGGTGACGGCGAAAGGTGAACCTTCGCGCGAACGTTCGGCCTTTTGCCGCGATCCCATAAGCCAGTTTCCTTCCCGAATCATTCCGACCAACTCGTCCCGTTTCTCATCGAGAAGTTTGGTTTCGGGATGCCAATAAAGCCATCTAGTTTCGTAGGGACGATAGGCGAACCGGATGAACCTCCCGGAGTCGATGCCGGATTGGAGAAGATGGTTGCGAACGGCGCTGGCATTAAAGCGTTGCGTCGATTCGAATAGGGAGGGCATTTCTTCGCGCATTTCCTCGCTGTCCGACTTCGGGTCGAAATAACGCTGCATTCTTCGCCGAAGGCGATATTCGTCGATGTCGGTGAGCGCTGAATCACGACTGCTATTAACGCCGGGACATTTCCAGGGAAAGAGGGTCGGCAAGAGCGGCCAGGTAACATACTGGGCGGAGACGGTTTGGGGCTTAAATCCAAGGCCAAGAGCCAATACGGGAACTACATCCATGTATGGGCTAACTTTCTCGGGCGCGAGTGAAGCGAGCAACTCGACGGCTTTCTCCGCACCCCACCAGTTGCGGAATCGTACTTCCGCGCCGAGGGGCGTCATCCCTGCTGGCTTCGCCGGCCAGCGTTCAAGCAGGGCGATAGCGGTGCCGACTCCGATTCCTTCACGGTTGTGCTCAGTGCTAAATACGCTTGGGTCCGGCTTCCCTTCCGGCGTTCTTTTTCCAGTCTCTCGTTTGTCCCCATTGAGGCAATCGACAGTGATGCGGTCGAAGACTTCAAGAAATCGCTCGCGCATTCCAGGATGCGACAGCCCGTCCAGCCACGAATAATTTGAGATGTAGCAGACAATTCCGTGCGCACCCGGCGCCGGTGGCTGCGCTCCTGGCACGTCAGCGTTAGGCACACCTTCGACAATGCGGCGCTCAGCCATCCGAAAGAAACGAACATACAATTCATTCAAGCCTTGTCCTTGCGGTGCGGGCGCGGCCTTCACCGTGCGATACGCTTCACTGAGCGCGCGTTCTTCACCGATCGCTATGCCCGCAAAGCCGCTGTACGGTGGATTGCCGATGATTACGAGAATTTCAGCCTCGCGCTTGACGCGGTCGGCGGCATCGCGCTCGGCGGCGAGTTCGGGAAAGAGCAGGGTCTTCGGCTCCTCGGGGGGTACCCAGCCAGTGAGCGCATTCGTGAGGAAGACACCGGCGCGTTCTGGTTCCTTTTGTTTTTCGCCCTTCTTCGCCTTTTCAGGCTCATGGATTAACGGTGCGCCGAACCTCGCGAGCAGCAGATCGATTTGGAGATGGGCGATGACGTAGGGCGCGGGAAGTAGCTCAAAGCCAAAGAGGCGCGTCTGTGCGGCCGCCTTGGTCTGGAGTTGGGCCTGCGCTTCGCCGTAAGTATCCTTCCAATGCGCGTAGATAATTCGTAGCGTCTCGACCAAATAGGCTCCGGTGCCGCAGCAGGGATCGAGAACGACGACGCGCGGATCGGCGAGGCCATCGGGGATGCCGTAGTTTTCGCGCAAGGCTCGGTCCACCCGGGCGACCATGTAGCGTACGAGCTCGGGCGGCGTGTACCAGACACCGAATTGCTTGCGTAACTCGGGATCGAACTCCGCGAGGAAGGGTTCGTAGAAGTATTGGACCGCTTCGCCAAGTCGGAATCGGGCAAAGAAGTCAGCACGTTCGACCCGGGCCAGGGTTGATTCTGTCCAGTCGAGCACTTCCTCCAACCCGAGGTCGCGGAGCTTCTGCGGATCGGCGAGTTGATGGAATAGCGTGCGCAGGACGGGAAGGCCAAGGTGGTAGGCTGCTTCACGCCAGCGAAAGCGGTCACCCGGTTTTGGATTGCCTTCATTCCACAGCACCCATGCAGAGAAGACTCCGTAGAAAAGGGTCTGGATGAGTGTTGAACGAAAGAAATGAGCACCTTTTTCGCCCTCGAAGCGGATGCCAAGCGCCTCACCAAGGGCTTCGCTGACCGGTGCGAGAGTATTGCTCTCCGCTCCCTCGACGCGGGCGCGGGCTTCGCGGGCGTAGCTGGCGAGGTAGGCCGCGAGGTCGCGTGGTGCCGCAAGGCGAGCAGCGTGGAGGAGGACACGCCGGAGATATTCAAAAAGGCGTTCGCCTAGCCTTGGGTGCTCTCGCGGTTGACGGGCGAGCTCCCAAAAGAGAGATTCGCTTTCGGCGAGGAAAAAAGTCTCGCCCGCCGCAGGCTTGCCGGCTTCCCAAGTCCAGAGGGCAAAGGACCGGTAGTTTGTGAGAAGTATTTGCCCGTAATGCTCGAGATAGTTGCGAACTTGCGACGTTTGCGCGAGCGCATTGAGATCGTAGCTGATCGGCTTCACCTCTAATACGCCGCGTTCCGGTTTGAGGGCGAAGAGCGAGGTTTCGTCGGGATGCTTCTTGAGTTCCTTCGAGGAGAAAAATCCACCATCGGGCAATCCCGCGCCGCTATTCGCCGGATGGATAATTGCCGTGATCTTCGGCTTAAGCGTGCCACCGACTTCATTGAACAGATTTGCTAAAGCGGGGTACCCGGAGGTCTCGGCGGTCCCCGCGCCGCGCACGGCGGAGAGGTCTGCGAGGTAACTTTCCATTGGGGTCATGGTCGCACCTTGCGAACTGTTGAGACCAAAGTCACTCGATTTTTTAGAACCGATACGTTCGCGCTCGACCGGGAAGAAGCGGTTGTTGCAACCCTGCAACGAAGTTCAATGGAACGCACGCCGAAACCCAGCGGAACTTCTTTTAGTATCGATAATGTATTTTATCAATACTAGAATGGGCGATATCGGAGGGTGTGATGGTGGAAGACGGAATTTTGGCGCCAGTGGAAATTGGTGAACGAAAATTAACGGCGAGCGAATTTCAGTCCCTGGCGGACGTGCCGCCCGAGATCGAGTGGTTTGCGAACATCGGAAATGAGAACACGCGACGGGCATATCGGAATGACGTGCGCGAGTTTATGGCCTTCGCCGGCATTCATCATCCCGGCGAAATTCGCACGGTGAAACGGTCGCATCTGATCGCGTGGCGAAAGCAGTTGGAAACGCGGGGGCTGCAAGCGCCGACGATTCGGCGAAAACTTTCGGCGCTTTCCTCACTTTTTGACCACCTCTGCAATTCGAACGCCGTCGAAGGCAATCCTGCGGATGGAGTGACGCGCCCGAATGCCGGCGCGAATGAAGGGAAATCTCCGGCCCTGTCGGGCGAACGCGGGAAAGCACTTTTGGATGCGCCTTCGTTTGAGACGGTAAAGGGCCTTCGAGACAGGGCAATTCTCTCCATCTTGCTCCATCATGGGCTTCGTCGGGCGGAGCTTTGCAGTCTCAAAATTGGCGACCTGCAGGAGCGAAGCGGACTGATGCATTTCCGCGTCGAAGGAAAAGGCGGGAAAATGCGCTTCATACCAGTGCATCCGCACACAATTCAGCGAGTGCGGGAATACCTGGCTCACGTCGAGCACGGGCAAAACCCACGGGCGGCGTTATTCTGGCCGGTGAAGAATCCCCGTTCCGGTGTGCTGGAAAAGCCGCTGACGGGACACGCCATTTACAAGAACGTGGTCCAGAAATACGCCCGTCAGTTGGGTATTGAGCCAAGGGCAATTTGCGTTCACGGGTTGAGAGCCACGGCGGCCACGAATGCGCTCGATCATGCTGCGGACATCGCGAAAGTCCAAGAATGGCTCGGGCATTCGAGTATTTCGACAACCCGGCTTTACGACCGGCGGAAAACCAAACCCGAAGACTCGCCCACTTTCAAAGTGAGCTATTGAAAGCAACGTGAAGCATAAACCTGAGGAACAGGGCGACTGTCTGAATGGCCATGATTGAGGCGTCAAATCATTGGTGACATTGCCGGCTGAGACTTACCCGCCTCCTCTGGTTTTCTGTGAGGCTCAGCAATTCCGTCATATTTCTGTAATATTCTTGCGCTACAATGAGGCAGGAGCACGAATGGCTGAGATAGAGAAGGTTTCCGAGGCCGACCGATTGGAGCAGGCAAATTTGGAACGCGTCGTTGCGGACGTGGAGCGGACGCTCCTTGCATCACCTCCTGGTACACGCCCGTTCTTTAACGGCTTTCTCATGAACGCGAAGGCGCGTTTGGGAGTTCTTGACAAGAAGATCCACGATGAGGAACGCGAGAAGGAACAACAGAAGAGCAACGAAGTTGCAATAGTCCAGCTAGCCGAAAAAGAATCGGCTCTGAACTCCAAGGAGAAGGAAGAATACAGCGGTTTCCTCAAAGAGGATTTCTTCACGAAAAAGGACTTTGCACGTTTGGACCATTTCTACGCGCACTCCTGGGATCGGTTGAGTGAAGATGGAAAGGACCAGATGAGCCGCAGAATTTGGGAAGGTGTTCGCCGAGACGAATACAAATTTGCGGATTTGTCGAAGGATATTCAGGAAAAGGAAGAGAGTCGTGCTTACAAACTTTTGAGCGTCTCGCCAAAACAGTCCGCGAATGTGATGCGAATCCCGCAGAAAGACAAAAATGATTTCATCCGTGCCTATGAAAGCGGCAATCGTGAAGAGGCGGGTAAAATTCTGAATAAAGATACTTTCAAGGAGAACATGTTTCACGGAAATGGATCAGAGCCAATAGTGCATACTGCTGCCAAAGCAGACAGCGTTGCCGTAGTTGCACAGGCAAAGACAAGCGTAGCGGCGCAACCGGGCAATAGTGCGAAACCTGCACCTGATTCGTTGGGCAATGTCGATTTCTCCGGCATCAACCTGGGTGCAATGAAGCCCGCTGATAATGCCTCTCAAGGTTTAGTTGCGAATCTCCCAAGAAGCCCGAACGGTGCCTCACGTCAGTGCTGATCTATTTTGCAGCCGTGGACTGCTGTTGGAATGCCCACTCTGCAATCCCTGCCTCCAGCTCCGATTGCGCCATTCTTCCAACATCAATAAACACGTTGGTCAGAGCGTATTTCACGCGCTTGGCGTCTTCCGGCTGTAAACCCTGGTCAAGTTGGAGAAACAACTTGTCCGTCATGCCGTGAATTACCATCGCAGAGTCAACGGCGTCCCGGCGCGGTATCGGATAATTTGATTCGTCGATTAAAGGCTTTTCGATTTCGAGACGATTGATAAGGTCTGATTTCAGTGCTTCGAAATCGGCTCCGTCGTTTGCCTTGCCTGCCATGAAATCACATACGTGAGCCTGGTGGTCGTTGAAGATGGCGACCGCAAGCGTTCCGGTGCCGCGTGTGCCGTTAATGCCGTCGCGCATCGTATTCCCTACTTCTTTTGCGAAAGGCTCCAGTCCCAGCTTCGGTGAGAGCAAATTCCAATTCGCGGCAAAATGATTCAGGTATTCGTCTGTCATGTAGGCCGGTCGATAAGAGTGTGGGGCGGTTCCGTACTTAGCGAGATAGAGAGCCTCGATCCGCTGATGCTCCTGGGCCATGTGCTGCATGTAGGGCACGGGGCTGCCGTAGTATTCCAGGCTACCGGCGATTTGCAGGAAAATCTCGGTCAAGTCGCGTTGGGCCGGCTTGAATCCCTTCGCCGGGTCGAACGAGGCCAAATATTCGGGCTTTTCGGCGGCGCTGGCCGTCGTGGCAGCGACGCTGAGCAAGGACATGAAAAGAGCGAGCACTACCAGCACGAATGGGTGGGAGTAACAGTTTCTTAAGGGCTTTGGTGTAGTCTGAAACATAATCCTGGAATTCTGTTTCATGTGGGGGTGCAAAGAACATGAGTGCGAGGGGCGCATACGACGCCGAAGGGCGGCGCAAATATTTGAGCCGAACCGAAGGGCAAAAGTTCCTGAAACAGGCGGCGCTTTTGCCGAAGCAGGACGCCCTATTCTGCCTGACAATCTATTACACCGGCTGTCGCATTTCCGAAGCCTTGGGTTTGCGAAGCCAGGATATCGACCTTGAGATGAACGCGATCCGGATTCGCTCTCTGAAAAAGCGCGAAAGAAAGGAGATTCGCCGCATCCCTGTTCCAAAATTCCTTGCGAATGAATTGATGAGCCTTGCCGCTACGGGGAGGGGCGAATTGATATGGTCATTCTCGCGTACAACCGGCTGGCGCCTCATCAAAAGAGTGATGAAGGCTGCCGGCATTTCCGGAATTCACGCAACAACAAAGGGGCTTCGTCATGGTTTTGGCGTTCGAGGGGCGATGGTGCAAATTCCCGTAAGCCTCATCCAAAACTGGATGGGGCACTCCGACCCCTCTACCACGGCGATTTACCTCGCTGTGAGGGACGAAGAAGAGCGGGAACTCATTGAGAAGACTTGGCGATAAAACAGACGCAAAAGCTTGATTTTCCGAGTGTTTTGAGGGAGCATCCGTGAAACAGAATTCCAGGATTTTGTTGCAAGGCGATTCGCCGCTGGAATCCTGTCTTCTCCGCCGCATTGAGAGCCCAAATGACCGTAAAGACCGTTTTCCAGCGAGTTGCGTTCTCCCCTGGCGAGTTCGCCGCGATGTTCGGAAAATCCCAAACGTGGGGTTATCGGCAGATTTATGCGGGGAGAGTCAAGACCATCACGGAGCACGGCCGCATTTTGATTCCGGCGGCGGAAGTGGAGCGAATCCTCGGCAATGCCGACATTTATTCCGGCAGAGAGCCGACGCCTTCCGTGAGGGCGCGGCTCGCCAAACTCAAGCCGGATCAACAGACAGTTTGGCGGCGCTTTTTAGCGGACCGGAGACGAAAGGATGGAAAAGAGAAAGCCGTTGTGGCAGTGGCTGGCGCTTCCAAAGCTACGGTTTCAAGAAATGCGGCGCTCGCAAGATTGACGGCAAAGCGGAAGCCATGGCCGAAGAAGCGGTGACTTAGCTCGCTTGCGCTTCGGTCCCCGCAAAGGGCAGAACATTTTCAGGAGCCGCTACTGCCTTGAAGGAGACGCGCTTCGCGGCTGCCGCGGAATGCTCGTCGCGAAGATGTCCATAGGTTCTCATGGCGAGAACCCCGCCGTCCCGGTGACCCAGCCAACGGCTGATGGTCGGGATGTCCACGCCGGCCTCTATGCATGTGCTGGCGAAAAGATGCCGCAAGTCGTGATGCGTGATTCGAGCCATCCCGATTTTTGTGGCTGCTACGTTCATCGCTTTTTGGGCTTCCTTTACGCGAAGGACTGAATGCGAGGCAGAGTCTTCTTTCCGCTCCGCCTTGATCCGCGTGAGGAGTTCCTTCGCATCAGGGATAAGGGGAATGTGGCGCGGCCGTCCGCCTTTGGTGATGCGGAATAAAAGGCGGTCCCGGAGGAGGTCCACGTCGCCCCATGTGACGTTCGCTGCCTCTTCCTTGCGAGCGCCGGTATAGGCGAGGAATTCAACCAGGTCGGCACAGTCGCGGGAGCACCATGCGCCGTTGTTCCGGATTGATTCCACGAAAGCGAGAAATTGCTCTCGTTCCGGCAGAATCAAGGACTTCGCTTTGACCTCCATCCGGCCAACCTTCTCAGCCGGGTTACCGTGGCGGGCGCCGGCTTCCTCGGCGATTCGCAGCAATGCCCGCAATGTGTCGAGGGTGTTGTTGTACCGGGTGGCGGAATAGGCGGATGAGAACCGGCGCGACCAGGCTTCAATCTCGCCCTGCCCGACTTTCCGCACATCCAGTTTTTCCAGTTCGGGCCAGGAGCGGAAGAGCGCGAGGATCGTCTGCTCCCGGTAGTGGATCGAGTTGGGCGTAATCCGCCGGAGCATGTTGCCCCTTCCGCGCAGGCCAAAGCCGCTTTGCAACTTGGCCCGGAAAACAATGGCGCAATCGGCCATCGTCATGCGGCCCCGGTCGTTTGCAGCGGCGGCGCGTACCGTCTTTTCTATCTGGCCCGAAAACTCCTTCAACTTGGCCTTGGCGACCTCCAGGAGATCGGTCTTCAAACTCTTCCATGACTCCTTGCCGTTTCCGTAAACCCGCGCGTAGTATCTGCCCGATCTATGACGCACCAAGTTCTGCACACTCGTCCGTGTCCAAGTCTTGCTGGAATCTGCCGATTTCATGTCATGACCGTAGAAAACGACCGTGAAAAAAGCAAGAACGAAGTTCAAAACTGGATCATAAGTCGCACGAAATAAATTACTTGGGCCTGTAGCTCAGCGGTTAGAGCAGGGGACTCATAATCCCTTGGTCGTGGGTTCGAATCCCACCGGGCCCACCGCTCCCGAGAGCCGGCTTGCGGACCGGCGGGAGGGCGCTAGGATGTTCTTCCCATGAAATTCCGGACGTACCGCAATACCGATTTGACCGTCAGCGAGGTGGGGTTTGGCCTCTGGACCATCTCCACCGGCTGGTGGGGCAATTACACCGAAGGCGAGGCGCTCGCCCTGATGCACAGGGCCTTCGACCTCGGCGTCACCCTCTTCGATGCCGCGGATACCTACGGCAACGGCCTCAGCGAGGAGTACATCGCAAAAGCCTTCTCCACCCGACGCGATGAAATCGTGATCGCCACCAAGATCGGCTACGACTTTGTCCAACATGGCGAGGAGCGGGGGAGGGGACAGCGCGAGATCCCCCAGGATTTCTCGCCGGATGCCCTCGTCCGCGCCACCGACGCCGCCCTCAAGCGCCTGCGCACCGACCGCATCGACCTCCTGCAGCTCCATAACATCCGCATGGAGCAGGTCTACGACGACGCCGTCTGGCGCACCCTCGATATGCTCAAGGAGCAGGGCAAGGTGCGGCATTACGGCATCGCGCTCGGCCCGGCCATCGGCTGGCTATATGAAGGCGTAAACGCCATCCGCGAGCGCGACATCGCCAGCGTCCAGCACATCTACAATTTGCTCGAGCAGCATCCCGGCCGCCAGATGCAGGAGGCCGCGGTGGAGGCGGGCAGGGACACGATGTTCCTGGTCCGCGTGACGCACTCCTCCGGCATGCTCGAGGGCAAGTACACCCCGGAGACCAAGTTCCCGCCCAATGACCACCGCTCCCACCGCCCGCGCGCCTGGCTCCTCAATGGCGTGAAAAAGGTGGAGCAACTCCGCTTTCTGGAGAACGCCGACCGCTCCCTGGGGCAGGCCGCCCTGCAATGGCTCCTCGCCGATGACCGCGTCGCCTCGACCCTGCCGAATATTTACAACGAGGAGCAACTCCGCGAGTTCGCCGCCGCTCCCGAGTGCCCCCCGCTCACCGCCGATGACATGGCGCGCATCGCCGAGCTGTACGACAATCATTTCGGCGTCGAGGAGGAGCCGTCGAAATTCAAGGGCACGATGGAACTCGCCACCGCCGGAGCATGAAACCGGCTCCGGCGCGGGAGGTTTTCGGCAATGGCCTGTTGCGGATGTCCGGAGCCAGGTGTTAAAAGCGCGCGTGAAATCGAGACTGGCCGCATGGATCCGCCCGGCGCTGCTGCTCGCCCCGGCGCTCGGGCTGCTCGCGGGCTGCGACCGGCTATTCGAGCAGAAGGGCGAGGATGCCCTCAACATGGCGCGCGAGAAGGAGAAGGAAGGCGATTACCAGGCCGCCGTCCAATGGTACGAGGCCTCGCTCGATGGCACCGGCAAGACCGCCGAGTCGCACTACAGCATGGCGCTCCTCTTCGACGATAAACTCGATAACCCGGTCGCCGCGCTCGACCACTTCCGCCGTTACCTGGAGCTCTCGCCCCATGGCGAGCACGCGAAGGACGCGCGGAGCTTTGCCGACCAGGATGAATTCAAGCTCGTGAACACCCTCTCGAAGGGCAATTTCATGCCGCAGCAGGATGCCGCGCGGCTGAAGAACCAGAACTTCGACCTCCAGAAGCAACTCACCGACGCCCGCAAGGAAATCGCCGACATGCGCGCCATGGCCAAGGAGTCGCCCGGCAAGGCCGGCCGCACCCCCGACCCCGTCCAGAAGCCCATCCCGCCCGATGCCCGCGTTTACCGCGTCGAGCCCGGCGACACCCTGCGCTCCATCTCCCGCAAGTTCTTCAAGACCCCCAATCGCTGGCAGGATATCCAGGACGCGAATTTCAGCACCCTGGCCGGCACGGTAAAACTAAAGGTGGGCATGAACCTGATCATCCCGAAGACGTAGCCCGGGAAAGCCCTCCCCGCCTTACTCGCTCAAGTCATTCACCGCGTCGATGAATTGCCGGATGCGCCCGTAGCGCCGCTGGTCCGGGATCAGCACCAGCCGCGGCAGATTCGCCAGCTCCGGCTCGTTCTTCTCCTCCGTCAGCGCCGCGCTCTGCTCGATGCACCCCTGCACCAGGATATCCGCGAAGTCCACATTCATCTTCTCGATCGCGCCGGCCGGCAGCTCCCGGTTCATCCGCACGACCATCCGCTTGCCCACCCACCGGTACGACACAAAGTTCTTGTAGAACCGCACGATCTCCGCGATCGCCTCGTCCACGCTGTCGGTCATCTTGAAGAACGTGAAATCAGTCTCCCCCACGTATCCCAGCTTCAGCAGGTACTCGCTGAGAAACGCAAACCACGTCGACCAGTAATTGCCTCCCGGCGAATCGACCAGCACCAGCGGAAAAATGCGCCCCTTGCCCGTCTGCATCAGCGTCAGCACCTCGAACCCCTCATCCATCGTCCCGAATCCGCCGGGATAAAGCGCCACCGCGTGCGTCTCCTTCACAAAATTCAGTTTGCGGGTAAAGAAATAGTTGAAGTTGATCAGCTTCTCATCCCCATGGATGATCTCATTCGCCCGCTGCTCGAACGGCAGCCGGATATTCAGCCCGAATGATTTCTCCCGGCCCGCGCCCCGCTGCGCCGCGCCCATGATCCCATCGCCGCCGCCGGTAATGATCATGTAATCGAGCGCCACCATCTTGCGCGCGAATTCCTCCGCCGATTTGAATGCCGGATCGCTGGGCGGCGTCCGCGCGGAGCCGAAGACGACCACCTTCTTGTAAGCCGCGTACGGCGCGAAGACGCGCGCGGAGTACCGCAACTCCCGCAGCGCGCGGTTGAAAAGCTTCAGATCGGCGACCGTGATATTATCGCGCCCCATCTTCAGGGCCGTCACGATCATCTCCTGCACCAGGTCCGAGGAGCGGTTGCATCCCCAGTCTTCCACCAGGGCGCGGATGCGCTCGTCAAAAGCGGGATCGCCGATGCTTCTTGGCTTGCTGGGCAGGGCATGGATGCCGCCCGCGGTAAAATCTGCCATGGATTGAGCATTCATGGGCCGCATCCGCGATGCCAGAGAAAATTGCGGCCTTCCGCGCCCGGCCGATTCTCAAAACTGGACAGTTCCGGCCCGAATCGGAAGACTCGCGCTTCCCATGATCATTGTTATCCGCCCCAATACGCCGCTCGAGAAGATCGACGAAGTCATCGCCGAGGTCCAAAAACTCGGCTACGAGGCCCGCCCGATCATCGGCACCGAGCAGAGCGTGGTCGCCGCGATTGGCGATGAGCGGACCCATCACACCCTCGAGTCGCTCCTCGCCCTCCCGCAGGTGGAGAACGTCCTGCGCATCCAGAAGCGCTACAAGCTCGCGAGCCGCGAATCCCGCCCGCAGGATACCGTCGTCAATGTCGATGGCGTCCTCATCGGCGGCCCGCATTTTTGCATGATGGCCGGCCCCTGCTCGGTCGAGAGCGAGGAGCAGATCCTCGCCACCGCGCGCGCGGTCAAGGCCGCCGGCGCCACCGTGCTGCGCGGCGGCGCATACAAGCCCCGCACATCGCCCTACGAGTTCCGCGGCCTCGGCAAGCAGGGCCTCGCCCTCCTCGCCCTCGCGCGCAAGGAGACCGGCCTCAAGATCATCACCGAGGTCCTCAGCGAGCAGGACGTCGAGCACGTCGCCGCCACCGCGGATATCCTCCAGATCGGCACCCGCAACTCGCAAAACTTCCAGCTCCTCATCGAGTGCGCCCGGACGAAAAAGCCCATCCTCCTCAAGCGCGGCATGAGCGAGAAAATCGAGGAATGGCTCCTCGGCGCCGAGTACATCCTCGCGGAGGGCAACCCCAACGTCCTCCTCTGCGAGCGGGGCATCAGGACCTTCGAGACCTACACCCGCAATACCCTCGACCTCGCCGCCGTCGCCATCGCGAAAAAGGAATCGCATCTCCCCGTCATCGTCGACCCCAGCCAGGGCGCGGGCCGGGCCGATCTCGTGCGCATGCTCTGCCGCGGCGCCGTCGCCATGGGCGCCGACGGCCTGCTCATCGAGGTCCACCCGAACCCCGCCGAGGCCATGAGCGACGGCCAGCAGCAGGTCGACTTCGATTTATTCAATACCATCATGGGCGATCTGCCGCCCTTCCTCAAAATCACGGGACGCAACCCAGTCCCGGCCAACTAGACGATGATCAAACGATGAAAAGTCCGACGGAACTCCTTGAACGCAACAAACGCTGGGCCGCGAAGGTCCGCGAGGAAAACCCCGATTTCTTCGAGACTCTCTCCCATCAGCAGGCGCCCAAGTACATGTGGATCGGCTGCGCGGATAGCCGCGTCCCCGCCACCCAGATCGTGGACATGCTCCCCGGCGAGATATTCGTCCATCGCAACGTCGCCAACGTCGTCGTCCACTCCGATTTCAACTGCCTCTCCGCCCTCCAGTTCGCCGTCGATGTCCTCAAGGTCGAGCACGTGATCGTCGTCGGCCATTACGGCTGCGGCGGCGTCCGCGCCGTCATCGAGAAGCACGAACTCGGCCTCGTCGATAACTGGGTCGGCCATGTGCGCGACGTCCAGGAGCGCCACCGCGAGACCCTCGAGGCGATCGCCGATCCCGCCCTCCGATACGACCGCCTTTGCGAGCTCAATGTCCGCGAGCAGGCCCTCAATGTCTGCCGCTCCACCGTCGTCCGCGCCGCGTGGAAGCGCGCCCAGCCCGTCACCGTCCACGGCTGGATATACGACCTCAAGGATGGCCTCATCCGCGACCTCGATTTCTCCGCCGCCCGCGAGTCGGATGTGCCGTAGCCGTCCGCGCCTCAGTGCCGCCCCAGGAATTCCTCCGCCAGCGCCCGGTACGCCACCGACCCCGCCCCCGCCGGGTCATAATCGATGATCGGCTTCCCAAAGCTCGGTGCTTCCCCCAGCCGGATGCTGCGCGGGATAATCGTCTCGTACACCGAGTCCGCGAAGTGTTTCCGCACCTCGTCGATCACCTGCTGCGCCAGGTTCGTCCGCGCGAACATCGTCATCACGATGCCCCCCAGCGCCAGCGCCGGGTTCGCCCCGCAATCCTGGATATGCTGGATCACCCGCACGATTTTCGAGAGCCCCTCCAGCGCAAAGTACTCGCACTGGATGGGCACCAGCAGCTCATCCGCCGCCGCCAGCGCGTTCGTCATCAGGATACCGAGCGATGGCGGGCAATCCAGCAGCACCCAGTCAAACGGCTGATCGTGCCGCAGCGGATCCAGCGCCGTGCGCAGCCGCGCGAGATGGTCGTCGAACCGCGCCACCTCGATCTCCGCCCCCGCCAGGTCCAGGTCCGCCGGCACCATGAACAGATGCTCGTACCGCGTCGGCACGATGCAATCCAGGATGCTCCGCTGCCCCAGCAGCGGCCCGTATACGGAAAGCCCCTCGATGCAATCCAGCCCATACCCGCTCGACGCATTCGCCTGCGGGTCCAGGTCGATCAGCAGCACGCGCTGCTGCACCGCCGCCAGGCAGGCCGCGAGATTCACGGAGGTGGTCGTCTTGCCCACCCCTCCTTTCTGGTTCGCTACAGCTACGGTTTTCATTTAGGTTCCTAAAGCGCCACGGGGAAAACTTGCGACACTATCGTTTTGCATTCCATTGTCCAACCCCATGGCCGCCGCTGTAGATATAACCGAGAGACTCCTCAGCGACGCAGGCGGCTGGCAGGCCCTCAAGGAGGGCAGGGGACTCTGCGAAGCCGGCAAGGTCCAGGGCGCCACCTATGATCCCCCATTCCTGCGCGGCGCCGTCAAGGACGGCGTAAAGGAGTACCGCGCCGGCCTCCGCATCGTTACAAAGTCCAATATCGAGAACCTCTGCTCCTGCCGCCTCTCGCGCGAGCGCGGCATGGTCTGCGCCCACTCCCTCGCTGTCGGAATGGCCTATCTGAAGGAGAAAAGCGGGTCCGCCGGAGCACCACCCAGCAGGGCAGGGGAGCAGCCCATCGAACCAGCGCAGCAACCCGCCAAAGGCCCATGCTTCTCTTTGAATGAAGGCACACAATCCATTCTCTATATGGTAATTGCGCCGACATTTACGTCTGGATGGGAAAAAGACTCCGTAGTGATGGGAGCAGAAATCGAGACCGCCGGACGCCGCGTTTTGGCCCACGCGCTCGATCCGAAAGCCTCCTATCGCATCGCCCCCGAGGACCTGCGGGCGATTACCGCGATCCGGCAGGTCAATGACGGCGAGCTCCCCGGCATGATGACCCTCGATCGTGCGAAAACCCGCACCGTCCTCCAAGCGCTGCGCGGACATCCCCGGGTCACCCTGGGCCGCGGCAAACCCGTCGACGTCGGCGAGCTGCTCCGGACGGTCGGCAGCCTGGAACAGCCCGCGGCAAAGGAACCGGAGCCCTCCCGTGAAACCCTCGCTCCAGGCCGTCCCGAGTTCCTGCTGAACCTCGAAGGCTCGCTCAACTATCTCGCCGCGACCTTGAAGGCCCGCTACGGCGATCACTTGGTCAGGGCAGGGGAGCAGTGCGATCTCCCCCGCTACAAAGTCGAAGCCGCCGGCGTCACCCAATGGCGCACCCGCAACCTCGAGGCCGAGTTCGCCGCCCTTGAGCGCCTGCGCGCCGGCGGCTTCTCCCAGCCCGATTCAAAAGGCGAAATGATCCTCAAGGGCGAACGCCAAATCCTCCGTTTCCTCGGCGCCGATCTCCCCGCGCTCCAGCGCGAGTGGAAGGTCGAGCTCGGCGCCCGCTTCTCGAATATCAGCGAGACCATCGCCCACGTACGCCCCCGCATCGAGGTCCGCGGCTCCGGCGAGAATTGGTTCGAGCTCTCCGTCTCCCTCGGCACCCCCGAGGGCCAGCTCTTCTCCAGCGCCGAGATCCAGCGCCTCCTCCAGATGGGCCAGAACCACGTCCGCATGAAGACCGGTGGCATCGCCCTCTTCGATCCCGCCATGCTCGATGAGCTCGGCCAGACCCTCGCCGATTGCGACCCGCTGCAGCCTCGCCCCGGCACCTACCGCGTCAGCCGCGCCCATGCCGGCTACCTCGCCGGCGCCCTGGGCGAGGGGACCACCATCGATGCCCCCACGGAGTGGACCCAATGGACCCGCCAGCAGCTCGAGCCCGACGCCATCACCCCCGTCCCGCTCGGCCCCCTCGAGCACGTCCTCCGCCCCTATCAAAAACACGGCGTCTATTGGATGCGCTTCCTCGCCCGCAACGGCTTCGGCGGCATCCTCGCCGATGAAATGGGCCTCGGCAAAACCCTTCAAGCCCTCGCATTCCTCCAGGCCCTCGGTGAAGGCAACGCGATGCGCCCCGGCGTTTCCCTCATCGTCTGCCCCTCCACTTTGGTTCAAAACTGGGCGCGCGAAGCCGCGAAGTTCACCCCATCCCTGCGCCTCCTCGTCCTCGAGGGCCCCGACCGCCACGCCCGCATGGCCGGCCTCGCCGATGCTGATATCGCCATCACCAGCTACCCTCTCCTGCGCCGCGACGCCGCGCGATACGCCGCCCTCGAGTTCCAGGCCATCATCCTCGACGAGGCCCAGCACATCAAAAACCCCGAGACCCAGAACGCCCAGGCCGCCACCGCCCTGCGCGCCCGCCATCGCCTCGTCCTCACCGGCACCCCCCTCGAGAACTCCGTCCGCGACCTCTGGTCGATCATGAATTTCGCCATGCCTGGCTACCTCGGCAGCCGCACCGATTTCAAGGAGCGCTACGAGCAGCCCATCCTCCAGGCCGGTCCCGAAGCCGCCGCCGCCAAATCCCGCCTTGCCAAGCGAATCCGCCCCTTCCTCCTCCGCCGCTTGAAGCGCGATGTTTACAAGGAATTACCGGAGAAAATTGAGCAAGTCCTTTACTGCTCGCTTACAACACATCAACAGGAAGCCTACGACAAGCTCCTCCAGGAGAGCCGCAGGCAGATCACGGAGCTCTCCGCCGCGCGGGACCAAAACAAGGGCCGCATGCTCATGCTCACCGCCCTCCTCCGCCTCCGCCAGGCCTGTTGCGACCTTCGCCTCCTCGGCATCCAGGACATTCCTCAGGACCAGGCCTCCGCAAAACTCGAGCTCCTCGACGAGCTCCTGCGCGAGGCCATCGACGGCGGCCACCGCGTCCTCATCTTCAGCCAGTTCGTCTCCATGCTCACCATCCTCAAGGCCGCCCTAGACGCCGCCGGCATCCCCTACGCCTACCTCGACGGCCAGACCCGCGACCGCATGGCGGCCGTCGACCGATTCCAGGGCGATCCCGCCATCCCCGTCTTCCTCATCAGCCTCAAGGCCGGCGGCGTCGGCCTCAATCTCACCGCCGCCGATACCGTCGTCCACTTCGACCCCTGGTGGAACCCCGCCGTCGAGGCCCAGGCCACCGACCGCGCCCACCGCATCGGCCAGGTAAGCGTCGTCACCGCCTACAAACTCATCACCCGCAACACCGTCGAGGAGAAAATCCTCAAGCTCCAGCAGTCCAAGCGCAACCTCATGGAAGCCATCGAAAGCGAAGAACCCGTCATGGCCGGCCTCACCACCGCCGAGATCCAGCAACTCCTCGAGTAAAGGATCTTCCGAACAGGATGGACGGGATAAAATGGGCGGCCTTCGACACCCCGTCACCGCCGCCCGCCGCCATCCTGCGACTGCGCCACAAACTCATCCCACAGCTCATACTGCTCCATCGACACACTCGGCGGCGCCGGCACCGCGAGTTGCGCCTCCAGGATGAGCGCCTCCGCCACATCCAGCCCTATCCGGAACATCAGCCGCGCCACCGTCTCCGCCGTCAATTTCCCCCGCCCAAACGCCGGCACCAGCTTCTGCAACCGGTCAAAATGCGGATCATCCTCATGGAAATGCACCTCATTGCACAAAAGCGGCCGCTCAGCCGCCCCGTCGTCCATATCAGATTGCGTCATGTTTGAATAATACTACGAGCCCCGGGAAACCTCGCAAGTCCGTCTGGAATGATTCAAAGGGAACCGGAGGGGATTCCTATTGGGCCCCCAAGCGCCAGCAAGACAAAGAACTGGCCGCGCTGTCCAAGCGGGAGAAAGAAGATCGGGAGTTCGCCCGGGCCTTTAAACTCCTCCGCGTATAATTTTCATAGGATGAATCGGCAGCAACACCTTCCGATTTTATATGACATATATTGTACTAAGTTATAGATATGGGCCTCGGAACGAGGGTCTTCGGGGTCGGTGAATAACTTGTGAAGAGCGATACTCCTCGTTCCGCGACCTAGGAATCTCCCCGAGTTGTTCACACGGCACATCGAGATTCAGCCCGCGATCTCCCGCAAACCGCGCAAGAAATCCTAAAAAACAAACATCCCCACCCCCGCCCCGAACATAAACAGCGTCGTGATCCCCACGATCACCCGGCTCGGGATCGAGCTCGGCTGCCCGCACATCAATTTGTGGTCCGACGCCACCAGCAGCAGCGCCACCAGCAAAAACGGCGCGAGCAGCCCATTGAGCACTGCCGACCAATACAACGCCCGGACCGGGTTCACCCCGGAAAAATTCAGCCCGATGCCAATGAGCGTCGACACGATGACAACCGAGTAAAACGCCGGCGCGCTCTTGAGCGTCTGGTCCAGCCCGTCCTTCCAGCGGAACGTCTCCGCCAGCGCGTACGCAGCCGAGCCCGAAAGCGTCGGGATCGCGAGAAACCCCACCCCCAGCAGCCCCGCCGTAAACAGCAGCGCCGCGAACCGCCCCGCGATCGGCCCCAGCGCCTCCGCAGCCTGTTTGGTGGTATCGATATGGATCGCCCCGTGCCGGTGCAGCGTCAGCGCCGTCGTCAGGATGATGAAATACATCACCAGGTTCGAGAAAAACGTCCCCAGCCCCACGTCGAATTTCCGTACATGGATCTCCCCCGCG